>Ga0209393_1000090_pt1 | contig 43736 bp, 43 predicted proteins | sample SSWtaG_2_FD_184117 | JGI IMG/M metagenome (GOLD analysis project Ga0209393, IMG submission 184117) | Hot spring microbial communities from Sandy's Spring West, USA to study Microbial Dark Matter (Phase II) - SSWsed_130316 (SPAdes)... | ecosystem: Environmental > Aquatic > Thermal springs > Hot...
GAAGATGAGATCAAAGAAGGCTTAAGCGGTATACTATGTAGATGCGGGACATATTATGAAATAATAGAAGCAATAAGAGATGCATCAAAATACTATAAAGTAAAAAGAGAGGTTTAGAGAATCTTTTCCAATGCCTCTTCCAGCTTTTTCTCAAGTTTTGGTGGAGGTTGCCATCTAACATGGATTACACTCACATCTTGAGCTTTAAGCGACTCATAGAAAGTCTCCAATCCAATATTCAATACCTTAAGGTTTGATGAGAAAAGCTTCTTCACCAGCTCACTCATCTTACCTCACCTCTATTTTTCAAGGAACATTTTATATACTTTCTTGATCTTCTCAGGAGGTATCTTACCGCGTTTAACTAGTAAAGCTGATGCGAAGGCCATTAAAGCATTGGATGGAAATGTTACTACACCTATTTTCTTTAATTTTTCTTCTTGTTTAAGAGCGTTCTGAGGATCTGACTCAGTCCCACAAACGTGGGCCATGAATACTATCCGCCTACCATCTTCTGCTGCAATCTTGCTTGCTTCAAGTATAGAGCTTGCCATCGCTTCTACTGGGTCGGGGTGAGAACCGTATCCAAGCATGAAATCCATAGTTATTACTGCAACTTCATGGTCTCTAGCTTCTTCAACTATTCTTAGCTTTCTAATCGTAGGATCAATCATTGGGTGAGCTCTTCCAGCCGTGAATTCTTCTTCACCCAAGTCTACTAGAGTATGTTTATAGCTTTTGAATGAGTCTGCAAGCTTATACTTGGGGTCTAGTGGAGCATTACTATAGACATCTTTTAACAACTCACGGTATATCAATAATGATTCATACATTAATGTTCCTCCTGTATACAATGCTCTAATATATTTCTGTTCTGGTCTCAAGCTCTTCGATAAATCTTTTACTTGCTTCTTTATTTCAGAGAGCTTCATCGAGATCTTTGCCTCTGCCTCCCTATATGTTTCCGCACTGAGCATGCTAGCAGCTCTTAGTACAGCAGAATGTAGGCTCCTACATGAATATACTCTCTTAACGAGCTTCTTGGGAATTTTATAGATTTGGCTACCGAGAAAGCATAAGACAAATTTCTTCTTTGACTCTTCTATAAATTTAATTATCTTCTTTACTACAGGTGGGTCAGGCGGTTTTGAGACAACCATTATCAACTCTGTTCCTTCATCATTTTCTAAAGCTTTGATGCAATCTATCGCCATTATCCCCCCAATGCTTTCTTTTACATCGTTCCCGCCTATTCCAAGTCCTTGGGAGATGCCTAACCCAATCTTATCTAAGAGAACACTGACTTCTTGTAGGCCAGTGCCAGCAGCTGCAACAATTCCTATATTGCCTCTCTTAACAGAATTTGCAAAAGCAATTGCTTTACCATTTATTATCGATGTCCCAGCACCAGGTCCTAGTACTAGCAATCCCTTACTACTTGCAATCTTCTTTAATTCTAATTCATGTTCTATTGGGACGTGGTCGCTGAATATGTGTAGATGTATTCCTTTCTCTAGTAATCTAATAGCTACGTCTCTCACATACTCTCCTGGTATAGAGATTAATGCTAAGTTGACGTCTGGGTTAGACTCTACAGCTGAATCTATACTATAGAATATTCTTTCAGTAATAGTTGGGACTGCTGAAATAGACGTTCTAGTCAACATATTTTCTATGGAGGCTAGAGAGCTGTTAAGTTGTTCTTCACTCTCTACTTTAATGGCAATTACCAAGTCGTTCTTAGTAGCTCTAGACCCCTCCTCTGTTAGTAGGCCTAATCTTTCAAGTATCTCTTTGTTCGTCTCAGTACCCATAACTAATGCTACGTCAATCACGCCTGGTAGCTTCTTAGCTTCTTCAGATAATTGCATAAGCTGTATAGAGTCTCTAAAATAATTCTCTTTAACTATGTTTCTAACTATAACCAAGCCTCATCAAAGTCTCACTACTAGCTGTTACAAATAAAGATTTCTTTTTATTGGAGAATATTGAAGAGCATGCAGCTAGATAAGCTTACCCCCCTCCAACAATTTCTAGTATATCAATGACGTCGATATAGACTTCATCTTCTTCTTTTAAAGGCGTATCTAATCCCTTCAAGAGTTTAATGCTGTGCCCATTTACCATTATTACAAGATTATCTCTTAATCTTCCCTGCGGATAGACTGCATCTCTAAATTTTTCTCCAAATCTGCTAGTTAAATATTCTAGCAGCTCTCTAACGGTCTCCGGAGGCTTTTCAAGATATATCTCTCCAGACCCCGTTAATGTTTTCAACCTAGAATACATCTTAACCTTAACAGGCATCTCGAAATACGTGATAGTCTCCCTAGTTAATAAAAATTCTCTATATACCTCATGATTTTAGAGAGGGAGCCTCCATCCCCAAGATATTCTAGAATACATGCTAACCCAGTGATTATCCCCAGTGAAATATCAAGACCAGAGGTGTGACCTCTCTCAATGATATTTATTAAAGTGTCGATTGCCATACCCTCATCCCCCTCCAGTAAGGCGGACAGAAAATCCTCTATCCTCCCATCATAAATTCCTAACTGCGTATACTTCAGGTACATTGCACTAACCCAGGCTGTAGAATCTAAGAGAAGCTTCTCACCCAACCTTATCTTACGTATAGACAGTAATTTATTGAATGAATTTACAGTTACGATAAACCCTAAGATAAAATCGTCTCCTGAGGGGGTAAAGCCTTCACCAACTCCTAGTAAAATCCTATATTTTTCTGGGTCACGTATAGCATCTGTCTGCCTTCTCGAGAATGGGTAAACGACTTCATCTATGAATTTCTTGAATTCTATGGTTTTAAATAACGGAATCTTCGTAGGTGTACAAGAGTAAAGTATAAAGACGGTCTTCAACAATTTATGAAATATTTTCTTTGCCACTTTTAAGCTCTCTATGTCTGGGTCAGGTAAATTTCTTGGTCTATAGGTTTCTGTGTTGTCAATATTAATTACTAAGTTGCTAATTTTTATAGTATTTTTGCTAGTGTAGGCTTCCCCACCTATTCTCAGCATCTTATTGAATGGTTTTTCCTGTCTATCCGATGATAGAATTATACTAATCGGAGAAGGATAGCTCTTTCTAGTAACTACGACCATATCGTTTCCATAGTTTAAGTAGAATGTATTCTCAAATATGTATTGAACTATCGCTCTTTTTTCCTTTTTTATGACTTTATTAGCGAGCCATCCTATCGAATACGCTGTATAATTATATTCCATACTCTTCTACGTAGGCTTCGAAAGCTTTCTTAAATACTTCGAAGGGGAATGATACTAGTCCAGCTCCTATCTGGCCTATTCCAGGCTGTTTATGGGCTATCCCAGTATTTATTGTCGGTACAATCCCTGTCTTAACTATTTTCCTAATATCTACTCCAGTGGGTGTTCCTTGGAAATTAAGGTATGGTATTAGGAAGTATCTATGCTTCGTGTAGGTTATTTCATACATTTTATTGGTGATCTCGAAAGCTAGTTGAACGCTTCCTCCAACCCATGAAACTATTGCAGGCGCAGCTGCCATAGCAAACCCACCGAATCCAGCTGTTTCAGTTATAGAACTATCGCCTAGATCAGGGTTTGCGTCTGCCTCACTATATCCAGGGAACCATACGCCTTTAGGAGTAGGTGCTGGAGCTGTAAACCATCTATCTCCTAGTCCGCTTACTCTTATGCCCGTTTCGGTCCCGTTCCTAGTCATTACTGTTACTATTGTACTATATTTTATGTTGTGAGCTGCTAGGGTCATAGCTTTACCAGCAGCCATGCATAGGTTAAGCATTGTAAAATTGTTATTCGCTAAGAATAGATATACTTGTTTTATTGTTTCTTTATCAAAACCCGTCTCAATAATGCTTGAAGTTAACTCTCTCATTAGTAAACTCGTAGCAGCGATATGTCTATTATGGCATTCATCTCCCATCTGGAGAGCTTGTGCAATTATTGTTTTTATGGGTATACCATCCTTCTCTCTTCTAACGACATCTATAGTTGCTTTTAAGACTGGACCGGCAACTTCTTCCATCCACTTCAATCTATCTATTACTTCCTTACTATACGCACCGTACCTCAGTACTTTACCGATCCCTTCGTTCATATTAGAGTAAGCTCTGTTTCCATACTTCTTATCATAAATTTCGTAGACCGGCATACTAGGAGAGATTATTCCAGCCATAGGTCCTACAGAATAATGTTCATGTGCAGGTTCTAATACAACCTGACCAGACTTCACTAATCTTTCAGCTTCTTCAACTGAGTCCGCCCATCCTTCATATAGTATCGCACCTATTATCGCTCCCCTCATTGGTCCACTCGCATTCTCATACGAGAGAGGTGGACCAGCATGCAGTAGCATGTAATCACGTAAACCCGGGATTTTTTCTCTCGCAGGTCCCATATCAACCCATATTGGGTCTGCTTCCATCATCTTCTCCACAGCTTCACTATTAGCTCTCTCAATCTCATCTTTAATGGATGACAAACTGATCAAACAGAATGATTAACATGTATTTAAAAAACTTTAATTCCATGCATCTTATACTGGGTCGCCGTCTTAAAATTTTTGACTCAACGTAGATCTCCTCTCTTTGATCTTAAGCGAAAATTTTTTTCTAAAGCTAATTTTATAATATCTATTTGAGGTGGAGCATATTTCATCAGCAGTTATTCTTAAACGTAGGGAGAAAGACCCTGTGAAACTCTTCAGAGAAGAATTAAAGAAGCCGGGAATAGTGATGGTGCCAGGAGTCTTTAATGCTTTAACTGCGATGCTAGCTGAGAAGATGGGGTTTAGGGCTGTCTATGTTTCAGGAGCTGCGGTTACTGCTTCTCTAGGCTTGCCTGACTTAGGGATTATAACTCTAGATGAGATGGTTAAGATTGTAAGCTATATATGTGATTCTGTAGAGCTTCCAGTTATAGTTGATATTGATACTGGGTATGGGGAGGTTCTCAATGTGGTTAGAGCTGTTAGAGAATTTGAGAAGATAGGTGCAGCAGCCATCCAGATAGAAGACCAGGTACTACCGAAGAAGTGTGGTCACCTTTCTGGGAAGCAGCTTACCCCCCTGTATGAGATGGCTAGGAAGATTAAAGCTGCAGCTGAAGCTAGAAGCAACCCTGACTTTGTTATTATAGCTAGGACTGATGCAAGAGGTGTAACAGGTTTAGAAGATGCGATTAAGAGAGCAGAGATGTATCTGGAAGCAGGTGCTGACGTCATATTCCCAGAAGCATTAGAGTCTGAAGAAGAGTTTGCTGAGTTTGCATCGAGAATCAAAGCTCCTCTACTCGCAAATATGACTGAGTTCGGTAAGTCTCCATTAATAGAAGCCAGCAAGCTTGAGAGCATGGGGTACAAGCTCGTAATATACCCTGTAACATTGCTTAGAGTAGCTATGTACTCTATGAAGAAAGCTTTATCCCTACTGAGGGAGAGGGGAACCCAGAGAGAGCTTGTTCCAGAAATGTTTACACGTAAAGAACTCTACGAATTAATCGGATACTATGAGTATGAGGAATTTGACAAGAAAATATTTAAAAACATTAAAGAAGTATATTAAAACGTGAACTGGGTTGGATAGGGTAACCACCATTCTTTCAGAGTATACTTCAGAGATAGATTATAGTAAGATTCCCAGTGAAACAATACATGAAGTAAAAAGGAGGATTATAGATAGCTTAGCTGTAGCCCTCGCTGCATACAATTCTGAGCCAGTCGTAAAAAGTAGGCGTGCTGCATCTCTATACGCTACCCAGAGGGGTGGACGGATAATCGGTACGAGATACACCGTTTCACCTGACTGGTCATCTTTCATAAACGGGATAATGATAAGATACCATGATTATAATGATACATATCTCTCCAAGGAGCCTCTCCATCCAAGCGATATGATTGCAGCTGCACTAGGGCTCGGAGATGCATTAAACTCTAGCGGGAAAGATATCATTACTTCTACAGCTATCGGGTATGAAGTCGCTGTAACACTCTGCGATTGTGGAAGCTTAAGGAGGAGAGGATGGGATCATGTAAACTTTCTGGGAGTAGGAAGCACTATTCTCTCATGTAAGCTTCTCGGACTTGATAAAGAAAAGATACATCATGCTCTATCAATCTATGCTGTAGCCCATGCATCTATGAGGCAGACCAGGGTAGGTGAATTAAGTATGTGGAAGGGATCTGCAGCTGCAAACTCTACTAGAAACGCTGTCTTTTCATCGATTTTAGCTATGGAAGGATTTACGGGTCCTTTCAAACCTTTTGAAGGAGAAATGGGATTTATCAAGCAGCTACTCCATGGAGAATTTGACTTTGATGGACTTCAATCATTATCTGAAAAGAAACAGCCTAGACGTATTCTAGATACTTACATCAAGCCTTACCCAGTAGAGTATCATGCACAGACCGCAGTTGATGCAGTGCTCAAACTGAGAGAGCAGGTAGACGTTAATAAGATAGGGAAGATTATAGTTGAAACACATCAACCAGCATACGATATTATTGGACCGAAGGATCCTGAAAAATGGGACCCACATACAAAAGAAACAGCAGATCACTCTCTTATGTGGATAGTTGCAGCTTCTTTGGTTTGGGGTCGGATAAAAATTGAACACTACAATGATATAAGAAACCCAGCAGTATTATCTTTAATGAAGAAGATGGAAGTTAAAGTAGATCCAGAGCTAGATAGGATGTATCCTAAAGCATTCCCAAATAGGATTACTCTGATAATGAATGATGGAAGAAAGTTTGAAGAACAAGTAGATTATGCAAAAGGGCATCCGAAAAATCCATTAACAGATAAAGAATTAGAAGGTAAGTTCAACGAGCTGTCTGAAAACGTTCTTCCAGCTGATCAGAGGAAGAGGCTCCTAGATAAATTATGGAGCATCGAGAAGTATATAATTTCCGATATTATTGAGGATACGATCGTCTAAGCCGACTAGTTAAATTTGATTGTTAAGCTATAAAGAAAAATAATAAGGATATTGTATCGTGCTAACGATTTTCTATTAGTACGTATTCTCTCTCGATCTCTCCATCATAGTATAGTCTTGGTCTAAGAATCCTGTTTTCTGTTACATATTCTACTACGTGAGCTGACCAACCTACCGTTCTTGCAGCTGCAAAAACCGCGCAATAGAGGTCTACTGGTATCCCCATAGCATAATAGACTATACCGCTCCAGAAATCACAGTTCGTGCAGATGTTTCTAGTTTCACAGAGTTGCTTCATTACGTAGCCTTCTAAGCGGTCTGCAATCTGGTAGTATGTTTTTACTCTGCCCCCATATCTTTCAGCGAATTCTCTAGCATATTCTCTGAATATTTTTGCTCTTGGGTCGTATGTTTTGTATACTCTATGACCTGCACCCATAACCCTCTTCTTACCAGTTAAGATATACTCTTGATACCATTTATCTACATTCTCAGGGCTGCCTATCTCATCAAACTGTCTCATTGCTTCAACGTTTGCATATCCATGTAGTGGTCCTCTAAGAGCGCCGATAGCACCAACAATAGCACTATAATAATCACTTAAAGTTGAAGCAATAACAACAGCAGTAAAAGCAGAAGCATTCATCTCATGCTCAGCATACAGTATAAATGAAACATCCATCGCTTTCGCTAAGATTTGCTCCGGCTTCTCTCCATGCATCATGTAGAGGAAGTTTTCAGCATGGTTTAACCTTGGGTCAGGGTATACTGTCTCTTTCCCATTTCTGATTCTATACCAGTATGCGATAATGGTAGGCATCTTAGAAATCAATCTAATCGTTTTCCTCATCACACCTTCTAAACTCATATCATGTCTTCCAGGGTCTAGGTTTCCAAGGTACGAGACAGCAGTTCTAAGCATCTCCATAGGCTCGATATCTCTGGGGATCTTTGCTAATAACTCAACAACCTCTCTTGGAATATCTCTTTCTTCTCTCATCCACCCACTAAAATCGTTTAGCTCCCTCCTGGTAGGCAACTTCCCATAAAGTATCAAGTATACTGTTTCTTCGTACGTACTATTTTTTGCTAGGTCTTCTATACTATACCCTCTATAGTAAAGTTTACTGTGGAATCCATCTATGTAGCATATGGTACTCTTATCTATACAGATGTTTTCAAGGCCTTTACTAATAACGACTTTACCTGTAACTTTATCTAAACACCATGGTTGCTCCTCAGGAGAAATCTTCCTACCCAAACAATAACACCTCTTAGACTCGTTTCTAACTTGTTAATGTAGGATAAAAGCCTTATTAATGCATAGGAGCAGCTCACAGGTTTCAGGAGCTCTCTAATCTGTAATAGGATGAGAAGAAGTTATATCGGGTAAGGTTAAATAACTCTTAATCACATAGGAGAGCTGTGAATGATTTATGGATGGAATAGAGTACAGGTCTATGGACACGTTAGTCTCCGAATTACATGAAATGTATGAGAAAGCATACATAGGTGGGGGGAGGGATGCTATTGAGAAGCAGCATCAAGCTGGGAAGCTTACTGCTCGTGAAAGAATAAAACTGCTGGTTGATGAAGGAAGCTTCATAGAGCTTGACGTATTTATGCTTTCAAGAGCTACAGAATTCGGGATGGATAAGAGAAAATACTTAGGAGATGGTATTGTAACGGGATTGGGAAGGATAAACGGTAGACTTGTAGCAATATATGCTCAGGATGCAACCGTAATGGGAGGCTCAATTGGAGAGATCCACGCCAACAAGATAACTAGAATATATGATAAAGCAATGGAGCTAGGGATACCTGTAATAGGGTTAAATGATTCTGGTGGAGCACGTATACAGGAGGGTGTAGCCTCACTACATGCAATAGGTGAATACTTTGCGAGGAATGTTAGAGCTTCAGGAGTAATCCCCCAGATTATCGCTATCATGGGACCATGTGCCGGAGGGGCCGTATACTCTCCTGCTCTCGGAGACTTCATAATAATGGTTGAGAAGACAAGCTATATGTTCATTACGGGCCCGCGTGTTGTAAAAGCTGTAATGGGAGAAGACGTGTCTTTCGAGGAACTAGGGGGGGCTGACATCCATACTAGGGTCTCAGGTGTAGCTGACTTTGCAGTACCCTCAGATCTCGAGGCAATTCAGCTTATTAAGAAGCTGCTCTCTTATCTTCCATCAAATAGTCTTGAAGAACCTCCAGTAATTCAAACTGGAGATGATCCCGAGAGAGTAAACGAAGAATTAAACAGGATTATTCCTGCTGATCCCCGTAAAAGCTACGATATAAAAGAGGTCATCAATAGAGTTGTAGATATCGGTTCATTCTTAGAAGTGAAGAGTCAATATGCTCCGAATGCTGTTGTAGGGTTCGCACGTTTAGACGGTTATCCTGTAGGTATAGTTGCTAACCAGCCAGCAGTACTGGCTGGAGTACTTGATATAGATTCCTCTGATAAAATTGCTAGGTTTGTAAGATTCTGCGACTGTTTCAATATACCTTTGATAACGTTTGTAGATGTACCTGGATATCTACCTGGCACAAAGCAGGAGCATGGTGGGATAATAAGACATGGAGCAAAAGTAATCTATGCATACGTTGAAGCCTCCGTTCCCAAGATCTCTATAATCGTCAGGAAAGCTTATGGTGGAGCATACATAGCGATGTGTAGTAAGAGCCTGGGTGCAGACGTAGTCTACGCTTACCCAACTGCAGAGATAGCGGTAATGGGTCCTGAAGGAGCTGTAGAGATAGTCTACAGGAAAGAGTTGGATAGTCTAGAGCCGGAGAAAAGAGAGGAACGTTTCCACCAGCTTGTAAGCGAGTATAGAAGCAAGTTTGCTAATCCGTACGTCGCAGCCTCTCTAGGCTATATCAACTCTGTAATAGAGCCTAAGGATACTAGACCGATACTAATTAAGACTCTGAAGATGCTTTTGAAAGGAAAGAGGAGCTTATTGGGGAGACTTCCAAGAAAACATGGGAATATGCCTTTATAGCTGGAAGAATATTGGGAGAAGAGATAAAACTACTGCACCTGCGATGACGGAAGTAATCTGCCCACCAGTATTAGCAGCCATAGCTTGCATTAAGATCCAGTTATCTGGGTCTTCTTGACGGGCGATTAGATGGGCTGTCCGCGCAGCCATCGGGAATGCCGATATCCCGGTAGCACCTATCAGTGGGTTTATCTTGCCACCTGTTACGTAATAAGCAAGCTTCGCAGCGAGGAGACCACAAGATAAATCAATTATAAAAGCAACGACCCCGAATCCAAAAACCATCAAAGTTACAATATTTAGAAATTTTTCAGCAATCATTGTCCCACCTATCGTTATGCCTAGTAAGAGTGTTACTATGTTTGATAATTCATTCTGAGCTGACTTAGCCAACCTTTCGACCACTCCTACTTCTTTCAAGAAGTTTCCAAACATTAATGCACCAATCAATGGTAGACCCTTCGGTGCTAAAACACCTATCGTTAAAGTCACTAGTAATGGAAAGACTATCTTAAGAGTTCGCGGGAAAGAGCCTGGTTTATATTCCATCCGGACAAGCCTCTCCTTTTTACTTAGGAGGATCTTAGAAAGAGGGACCTGGAGGATTGGAACTACGGAGATATAGGTGTAAGCTGCAACCGTTACCGGTCCTAGAAGGTCTCTAGCATACTTAGAGGTTACAAAGATTGCTGTAGGACCATCCATCGCTCCTATTATCCCAATACTCGCAGCTGCGCCTGGGTCGAGTCCGAAGGATAGCGCGAGCAACATCGTTATCGGGATGCCTAGGTGGGCTGGGATTGTTATTAGTAGATACCAGGGGCGCTCGAAGAGGGGGGTGAAATCTAGCATCGCTCCGATACCGATGAAGATTAAGATGGGGAAAAGTTCAGTGATTATCCCATAATCGTAGAGATATCTTAAGAATCCTCCTACCTCCATTAATTCTCCATATGGTATATTGACAAGTATTGCTCCGAACCCTATAGGTATTAGGAGGAGAGGCTCATATCCTTTCTTGATCGCTAAGAGAATCAAGACTACTCCAACAATTATCATTACCACGTTTCCTAAGTAGGCTAACAGGAAATCCATAATGTCGTCCACCTACTCTATCTCAACTAGTGGATCTCCAAAATTTACTGAAACATTCTCTGAAACATATATCTTCTTTATCCTACCGGCTTTAGGTGAGTAAATAACATTCTCCATCTTCATACTCTCTAATACTAGTAGCGGATCGCCTGCTTTAACTAGATCCCCCTCCCTACATTTTATCGAGATTATAGTTCCAGGGATCGGTGCCTGGACTAAGCCCGGTACCTTAGCGATGGGAGCTTTAACCTCTGCTGTAGGCCTAGGTGGAGTAACCTCTCCAGGAGGGGGCGGTGGAGCAGGTACCTCAATAGGTATAGACGGTTTCTCTATACCTACCTCTTCTACCTCTACTTCGAACACTTTATCCCCTATTTTTACTCTGAATTTTCTCACCAAACTATCCCACCTCCTCATATCCTGTAGAGGAAAGTATGCTTGAAGCTTTCCATAGAGATACGGATGGCTCCTGAACTTTCTCTACATACGGTTTTACAGGTGCCGGCGAGGTCATGCATGTTATGACAGCACTAATAGCGGCTGATAGCTCTAGTTCACCCTCTACCGATTTTTCTTCTCTAACTTCTTCTACTCTAGTCGGTGATGGTTTAGCTGAGAAAAATTTTCGGAACACGTATGTTAACGCCATCACCAGTAACACTCCAGCTGATAGAATTATCAGCCAATAAGCTGTAAACAATAGACCTAACCATACGTTATCACTTAAGATCATGGAATCAATTTTTCTTATCGACTATTTTAATATTACTTATGAGCGATAGGTCACTCTAACGAGATCTTTCCTCCATTAATTGATGCAGCTGTTATGTTAAAACACTTTTAAGGATATAATCTATATATGTTAAAGCTATACTTGATTGTTTTGAGATTCAATGGTGTTTAAGATTATTCATTATGACGTTGTTGATTCTACTTTTCAAGTAGCGAGAAACCTACAGAATGTTGAAGAATATACTACTATAGTAGCAAAAAGACAATTGAAGGGTAAGGGCAGATTTGGTAGAGAATGGTTCTCACCTATTGGAGGACTATGGTTTACCACTATCCTATACCCGAGAACACCTGTCTACACTTATAGTCTCCTCTCTCTCCTATCTTCATTGTCTGTTTCAAAAACATTAGAAAAGATGACTAAGCTTAAACCAAAGATAATATGGCCGAATGATGTTTATGTCAATGATAAGAAGATTGCAGGCATATTGATAGAATCCGATGTAAATGGAGAAATAATAGAAAAGTCTCTTGTAGGTATCGGTGTAAACGTAAACTTTAGAGTAGATCATCTACCGATAGAATTAAGAGATAAAGCAACCACTATACTAGAAGAGTATGGTAAACCTATAGATGAGGATGCTTTACTACTAGAGATACTGCTTACCCTGAAAGAATATTATGAAAAATACAAGAAAGGACTGTATAATGAAATAGTGACAGAGATAAAGAGAGAAGGGGGCTTCATCGGTAACAACGTCATTCTGTATACCCGTTCAGAGAAAATTAAGACATTTACCAGAGACCTCGATATATACGGTAACTTGATAATCGATGTAAAAGGTAGAATGATAATACTAACACCTAAAGATGTTGAGAAGCTAGAAGTAGTCAAACATAAGAGTTAGAAAGTTTTAGGATCCGTATTAGTATTAAGCTCCGTATACGGTGTAAATTTTTCTGTTTTCTTATTAAGCTCTAATTTTAATTATTAAATGTTGAATGTCTTTTCGATTTAAAAGATAAAGTATTAAGATAATCTTTAAAGCATCTCCTGGTAGGAAGATCAAGGCTCCCGTTAATATTGCACGAGAAAAAGCATCAGAAATGTATATTCCTCCAAAATTAGATAGCCAGAAGATAAGCCATGGGACCCCTACTCCATACACTATTAGTTCAGAGATGATGCAGGCTAAGAAGCCTTGAAGCATTACTTTGTTCTTGGAGGGGTGGAATACTAGTCCTGCAACTGCACTAGCAATAGGGAATGAGAATAAGTATCCAGCCGTAGGTCCCATAAATACTGCTAACCCACCTCTAAAACCAGCGAATACTGGTAGACCGATTAAACCGAGAGCAAGATAGAGTAATTGTGATATTAAACCTATATTAGCTCCTCCAATTAAGCCTGATAGTATCACAAAGAATGTTTGGAAAGTTATGGGGACAGGTCCAACATAGAGAGCCAGTTGAGCTCCTAGGAAAGTTAAAGTTGTGAAAAAACTTGAAATGGCTATCAACTGTGAAGTCTTCATAGGCTATCTCGGAGATTTTCAAGTATTTATAATATTGTATAGTTTATTTATACTTCATACTTATGGATAGCGGGTTCAGGCATCTCGTGTGGAAATATTGATAGCTGGGTAGTTCTACTTTTATGCTCTTCTCATATTTTTAGCTGCCTCTAATATGGCATCTATTATAGATTTGTAACCTGTGCATCTACAGAGTAATCCATTGATAGCTTCTATGACTTCTTCTCTTGATGGGTTAGGGTTCCTGTTTATTAACCAGTGTCCAACTATTAGGAAGGCTGGCGTGCAGAATCCGCATTGTAGTGCTCCATGCTCTATGAATGCTCTCTGTATAGGTGCTAGCTCACCATCTCTAGCAAGACCCTCAACAGTCAATACCTCAGAACCATCAACCTCAACAGCAAGAACAAGACAAGACTTAACTGGTTCTCCATTCAATAAGACTGTGCACAGCCCGCAGTCACCTCGTTCACATGCTTTCTTAGTCCCCTTCAGTTTAAGCTCCTCTCTAATGAGCCATAGTAGAGTCTTATTAGGCTCAACTTCTACAATTTTTTCAACACCATTTATCTTAAATTTTATCTTCCTCCTACTCATCTAGATCACCTCCACCAACTCTTTAAGTAATCTTCTAGTAGCAACTTTAACAAGGTTGAGCCTGTATTCTGCGCTACCCCTAACATCTGAGATCGGTGAAACTTTTTCAGAAGAGATCTTGACGGCCTCCTCAATCTTCTCATCCATAGACATATTCTTTTTCTTGAAGACTTCTTCTACTTCCTTGACCCTGATAGGTGTTGGAGCAACACTTGAATAAGCAAGCCTAACGATTAATTCCCCCCTATCTCTGTATGCTAGCCCTGCAACTCCGACAACCGCCAAGTCTTCACTTTGAACCCTCATAATCTTAACATACTTTCCATAACAATTTGAGGGGGGCTCAGGTACGAAAACTTCTTTAACAATCTCAGTAGGCTTAAGGATCGTCTTCTTAACCCCTACGAAGAATCTTTCTAAGGGCACTTCTCTAACACCATCATTTTTATTGATTATTCTTACTCTAGCATCTAATATGAGTAGGGCTGGAGCACTGTCTGCTGCTGGGCTAGCATTACATATATTTCCAACTAGTGTCGCACGATTTCTTAGAATCATATCTCCAATAGTTCTTATAGCTTCCCATAATACTCTATACTTCTTCTCCACATTAGGATACTCTAGTATATCTTTGAAGGTTACTGCTGCACCTATCGTTAGCCCCACACCCTCCTTATACTCAATCCTTCTTAGTTCAGGTATCTTCTTAATATCTATCAAATGTTTAGGTTTCAGTATTCTGTCCCTCATTGAGACCAGCAAATCTGTGCCTCCAGCTATTATCTTTGCATCTTCACCATATTTCTCTAAGAGTTCTAGAGCCTCACTGAGGGAGGTTGGAGAATAGTATTCAAATTTTGGGAGCATCCTTCTCACCTCTTTCTGTTTAAGGCTTTCCAGATATTTTCATATGTTAAGGGTAGATCGTTTATGTTCACTCCGGTTGCATGGAATATCGCATTAGCTATAGCGGCTGGGACGGAGAGCATACTCAATTCTCCTATTCCTCTCGCACCGTAAGGACCATCACTCTGCGGGTTTTCTATTATTATTGGGACGACCTCTTCCGGGATGTCTCCAGCTCTAGCAATCTTGTAATCGGTTAGATTCGGGTTAAGCATTCTACCCTTATCATCATACACATATTGCTCCCACATCCCCAAGCTTAGAGATTGAATGCCACCACCGATAATCTGACCTACTACTAGCATCGGGTTTATCGCTTTACCTACATCGAAAGCTGAAACTAGCTTCAAGACCTTTACCTCTCCAGTCTCTAGGTCTAATTCTATCTCTACACCCTGAGATCCGAAAGTCCATTTGAGAGCAGGGTACCCCTGACCAGTCTCAGGATCTAGATATGATAATCGAGTTCCTACAAAGTATCCTCGGCCTATTATAGGTCCACCGATTGTGTTCCCATTCGGGTAAACGTATCCAGCAACTATATCTTTAAGATCTAGACTCCATTCAGGTCTACCTTTAACCCATACTTTCTCATCTTTAATTACCAAGTCGTCCTTAGATACTCTTAGAACTTGTGAAGCTATGTCTAGTATTTGCTCTTTCGCATCTCTGGCTGCTCTAATAACTGCTCTACCCTCCATAAAGAGATTTCTGCTCGCTACAGTCTGCCAAGAGTAGGGTGTTAAGTCTGTATGTCTAAAGGGAACTACCTTGATTTTTTCAACCGGTACTCCAAGCTCTTCTGCGGCTATCTGAGCCAGCGATGTTACAGTACCTTGACCTATCTCGGTTACACCTACCGATAATAGCACGGTTCCATCCTCATTGAATTTTATGATTGCGGTTGATGCAGCATTAGGAGGCATAGCCGGTGCTTTCCACAAGGCTGCAATACCCTTCGCTCTAACTTTTCTAGGATCATTGGTTGGAGTAGTCTCACCCCATCTAAGCTCTTTTGCAACAGCCTTGATGCATTGATCAACTCTTCCCGCATCTTCCCTCAATACTTCACCTGTAGCTGTAGTTAAACCTGGGAGAAGTGCATTCTTTAATCTAAACTCAACAGGGTCTATGCCTAGCTCTGATGCTATGATCTCCATCTGTCTCTCAACTGCCCAGAGAAACTCGAAATGTCCAAACCCTCTAAAGGCCGTCCCCCATTGATGGTTAGTGTAAACGGCTAGAGATTCTGCCTCGATATTTGGAACATAATATGGACCAGTGCAAGAGTAGCCTGCAGCTCTAGCTACATTAACTCCATAATCAGCATAAGCTCCAGCATCAAAAACGTAGAAGATTTTCTCAGCCATTATCTTTCCATCTCTTGTTACCCCCGTCTTTATCTTAGCATAAAATCCTTGACGTAATGGAGCGGCTAGGAAGTGCTCCTCACGTGTAAGCTCTAGCTTAACCGGTCTATACCCCGCCTTCTTTGATAATAGGACAACGAGCGGCTCAAAGTTTATGCCGGCCTTTCCTCCGAACCCTCCACCTACATACGATGTATAGACGGATACCTTGTGTAGCGGTATGCCTAATGAATGGCCTAATATGTATCGTACAGTGAAAGGACTTTGAGCAGAAGTCCATATCTTAATGTTTCCATCAGCCATGTAATGTCCAATGCATACATGGGTCTCCATCTGAACATGCGAGACTTGCGGCATATAAAATTCATTCTCAACCACTACTTCACTCTTATTGAATCCTTCAACTATACTTCCTTTCTTCAAGGTAAATCTATTAGCTATGTTTGTTCCAGGGATAGGGTTGAAAGCTGGAGAATGCGCATACTCACCTAGTTCTTCATGAACTAATGGTGCATTAGGCTTTAATGCTTCTCTTACATCGAGCACGGCCGGAAGCGGCTCATATTCAACTTCAATAAGCTCAACAGCTTCTTCTGCTGCTTCAAGGTCTTCTGCAACTACTGCAGCGACGGGCTCGCCTACCCATCTAACCTTCTTCCTAGCCAGGATATTCCTATCGTTTACATATAATCCAACTCTAAAAGGAAAGTCGTCCCCTACTGCTACTGAAACAACTCCAGGAACTCTTAGAGCTTTCCCATAGTTTATTGATTTTATCTTTGCATGTGCATGAGGGCTTAGGAGAAGCTTTGCGTAAAGCATTCCAGGAAGCTCTATATCGCTTACGTATTCAGCTATCCCAAGAACTTTTTCAACAGCATCAATCCGTGTAATAGACTTACCTACGTATTTCAAAGCTTCCAGATAATATCACCTCTCATAGATTACGAACATATATAATATCTGCCCAATATATATCTGTTTGTAAATCAATCAAGTTTTATGTTTATTTCATGACGATATATCAGTTTTTCACTATCATATATTGCTGTGATAAGAGCGAAACTTTTACAGAAGTTAAAAATTTTTCGGGTAGGACTCTGATTTATATGATGGAGAGTTTGAATCTTAATTTGATTTCCAGAATATTGTTAATCGGTAAAAGGTGAGGGACTAAGCAGTATAGAGTGCTTCAAGATTATAATATCCACGATTAAGGCTATGATAGTGTCCAAATAAGTATTTAATCCACCTTCCATCTTGATTGTTTTGGTAGTATATTGTGTATAGGTTTAGGTTCTTTATCCCTTGTAATGGTTTCTTGCGCTAAGCTTATGATGGAATACTGCTGTCCTCTCCTTGAGATATCTGAAGAATCTTTCATGCCTATACTCTATTCCAAGCCTATCTATAGCTCATCTATACCATGGACCTCTATCAACTATTACTAGAGGCTTGTTACTACATAGTTTTAGAGCTTTCTTTAGGAATGTTATGGTGTTAAACAACTCCTGCTATAAGAGGCTTCTAGAGCTGGCAACCCCCTGAATCAACATCAACAGCAGACCATACATATACTCTAAGACAGCTAGAACCTTAACATCCATACTTTCCTATTACGTTTAAAACAGCTAGAAACTAAACCAACAACATCCATACATAGAAGACTAAGCCCCCAGCCTTTAAACATAACCCCTTATTTGGACACTATCAAGGCTATAGTAAAAACATATTTTAACCTGCTATCCTATGTGTTTATGAAGGATTATGCTTTTACATATTGATGAAGATACTATCATTGAGTTAGCTGTATTAGTTGGAGGAGAAAATGCTGGAAAGATTATGAAATATCTTTTAAAGAAGCCTGGTATAACTGATGAGGAACTCTCGCGTATTCTCCAGATAGACATTAAAGAAATAAGAAAAATCCTCCATAAGTTAAATGAGCAGGGCGTCTTACATTATGAATTAGCTAGAGAGAAAAATACTGGTCACAGGATTTTTAGATGGTATGTTGGTCAAGAACAAGTAACTGGATTCATAATTACAAACATGAAGAAGATACTTGAAAGACTTGAAGAGAGATTAGAGTATGAGAAGAGCCATCAATTCTATTGGTGTGGCACTAAAGGATGTAGGAAACTTCCTTTCGAAGAAGCATTAGATAGCTTGTTTAAATGCCCTGTCTGCGGTAAACCCATCCAGCCAGTAGACAATGAAGAAGTAATAAAAGCTATAGAACTGAAAATAGAAGAGATAAAAAGAAATCTCGACCAAATATCTAGAGTTAAAAAGATTGAAGAAAAACCAATAATAAAAGAGAAAGCTAAGGCAGCTAAGCCTAAAAAGTAGAAATGGGTAAGATAATCGTACTAAGACTCGGACATAGAATCATTAGAGATAAAAGAGTAACAACACATGTTATCTTAACAGCTAGAGCTCTAGGGGCAAGTGAAACAATCATATCTGGAGAAAGAGATGATAACCTAATAATCAAGTTGGAGAAGTTTATCGAGAAGTGGGGTGGAGAATTCAAGATAAGCTTTAAAGAAGACTGGAAGAAAACAATCGAAGAATGGAGGGGTAAAGGTGGAAAGGTAATACACTTAACAATGTATGGGATAAACCTCCCCGAGATAATAGATGAAGTAAGGAGAGTATGGAGCCAGAATGATATAATGGTTGTAGTAGGCTCACAGAAAGTTCCCAGAGAAATATACGAGCTAGCAGATTATAATATAGCAGTCTCCAATCAACCACATAGTGAAGTAGCTGCACTAGCAATCTTCCTCGACTGGCTACAACAAGGAAGAGAGCTTACAAAAGAATTCCATAAACCGAAACTAAAGATAATACCTCAAAAACATGGTAAAAAAGTAATAAGAATAGAAAAATAAGAAAACATAAATCCTAGAAAAGCAGAGAAACAGAATAGGGGCCGGTAGTCTAGAGGCTATGACGCCGCCCTGACGCGGCGGAGGTCGTGGGTTCGAATCCCACCCGGCCCATCAAAACATTTTATTTCCTGAGAAGTTTAAAGTAGTATGGAGTCATACCTATATAGTTATATTATTATAGAGATTTTTCTAAACGAGTTTGGAATATGATGTAAAATTTTTCTACTAGATATACTCCTAATTTACTGGATGAATAGTAAAAATAGGAAGAATATTGTTAGATGCCCTAGCTGTGGGTATGCTTTCGAGGTTAGTTATTCTAGAGTCTTCTCATGTGGAGGATGCCCCTCTGTCGTCTCATGCAACTATGTTAAATGTCCACGATGTGGACATGAATTTTTGAAGTAATGTAGTTATTGTAATGAAGTTAAGATATCTATATAGGGAAGGTATTTATTTACCTATATGTAGAAACATTTCATGGTTAAACCAGTTGTTCCCATATCTTTTGAGGAATTTAAGTTTAGTGTAGAAGAGATTGAAGAGTTTCTTAGAGGAGCACCTCCCGATGAGAGGTTTCAGAAGCCGTATCCACCGAAGATCTATAGATTGAAAACCGGTGAGCCCATTATAATCAGGCCTGCAGACGTTAGTGAAGCCCCAGTAATACTCCAAACACTTAAACAGCTTATTGACCCAGCATATGATAAAGACTTCTATCACCTAGTAGCTGCTAGAACATATACTGAAATCCTAGCATGGACTCAGAATAGAATAAAAGATGAATATGTAATAGTAGCTGCAAGTAAAGAAGGAGAACTCATGGGGTTAGTTAACCATAGATTCTGGGATGAGAACATTTGTATAAGCTTGCATACTATAGTTTTTAAGCGTGCAGAAAGACTTGGAATCGTCTTGTACGCTGCTAAAGTTGAGCATGCATTTGATGTAGTTGGTGCGAAAGAGTGGTGGGCAACCTTTGAGAGCCCCTTTGGATATAGGATAGGCTTTAGATTACAGCATGCTATGAAGCCTTGGCCTGAGATGCAGCATGAACTAGGGGGAGGAAGAATATTCTACTTAACTAAAGATAGATGGGATAAGGTTGTAAAGAAAAATCTTGAAGAAAGAGGTCTAATGGGTGAGAGGCCTGTTCCTGAAGACCTACTAAAGAAGACAAAGCCTCTAAAACCACCAACCAAGATAGAGATTGAATTCTAAACATCAATTTATAATCTATTTTAATCCCAACATATTTTATATTTTTTATTTTTATCTTGAGCTGCTGACACAAATAATCAATTAGGCAGTTATTGCATTATTTAAAGGAATGGGGGCAGTTAAGGCTTAATATTATTCTAGCTCTATGCTTTTCAAAGTAGTTTCCAGCTTTTAATCAATACAGCATCACATTGTAGGATTGATGATTCTCTACGATTAGAGGATGCTTGCATGGTTTGACTATGTATAAATTTGAGAGTTTCTCTTAGAGAAACCGGCATGGTCGATATAGTAATACGGAATGCTCTCGTAAGAGGCTATGAAGGGTTCTGTGATATAGCGGTGGATGGGGGTAGGGTAATTAAGGTAGGCAGGGTCAGGGATAGGGGGGAAGTAGAGATTAACGCTGAGGGAAGGCTTGTAACAGAGTCTTTCGTTAACCCTCATCTTCACCTATGTAAAGCTTATACCTTCTTAATGATTGGGGAAGAAGCATTAGAGTTTTATCACGGTGAAAATATGGGTAAAGCATTTTATGCAGTAGAAGCTGCTTCAAAGATTAAAGAAAAATATCGTGAAGATTGGATATATGAGAATTCTAAAAAAGCAGTATTAGAAGCACTTAAGCATGGATGTACATACATTAGAGCATTTGTAGATACGGATACAAGAGCTAAACTTGAAGGTGTAAAAGCTATACTGAGACTTCGTGAAGAACTAAAAGATTATGTGGTAATACAGGTAGTTGCATTCCCTCAGGATGGTGTATTACGAGATCCAGGGTCAGAAGATTATGTGTGGAAAGCTATAGAGATGGGATGCGATGTAGTAGGTGGGATACCATGGATAGAATATACAGAGGAAGATATGCTTAAACATATTGAAATAATGTTTACGATAGCAAAACATTATGATAGAGATGTTGCAATGTTAACAGATGATGCTGGAGATCCAATGCTTAGAACTACCGAGATGCTGGCTATAAAAACGATCAAGGAAAAATGGATTGGAAGAGTTACTGCATGTCATGCAAGAGCTATGAGTCTATATACAAACCATTACTTTGGAAGATTAATCCACATGCTTAAAAATGCATGTATCAGCATAGTCTCTGACCCTCATACTGGTCCATTACATGCAAGAGTTAAAGAATTATTATCGAATGGCGTCAACGTAGCTCTAGGTCAAGATGATGTAGCCGATGCTTACTACCCATATGGAAGAAACAAGATGCTAGAAGTCGCTTTTCTCACCTCACATATTCTATGGATGACTAGATTAAGAGATATGGAAACGCTCTATGATATGATAACTAAGAATGGTGCTAAAGCAATGAAGCTGAAGAATTACGGTTTAAGAGAAGGTGGAGAAGCCAGTCTAGTAATATTAAATGCTAGGTCAGTCTATGAAGCAATATGGTATCAAGCTGATCCATGTTACGTGATAAGTAGGGGGAAGATAGTAGTGGAAAATAGTGAAGAGACAAAACTCTACATATGAAGAGTCTATCATAAAAGCTACTTTAAAACTCTCTCATCTAGTACTATAGGTTTTCTAGATACTGGGTCAACGACTTTAACTTCTTCGATATTTCTCTCCGATACTATTTTACCGTTTTTTATAACATATAGTGGACGTTTAAGATATGCTAGAGCTTCTATCTCATTAAATGCATCGAGTACTACTAGGTCTGCTTTCTTCCCTTTATCTACACCATACATGGATTCTATCCTAAGAGCTTTTGCAGGATTAACTGTTATGAGGTCAAAGGATCTCATAAGCTCGTCATACCCCATCATTTGAGCTACATGTACTGTCATGAAGAGTACTTGCACCATATCTCCTCTACCTAGTGGGTACCATGGGTCCATAATGCAATCATGTCCTAGAGCTACGTTAACCCCGTTCATCAATAGTTCCTTTATTCTCGTCAGCCCTCTCCTCTTAGGATACCTATCGTATCTTCCTTGGAGATGGATGTTTATTAGAGGGTTTGGTATGATCGTTATCTCAGCTTTCTTAAGAATTCTATAGAGCTTGTCAGCATACGCATCATTATAGGAGTGCATTGCTGTTGTATGTCCAGCGGTTACCCTACCCATGTATCCTTCTTTAATAGTTTTTGCTGCAACAACTTCTAGGAAACGAGATTGTTCATCATCTGTCTCATCTACATGCCCATCTATATCTCTACCATACTTCTTGGCTATCTCAAATGCTATCTCAATCGATTTGACGCCGTCTTCTCTCGTATACTCTAGGTGCGGGATCATCCCAACGTTATCAGCGCCTAACTCTATAGCTTTCTCAAGTAGTTCTATATTCTCCGGCTCTGTCAGTATTCCATCTTGAGGGAAAGCTGTTATCTGTATGTCTACTATGTCTTTGAATAGACGTTTAACTTCAAGTAACCCCTTGAGAGCCGTTAACTTCTTCTCAGTAACATCTGCATGAGTTCTAATCCTTGTTGTACCATAAGAGACCATAAGCATTAAGGCTTTCCTAGACCTGTTTACTACATCTTCGATAGTGAGCTTCTTCTTATATTCTGACCATATCTCAATCCCCTCAAGCAAGGTTCCAGATTGGTTAAATCTTGGGTCACCGATAGTTAGAGCTGAATCAAGGTGGAAGTGCATATCTATAAATGTAGGCATTACTAATCTCCCATCAACATCTATTACTTCATCATCTCTAGTAGTAATATGTGGAGCAACTTCAACTATCATACCATTTTCTATCCTTATATCAAATAACCCATCTCTACCTCTAATCTTAGCTCTCTTAATAATCATATTCAACAATTGTTATTCGACTCTATTTAAGCTTGAATAATAATTTGCTTCTGTAAAATAATGTGGCCCTTTACTTCCCACACATAAGCCGTTCTCCTATGATACGAAATACTAAGCATTTTTACTTATTTTTATTTATTTTTATTTGCACTGTGGGTTTCTAGATTGTACATTGTGTATAAACTTATAAATGGGGAATTTCTAGATAGTATGCATATTGGGGTGTGTTGAATATGAATAAGAGAAATGTAAATGGTGTTTCCCGTATTGTCGCAATATTAATTGCTATAGTCATCATCTTAGCTATTGTAGCTGCGGTTGAACCTATGTTGCTCCCAGCAACAACGATAACCAAGACAGAAGTAAAAACTGTCGAGAAAACTGTGACGTCAACTATCGGTGCAGCAACGGTCACGGTTGAGAAGACAGTAACCACTGCTGTTGGTGTAGCACCTAAAAAAGAGCTTGTAGTTAGGGCTGTCTTCCAAACGCCTGTTAGTGAGCCTTGGGATGGCGCCATCCATACCGCTATCCTTGCTGTTAAAGAAGAATTTGAGGCGAGAGGGATTAAAGTTGACTACAAGTTTGTAGATAAAAAAATAGATCCAAAAGAATATGAGTTAGCTCTGGAAGATGCTGCCAAGGTTGCTGATATCGTTTTTCTAGACGCGTTCCTGAAAGAAGATATTGCTAGAAGAGTTGCGAAGAAATATCCGAACGTAGCTTTCGCTGCTGGAAGCGAGTATCTACCTACTGAGCCTAACTTCGCTGTATTTGATAATTGGCTACATCAACCAGCATTCCTAGCGGGCGTAATTGCTGGAAAGATTACTAAGACTAACAAGATAGGCGTCGTAGCAGCTATGGAGATAAACGAAGTAAATAGAATAGTTAACGCGTTCATTCTTGGAGCTAAGACTGTCAACCCAGACGTTAAAGCTAAAGTTGTATATCTTCTTGGAAACATTCCGCCAGGAGAATCTCCATGGTATCATCCAGCAACCGCTAAGAGGCTTGCGAAAACGTTGATAGATATGGGTGTAGATGTAATTTTTGCTGAGAGAGTAGGCGCTGAAGAAGCTGCTAGAGAAGCATATGCTGAAGGTAAAGGAGTCTGGGTTATAGGTAATATGGCTGACCAGTATGAGAGAGCTCCAGAAGTAACTATAACAAGCCTTGTCTGGGATATGAGGCCGACTGTTAGAGTAGCTTTTGAGAGAGTGCTCGCAGGAACATGGACTCCAGATAATCTTGGAACATATTCGTGGATGACCTTTCATGGATCTTATCTTGCAGATTTCCACCATTTCGGTAAACCTTCACCACCATTAACGAAAGAAACAATAGACTTGGTCAAAGAGTGGGAGACCAAGATAATGGAGGGCGCAACCTGGATTCCGATCGTTGAGATACCACCAGTATCTGACTTCTAAAAACTACGAAACTTCTAACATTTTTTAATGCTAGAGTGAAACATTGAATAACCTCTTAAGAGAATACTTTAAACGAGAGCTGGCTCAAGTATGGTCAGAGAACAGAATATGAATGCTGCTGTAAAGCTAGTAGAGGTTAGCAAGACTTTCCCTGGAGGGGTAATAGCTGTAGATAATGTATCTTTAGAGCTTAGTGGAGGCATATTATACGGGGTCGTTGGACCTAATGGCGCAGGAAAATCTACATTAATGAATCTAATAAGTGGGTATCTTCTTCCAGATAAGGGAGAAATATACATCTACGGTAATTTGATAGAAGATTTCCATGAAGCAATTTCTGCAGGCGTAGTAAAAGTAGAGCAGAGCCCTAACCTAGCACCTGGTCTAACACTTAAGGAGCATCTAGCCCTGCTCTTATCCAGTATCTCGGTCAAGACTGGTGGATTAGAGAGTGGATGTGAAGAATTAATGAGTAGAATAGGGGTGAGGGTGAATCTTGATGCTAAAGTTGAAGATCTACCTATAAGCCACCTAAGAATTTTCGAGATAGCTAAAGCATTGCTTCTCTGTGAATTACTGGAGGAGGCTGGGAGAAAGCCTATACTTATTCTAGACGAAGCAACAGTTTTTCTTCCTGTTCAGCAGAAACAAGTTCTTAAAGACATTCTGAGAAGTTTACTTTCCAGAGAATATACAATACTATTGATATCGCATGATTTAGCTGAAGTAATAGATGTTTCCGACCAGATAATTGTGATGGCTGCTGGAAGAATAGCCTCAATTTTTAAATCTGAAAGCTTAGATATGGGAGAATTGATTAAATCCATGTTTGATGTAGCTTTGGTCTCAGAAACAGTTAAGCCTCATTCTAAGATTATTAGAGATGAATGTGCTCTTAAAATAGAGAAGCTGAATGTTAGAGATGACCGGGGAAATCTTGTAATCAAAGACTTAGATTTGATAGTATATTCTGGAGAAGTTCATGGGATAGCTGTTATACCTGGAACAGGTGAGAAGGAGCTTGCAGAATGTATTTATGGTTTGAGGCGTGCAGAATCTGGGAGAATACTTCTTTTCGGTGAAGATATAACGCAGCTAAACGTCTTCCAAGTAAAGAAGAAAGGAGTGTCTTTCATATCTGACGATAGAGTCAGAGACGGCATAATACCTGACGCATCTGTAGAGGATAATCTAACCATTGGCAGCGAAGATAAGTACTCATACTTTAAAGGCATCTTCATAAATACTGAGAAGAGGAGAGCCCTAGCTGAAAATTTAGTAAAAGAATTCTCGATACTTGCTAAGGGTCTTAGAGCACCTATCATAACATTATCAGGAGGTAATATGCAGAGGGTTTACTTAGCTAGAGCTATGGGGGGTCATGCAAGGTTGTTGATAGCTCTCCACCCTACAGTAGGTCTTGACCCGATGGGGACGAAGATCTTCTTTGACAAAGTTGATGAAAGAAGAATAAAGAATCTTACGACTATTATTATATCCCCGAATGTGAAAGAATTAATGGCATTCTGTGATAGAATATCGGTAATGAGTGGGGGGAGAATCATTGGAACATTCAAGCCTGAAGAAGTCACTGTAGAGAGACTTGGATTAATGGTTAGCGGGGTAGTGGGGTAGCCTAGAAATTGATCAGCTTAAAACTTGTAAGAAGAGAGCTTCTCCCTCTAAAATATAGAGTATTGCTACCGGTAGCTTCAACCTTCTTAGCGGTAATCGTATCATCCATCTATGTCGTAATCGCTGGGGGAGACATCTTCCAAGTATACTACTATCTTATTACGTGGCCATTATCTTATCCTACAGAGATTTTTGTTACAGCAACCCCATTACTACTGCTTGCTCTTGCTATTACAGTAGCTTTTAAAGCTAGATTCTGGAATATTGGAGCACATGGTCAATTCATCGTAGGCGGTTTAGTAGCTGCATGGCTTGGTGTAGTACTGAAAGACCTTACACCATACATTTTGATACCGTTCATCTTATTGATAGCATGGTTGGGAGGCTCGGGTATTGCTTTAATATCATGGTGGCTTAAAGTAAAGAGAAACCAAGATGAAGTTCTCACAACTATACTAATATGGTCTGCGATACTGCTGATTAATGCAGGTCTCTTGACAGGCCCTCTACGTTCACCTTACACAACCTATCCTCAATCACAAGAGATAGGTATCAATGCTAAACTTCCAATTCTAATTCCCGGGACCAGGCTTCATGCAGGCGTTATAATACCCTTCATAATCTTAGTCGCCGTCTGGATAATCTTTAACCGTACAAGCTTTAGGAATAAGATGATCGCTGTAACAGTGCCTAGAGTTGCTATACTTGAGGGCATAAACATTTCTAGAACATACTTCTGGGTTGCATTTCTCAGCGGTGGAATAGCTGGTCTAACTGGAGCAGTAGAGCTGATGGGAATACTGTACTATATGACGCCCTTCGTAGGTCCAAACTATGGTTTAGTAGCTCTTGCAATAGCAATGCTTGGCAACCTAGACCCAATAGGGATAATGGTTGCAGCATTATTCTTCAGCATCTTAATAAATGGAGCGAATGCAATGAGTTGGAGTACAGGTGTACCCAGCTTCCTCTCAGACATAATACAAGCTCAGACGCTAATCTTCCTATTAATCTTCAGCGTATTTAATACCTATAGACTGGTAATTATACGAGGGAAAGCTGGGGAGGTTAAGCCGCAACCTATTAAGCTGAAGCCCCCCCATCTAAATCCCGAAACTAGCAGAATCAAGATTAGCAAAAACATACAGAAGATTTTAATAACCTCTATAGCAATAGTGTTTTTCTTTTTAATCTTAGATTTAGGGTATCCAGGTTTCAAGGGAAGCTATATTGACTCAATAGCCTCAAGTATGATTGGCTTAACATTAGTTATATCTGCACCGATAGTCTTTGCAGCAATTGGCGAGACATTCATTGAGAGGTCTGGTATAATCAACCTTGGGATACTTGGTATAATGATATCTGGAGCTGCATGGGGTTTCATGGGTGCATACTTCTATAAAAACATAATTTATGGAATAGTTACTGCAGCAGCCATGGGAGCAGCATTAGGAGTAATCTTCGCTTTCCTAGTTGTAACCCTAGGAGTTCAACAACATATTGCAGGAATATCTGTAACATTCTTCTCAATGAATTTATCATACTTCTTCCATAGAGTATTAATTGGGTCACCATTAGTTGAGCCCACCGTCCCTCCAACCCCCCCACTTCAGGTACCGATACTAGGGAATCTACCGATAATTGGAAGCATTTTCAAACAGAGCCTATACACCTATATCGGGGTTTACGCATTAGCTCCAATAGCTATAATCATATTATTTAAGACTAGGTGGGGGCTGATAATTAGAGCGTTAGGAGAGAATCCGAAGACTGTTGATGCAGCTAAAATTAGAGTCCACTTATCTAGATATCTCTCAGTGATTCTAGGCTCAACGTTAATGGCTATAGGAGGGGCATACTACTCATTAATAGACCTGAGGAGCTTCAACCTAAACGTTGGAGGAGAATGGAGTTGGATAGCTCTCGCACTAGTTATCTTAGGCAACTGGAATCCTCTATGGGTTTGGCTTGCATGTATCTTCTTCGGGATGCTTAATGCTGTTCAAGCATGGCTTGTAGCAACAGTCATCCAGATACCATATCAATTCTTCCAGTCAATCCCATACGTAGTAACGATAGCTGCTTCTGCAATACTAGGTAAACGAGTAAGACCACCTAAAGCTTTACTACAACCATATAGAAGAGAGTAACTAGAATGGATAGGCTCATGTTTCAGAGTTAGTTAAGCCCCTCCTACTGTAGAGAGGCTTGGATTAATGGTTAGTGGGGTTATATCCTAGAATGTTTAAGCTATGGTTTTACTGATACTCTTGTCAAGGTTCAATAAACGGTCTTGCCATCCGAGATGGACCAGGAAATAAAAGGTGTAAGATTTCTCGAGAAAGTATAACTATACCCAAAACACCCTCACATTTTTATATAAATAATCTCATTATATAGTTGGGGAGATTGAATCTCATCTTATCAGAGAAGATAGATAGAATAGATAACATACACTCTCTGCAAGAATGGTTTAACCAATTATTAAGGAATGCAGGTGTACGAGTACTGGTTGGAAAATCTAATAATAAATGGTTATGCATTGAAACCGATAACCCAAGTTTACTCCTCTCTACATTAAACCTCCAAGTTTATTATCCTCTAGAACCTGTCGACAAGCCTATACTTAGAACATGCTGGATAGAAAAGATACAAGGCAACGTAGTAACATGCTCATATCCACTGAGTGATGGATCTACAATGCTCTCAAGATATACATTAAATAATTGGATAGCATATCTAGGATTTAAGAGGAATAGCATAAGTTCTCTAGACATCTTAAAGAACATCGGAGTAGATGTAGACTATCCAATCAACATAACCTTAGAGCAGCCATCAATCCTTTATAGAAAGTTGATTGAGAAATTAATAATCAAGGGTTTAGACATAGTTTTCCTGAGAGGGCTGACACCTTTAGAGATCGAGAGAATGCTGAGTAAAGAAAAGCTGAGTAAATATGTCGCAGATGTTACTTACTTAACCCTAACTACACATATGCTATATGTGAAGCTTGGAGTAAGACCTAAAAAAGTAGTTGAGAATATAGTAATGACTATTTCCAAGCTACGTAAACATGTAGCCTATAAAGTATGTGAATGGAAGAACCTAGAACCTGCCTCATTTTTCTTAAAAACTTGTATTATAGATAATCTTATATAATACGTTACTAAGATGAAATGCATGGAATCTAAGAAGGATAAAATGTCGATTATTGTCTTCTCGGGAAGCATGGATAAACTGTATCCTGTATCTATATTAGCGTCTGGAGCAGCTGCTCTCGGTATAGATGTTGAGATCTTCCTTACCTTCTGGGGGCTGAATGCCTTCAAGAAGGATATGCTTAGGCAGAACATGAAAATATCTAAAGAATTTGAAGAATTTGGACCTGTGATGTCTAAGATATTTGCTGAGAAGAACGTCCCCCACTGGTATGATATATTAAAGCAAGCTAAAGATCTTGGGAATGTAAAGGTTTATGCATGTGCTATGACTTACGACCTCTTTGGTATGAAGAAAGAAGATTTAGCTGAGATAATAGATGGAGTAGTCGGAGTAGGAGACTTCCTAGAAAAAGCTAAAGAAAGCAGCATAACATTATTCATATAGACAGGTGAGGAGGGAAAAATGAATAGTGGAGAATATAAAGTTGACAAAGTAGTTGATGCACGGGGAAGCCACTGTCCAGGCCCATTAATGGAGCTTATAAAAGCCATTAAAAGTATAGAAGTAGGTCAAGTAGTAGCAGTCTACTCAACTGATAGTGGTTCCAAAACTGATATACCTCTATGGGTTAAGAAAGCAGGACATGAGTTAATCGGAGTCTACGATAGAGGAGGATATACAGAGTTTATAGTAAAGAAGACCCATTAAAATTAAGAATTCATGGAAATGCCTAAGAAGGTAGTTATAGTAGGTGGAGGAACAGGAGGAACAATAACTGCAAATGTATTAGCTAGAAAAGTATCTAGAGAAGCTGATATAATATTAGTCAGCGATGTATCCCAGCATATTTATCAGCCTGGCTACCTATATAGAGCTCTAGGAGAAATCATAGATGAATCAAAAATTATTAGAGAAGAGAGAAAACTACTTGATAGAAGAGTAAAGCTGTTTATCGATGAAGCTGTAAAGATAGATATCCAAAATAGAGTAGTAAGCTTGATGAGCGGTAAACAATTAGAATACGATTATCTAGTCATATCTACAGGCTCAAGAATTGTCCCAGAAGAAGTCTCTGGATATGAAGCATCATACCACTTCTATAGCTTAGAAGGTGCTAGGAAGCTTCATGAAGCATTAGAAAGATTCAAGGGAGGTGTAGTAGCTGTAGGCGTAGGAGGGATACCGTACAAGTGTCCACCTGCACCAGCAGAATTCTGCTGTCTTCTAGACTACTATTTTACGAGAAGAGGGATTAGAGATAGAGTTGAGATACATTATCTCTCACCTCTACCTAGAACTTTCCCACATGAAGCTGTAGCGGAAGCAATCACGGAGATGATGGAGAGGAAAGGAATACATTGGCATCCAATGTTTAATATAGAGTCGATAGATCCTGAGAAGAAGATTGTAAACTCTCTTGAAGGTGAATCAATAAGATTTGACTTACTTGTTATGGTTCCACCTCATAAAGGTGCAGAAGTAGTAGAGAGATCTAGTATAGGCGTAGATGGGGGATGGATCCCAGTAGATAAACATACTCTCCAATACAAGGATTATGATGAAGTATATGCTATAGGGGATGCCACAAACCTGCCAGTCTCTAAGTCTGGTGCAGCTGCACATTTCGAAGGAAAAATGGTAGCTGACAGGATCTCCTCAGAGATCATGGGTCATGAACCTAGAGCAACATACGATGGTAAAGTCTTATGCTTTTGCGATGCAGGATTTAAGAAAGCGATATACATGTCCTTCAATTATGAGAATCCTCCTAAGAAGCCAAGATTCAGCTACATGTGGTATCTAGGAAAACAAATAGTAAATCGATTCTACTGGAGCTTAATTCTAAAAGGATATGTCTAACAATGGTAAAGATGTAGGTCAGAAATAATACATCTTTAGACTGCTTAATTTCGTGAAGCTAATTGGGCCGGGTGGGAATCGAACCCACGACCTCCGCCGTCTCCCCGATAATATTTCTGTGAGGGCGGCGTCATAGCCTCTAGACTACCGGCCCTATATCTAGAAATATGTTTAGAATTTTATTTCAATTTTTCTATCTATCTCTTTATTTCACGCTTCTTCCATCTAAGATTGTAGCTTCTACACTTTCTACACTTTTTAGCGGTTGGAGCATTCCTCGCCCCACATTCTCGGCAGATCTTATAGTATAATCTACGTTTCTGAGCTAGTTGTATCAATGTAACATCTCTAAGAGGCATAGCTTGTCCCTTATAGAATTATCTGGGTTAAATATATATTCTTCCTAGTGTGTTTTATCCCCCTGGATAGAAGCAATTTAAGGTTTTTATGATGGGATAAGTAATGGTTCTCAGCCCACAATTGCGTAAAAGTGAGGTAATGAAATTATGGCTCAGAAAGAGATTCCAACAGTATTAGTTGGGAAGAAGCCCTTAATGAATTATGTCTTTGCATGTCTAACGACACTGCAGAGTGGAGCAAACCAGCTAGTACTTAAAGCTAGAGGTAGAGCTATCAGCAGAGCCGTGGATGTTGTTCAAGTACTTCAACGAAGATTCTACAAAGACTTAAAGGTAGCAGATATAAAACTTGGGACTGAGGAAGTAACTGGGCCGAACAATCAACCAATAAGTGTAAGCACTATAGAGATAACCTTGAAGAGATAGAATAAACATTCAAAGACGCTGAAGACTCAATCAATAGACTGACAACTTCAACGGAGGGGCGTGGGCGTAATGCTAGAGGTGATTAGGTGGAGCTTCCGATATGTACCTTCGACTTGAAATCGGGGATACTCTGTCCCCGATGCGAGGAAAAGATACTTAGAGGACTCTACGATGACTTAGACATAAAAATCATGAAGCTATTAATAGAGTTAGAGAGAGAACTGCCTAAACTTGCCAAAACTGGGTACGTAAAGACAGTTGATAGTGCTGATACTGTATACGTAATACTGAAAGAAGACAGCTTAAAGTATATCGACCAAGACACAGTTTATGCTTTAAAGAAGAAACTTAGAGAGAAACTCGCTAAGAAGATTAAGATAATTGAAGATGATAAGAATCTTTCTAGATTTATTGAGAAGCTTGTTGCACCGGCTAGAATAATAACGATCAATAAGATATGGCTGCCGGATGGAAGCGAAGAGATGAGAGTAATCCTTGATAGAATGAAGAACCTGCAAACAACATCGTCAGTCATAGAAGTTGTTAAGAAGGTTAAACACGTAAATCTAAGGATCGATTTCGAGAAGACAGGATGGCTTGAGAAGAAGGTGAAGGTAAGTGAGAAGAAGTCTACCGCGTAGAAGCCACTACGCTTCAGAGGTGAAGCCTGAACTAGATAATTCCCACGTCTCCCTCATTGGATGGGTGCATGAAATAAGAGACTTAGGAGGAATAAAATTCATACTACTCAGAGATGTCTCTGGAATATGCCAGGTAACAGCTAGGAAAGAAAACCTCCCTATGGAGGTCTCAAGAAAGCTGGAAGATATCGGAGTAGAAGACGTAGTATATATTGAAGGAGTTGTAAAGAATCAACCTAAAGCTAGGCTTGGAGTAGAAGTAGTATTAGAAAAGATCAATGTACTGTCTAGAGCTTCCCGTCCACTACCATATGATGTTACTGGAAAAGTTCCCGCAGGGATAGATACTAGGCTAGACCATAGAATACTTGACTTGAGAAATCCTGAGAATAATGCAATATTCAAGATAGCCGATACAGTTTTAGCAGCTGCTAGAGAATTCTTCAGGATGAATAACTTCATAGAAGTTAGAACTCCAAGGATTATTGCTACTGCAACCGAGGGTGGAGCAGCATTATTTGAAGTAAAATACTTTGACGGTAAAGCATATCTAGCTCAGAGCCCCCAACTATATAAAGAAGAATTAGTAACTGTTTTCGAGAGAGTATTTGAGATTGGGCCGTTCTTTAGGGCAGAAGAATCTCATACCAGACGTCACGTTAGTGAATTTACTTCAATAGATATTGAAGCAGCTTTCCTCGACCTCTATGGTGTAATGGAGATTTTAGAAAGATTAATAGTCCACATACATAAGAGGGTTATTGAAGAAAGGAGGAGAGAACTCGAATTGCTAAATTTAGACTTGGATATTCCTGAACTCCCATTCCCAAGATATACTTATGATGATATGCTTAGAGAGTTGAAAGATTCTGGGTTAGGGTTGGAGTGGGGTGAAGACTTCGGGACAGAACATTTAAGGATACTAGGAGAGAAGCATAAAGAATACTATTTCATAACTCATTTCCCTACAAAGTCTAAGCCTTTCTATATCCAGCCATGTGAAGACAACCCTGAAGTTTCCGAATCATTTGATTTAATGTATAGTTGGCTTGAACTGGCTTCCGGTGGTACTAGAATCTCAGACCGTAAACTTCTAGAGAAGAGATTAATGGAGCAAGGGCTAAATGTTAAAGTATTTGAACATCATTTGAAAGTCTACGATTATGGTATGCCAATACATGCAGGATGGGGTCTAGGGCTTGAAAGACTATTAATGGTCTTAACGAATAAGAATAACATCAGAGAGGTTATATTATTTCCTAGAGACAAATTTAGGCTCACTCCATAAACTAGAGAAATAGAGTAATGAAAAGGAGGCATTACTTTTATTTTAATCAAAAGATTTAGTTCATGTTGAGTTAGATTAACTATCTCCACCATTCCTCATAGACATCAAGGAGGGATATTGAGTAACCTTAGCTTGTTGAAGAAGTCTTGTATGTATTTTTAGTCTGCCATAGATGTTGATTCAAGAGAATTATTAGCTCTAGAAGCATTATATGGAAGAAGCTGTTTAAATAGTCTAATCTTCTTTAGGAGGCTCTCAAGCTATGTATAAACAAGCCCATGGTAGTAATCGAAAGGGTCCATGATATAGATGAGTCCTAGAAAAGCTTGGACTAGAATATCAATATCAGATGATTCAGTGTAAGAAATTAAGAAATGGAGTTAAGAGGCTCTTTAAATATCCTAAGGAGAAGACAGTAGTATCCCATCATGAGCTTAGCATAAAGAACCATATACAAGGAATAGAGAACCTAAACATACTCACACTATACTACCAAACCATAAAGATGGGAAGAGGTGAATGAAATGCTTATCCCGACACTACCAACTGTTTGACTATGGCATTTGAGGCATTTCCGTAATTACTTAGATGTGATGTCCTCTAGACCCAGAGCTACATATCCTTCTTCACGTAGCTTTTCCTTTTTTAGAATTCTCTTAGCAACTATTCCATATCTTTTCTGATTTATCTTTACAAGGAGGCTTTTTTCAATCAGTCTTAAAATAATGTTTTTCGCATCTCCATACGACAGCTCTCCCCATTTTTATCTCGAAGAGTACCCTTCCTTTTCGCGAGAAGAGTAAGCAATAAAATCGATTTCCTCAGCTTGATTCTGCCATCTTCTCATAACATCGGCATCTATCTCAAGCTCCCCCGACTTCACCCTCGACACTGTACACTCTTTCGCGATTTCCTCGGATACTTTCCCTAAATATGCATTAAAGTCTTCTCTAACGTTATTCCATAGTTTTTCCTCGAGCCTAAGTCCTAAAACAGTCTTATTTGGATTAGCGAACCTAAACCAGAACTCGAAAAATGGACCAGTGAATACGTATCTTGATTTTTTCCTTTCAGCTAGGACAGGTACTCTCTAGATATTAGATTCAAGGTCTCTAAGGAGCTCAAATAGGTTGTCAGGTTTTCTCTTTTAATCTTCGAGAAATCTGATATCCCACTCAAGTAGCATTTTCCAAGAGATATTGCTGTCAATATATCCATGTAACGGCTCGGTACCCTGAGTTCTTCAAGTAAGAGGTGTTGCAGGCTCATCATGTAAAGCATCGTTTTTCTTTAGTATCAGGTTAACTATGTTCTCCTCCGGACTCTTGTTTTCATCTACATTTTCCAAGTAAGCTGGCGCCCCACCAAAGGAAGAATAAATCTTGACCAAGCCCTCAGGTGCGAAATTCGGGAACCATTCTTGGAGATCCATGAACCCTAAAGGCTTAAGCCAGAGCGTGGAGGTTCTCCTACCATATAGAGGAGCGTCCCTCTCAGAGCAACTCTTTCTATCAAGCCTATAGAAACCTGTAAAAAATCTTTTTTAACGACTTTCGAAAGCTCGCTTAAGATAGTATCCCCCCTCATCGGAATGTAGAAGTAAAGCCTCCTCTTCCACTTTAAGAACTCAAGTAAAAGCCGTGTCTTCCCAATTCTCCTTCTACTGTAACAATCTAGAATCTATAGTAAAACATTACTCCAATAGACCATGAGCCTATCAACTTTAACTCCAGGTTCTCTTTTTATGTCTATAGCCAGGTTTTGTTTACTTCTCATGCATGTATTAGAGTATATCTTCGATAAGATATCAGGCATATACAGATTCAATAACTACCGGTTAATCGAGAAGACTTATACTGCTATGCTTCATGTTTTCTGGTTTGAGACTTAGAGACCTCTCCGAGAAGTACTGTGTAACTATGGCTTCCAGGGGAGAGTGTTAGGAGGTGGCTCCATAGATTCTTAAAGATATTCTCTACAGAGAAGAGGTTTAAGGATGCTGTAGCATTGGATGAGAATGGTAGTTAAGATACATGGTTTTACAGCTTACGTATGGTCTGCTTAGGAGCATGATGGTTGCTTCGAGGTTTGTTAGGATTGTCTTGGTTAGATGTTTTAATAAGCCAATGATAATCGTTAATAAAACCTATGATAACTATATACATTGAAATAGGCTTAGGCTAGAATACATTCACCGGAGGCTTTTAGGAGGAATATCGTTAAGAGACTCTTGGATGCTTAAAACAGAGGATAGAAAGATTCTACGAGAATATAAACACATGGAAGGCTCAGTTGATAGAAAACTAGGCATCAACAATAGCGATAACTAGAAACCACACGTAATAAAAACTCAGGGAGGAGTATTGACTGGTTTGCCAAGATTCAGAGTATACTCTTCTACTGTAATGTTAATGTTAGCATATTCTAATCATAGGATGTATGCTATTAGTATTGCTGCAATGAATATGTTTAGTAATGCTAGAGGTATCAGTATTCTCCAACCTATGTCTAAGAGCCTATCAATAGTTATTCTAGGATAAACACCTCTAAGGAATAAGACGAGAGACAATATTATTAGAGATTTTAACATTAACCAGAGTGGTTCCTGTACCTCTATAGGGATGAAAGGTATGTCTGGTCCATGCCATCCACCTAGGAATAGTATAGATGTTATAACTGCTAGTGCATCAGCTTTAAGATATACTCCAAGCTGTATAAACTCTAGTAGTACTCCTGAATATTCTGTTGTCCATCCTGCAACTATCTCCTGTTCAGCTGTTGGAAGATCGAAGGGTATCCTCTCAACTTCAGCTATAGAGCTAACTAAGAAGACGATAAATGAGAAGGGTAGTACTAGTATGAATGGGAATTTCTCTTGAGCTGTAACTATTACTTGGAGGTCTAGGCTTCCTGCGACCATGGCTACAGGTATCATTGCTAGGAATAATGGGACTTCATATGCGAATAATTGGAAACCTAACCTCAGCATCCCTATAAATGGATACTTGCTTCTAGATGCCCACGCAGCTACTAGAAAAGGTATAGGTGACACAGCTACAACAGCGAATACTAATAGTAAGCTTACATCCGATGGATATATTATCCAGTTTCTACCGAAGGGTATGAAGGCGAAGGTTAAAAGCGGTATAAACCCACCTATAATAGGTGAAGCTACAAACAATATTCTATGAGATTTTGATGGCACGATCACTTCTTTCGTTAAGAGTTTAACTGCATCTGCAACTAGCTGAAATATCCCTGCAATCTTTCCTACATGAAGTGGTCCAATCCTTAAAGCAACTCTTGCAAGCAACTTCCTCTCATACCAAACAGTAAACAAAGCATACAACATGACAAACGTTATCCCTGGAAATACTGCAGCTTTAATAAATTCATCACTAGTCAGTAGCTTGATAACTTCAGAGAACATAGCAACCACCTCAACTACATATCATTCTATGTGCCTCATTAAAATATATACTTCTTGTACATGTCGGATAAGTAAGAAGCTTTTGAAAGGTTACTTCTTCTAGAATTACCAATGAGCACATGGTCCTAGTGTAATAAAGGTAAGCATAGACCAGCCCTATTTATTATTCATTGTTGTTTATACTAATACTAGGCAATGGTATGCTTGGTCCATGAAGCTTCTTAAGATAAACTGTTGGAGGAAATTCTCGGTATGAAGAGCTCTACAAAACAGTGATTCTCTCTACTGGAGAGAGGAAATACAGCTTAATATCTGCTCTGTAACCTATTGGAGGGAATCCACTGGTGGATAAAACATAGACAACCCTAAGCTAGCGGTCCCAACTTGTTCTGCACATTATCAAGTCTCACATAGAGGATTGAAAGAAACCAGTATTATTAGAAACATTTCGTTCTTGAAGTAAATCCTATCAGCTAGGCAATACCTTTCACGTGCTATATTTTTGAGAATAGCTTCTCCAACCCATCATCTAAAGATCTAAAACTTATAACACGAGAACCTTAAGTAAAAGTTGAGAGGGTACTTAAAATATGTCTAGCAATCGTTTTCACATGTCTGTTTATTCTTTTCTCAATAGTTCCCTGTAGACTTGTATTATCTTCCTGTATTGTTCCTCACTTATCTTTTTCTGTCTGAGCATTTCATCTAAGCTATGTATCTTGTCATCTATAGTTGCTTTTAAAACGTTTACGATAATGTTTCCTTTCAACCCGATTTTTCCTGCCTGTTTTTTCTCAACAAGGCTTTGAGTAATATTTGCCAAGTGATATAAAATCTCCTCAGCAGTAGTGTAGATGTTACCCACTATTAACGCGTTCAAGTCCGAGGCGATGTCTACTACGTCAACACCAGTAAATATTTTCTCACCTATCTTAACTGCTGGAAAACCGCTTATTCCATGTGTCTTTTCTAGGTCTCTCTTATGTACCTCAAGAACATCCTAGACCTCATACTCCAAGTATTCACTTTCAGTTAATGTTGAGCGCAGTTTTATTTTAACGGTGTTTATAATATATCCTGGCCATACTACTCTTGAAGACATTGTAACACGGTCCTTAAATTCTCTGAGAAGCATGTCGAGAAGATCCTTAATCTTACTAGATAAGTCATCTCCTTCTAGTAGGTAGAAAGTTAACTTCACACCATTATTATTTCCATACTGTTTAATAAGTCTTAAACATTCTATCCTTAAATCTTGCAGAATAACTTAAGAGGTGTAAATACTATAATCTCATCTGATAGCATAGACATGAAAGAGAGTATACGAAAGTAGCTACAGGCTTCCCACAATGGGCATTAAGTATCTTGCTTCTGGCTTTCTTGTGGTTGCGGGGTAATCCTTTGTTTAAGCTCTCTTAACTGAAGACCTATGAAGAATGCTCCAATTGTTAGTGATCCAAAAACTATAAGTATCCTATCTGCTATGTACGGCATCTCTATGAGCATCATTGAAGAGATGAAGACTACAACACCTACTACAGCATATGCAATGTAAATAATGAGGTATGGGAAATACTCGTATGGAAATGCCTCCTCCCTCCATGGCAGAGGTGTTTGACCACACTCGAAGAGGACTTTCTTCTTAATCAAAGGCTTCCAAGGCGCAAGTATCAAAGGGAGTACTGCCATTAACCCAACCGTAGCTATTGCAAGTATGACGTAAAGAATAAGTGTGAGAGGAGGCGACATCTGCTTCACCCGTGGAGAGCCGCTAGATTGTTTAACTACCTTTGAATAATCTGGAGACTTTAATATAAAGATTAAACATACAATCCAAACACCGAGCTAGATAGCCTCTGTAAACTGGTATGCTATTCTAACCCCCATCGTTAGGTGGTATGAGCTTAAACCCTAATATCTCTAGAGAAAACTCTTTTAGCATGGAAGAGATATATAATAAGTCTAGATGATTATGCTGTCTGATGAGTTTAAAGAGAAGGTTAAGAAAATAGTTGAAGAAGTCCTGGATAGTAGTCTATTAGATAGTGGGGCAGAAGAGTTGTCTAGGAAGTGGATTGAATGTATTAGAGAGATACTCGACTATAACAAGGTAGATTATAGTGAAGAAGACTTGGGAGAGCTTAAAGATAATTTTCTTAAAATATTAGAGTTTATCAGGAAGCATAAAGATTCGGATATTGTGGATGGAAGAAGCATCTAGTAATCCCTATATTGCTAGTTTCTCAGCTAATCTTAAGAGCTCTATATTTAGAGGTTTTTCGTTACTACAGGATTCCTCTAAGCTTATAGATGTTACCTCACCTTTCTGTACTTCGACAACTATTCCACTTTTTCCATCAAGTAGTAATTCAATTGCTTTAGCTGCGAATATTGATGCTAAATATCTGCTACGTGCAGTTGGGCTACCACCTCTCTGAACATACCCTAGAACGCTTACCCTGACTTCTACTCCAACATTCTTCTCGATAGCTTCTGCTAAGCTGGTAGTTTTTCCAGCCCCCTCAGCTATAACGATTATGCTTGAGCTCTTCCCGATACTCGCATTCCTCCGTATTGTTTCTAATACTGCTTTCTCACTGTATTCAACTTCTGGTACAAGTATTACTTCTGCTCCTGCGGTTAAACCTACTTCTACTGCTAGGAACCCTCTCTTCCTACCCATAACCTCAACTATGAATGTTCTCTCATGAGAAATTGCTGTATCTCTAATCTTATTTATCTCCGTTAATGCAGTATTTACAGCTGTATCAAATCCTATTGTTTCATCTGTACCATATACGTCATTATCTATTGAGGCAGGTAATACAGCGATCTTTACATCCGTTAGCTTACTTAATTCGTAAGCTCCCCTGACAGAGCCTTCACCTCCAATGACTATTAATCCATCGAGACCATCTTCCTCAATATTCTTAGCAGCTTTCTCAAGACCTTCTCTAGTTTTAAACTCTAAGCATCTAGAAGTCTTAAGTATCGTTCCACCTAAATGGAGTATACCGCTAACAGCCCTAGCATCAAGAGTAATAAAATTATTTTTTATAATGCCTTCCCATCCTCTCAAGAAACCTATAACCTCTAGATTATTCCAGACTGATAGCCTAACCAATGCTCTTACAGCTGCGTTCATTCCAGGAGCATCTCCACCACTTGTAACTATTCCGAGTTTCTTCAAGATACTACACCTTAAGATAGGCTTACACTCTGTCTATATAACTTTGCGGGATTACAAAGCTAGGATGCTTATCTTAAAGCATGCTTTAAGATATGTAGGTTGGTTATGTTTTTACGCTTTAAACCTCTTAAGTCTAAAGTTTACTCCTGTAGCTATGAGGTTTGCTCTAACTATTGTGTAGGTTACTTGTTCAGAAAGCTTTGAATATTCCTCTTCAGTCAGGCGCCAGTTTCTTGATTCAAGCATTTCATGCATTTTCTTCATGTTATTGAATAGGTCTCTAAAACCATGCATATTATCAGAATATCGAGGTTTAGATGCTGAATACTCAACTAATCTATAAGCCCTCCTAAAATATTTATAATCTTCAGTATCCAGGAAGGCCCTCAAGTTAAAGATTATCATCCTAGTTAATGTAAAGACTTCTCTAAGAATTTTCCTCTCCTCGATTACCTTACTCATTCACCTATACCTCCTAAACAACATCACTGTTTTCTCTGACCACGTAGTCTCAGGAGGATATGTTTCAAAGAATCTACTGCTAAGCATGAGTGGTGTATAGAAGAGTTCTTCTCTTTCAAGGGAGGATAACTCGTATGAAGGCCCCATCTCTAAGGCATGGAATGGGCATGCATCTACACAGAACCCGCAGAAAACACACCTACCGTAATCTATCGCTGGGAAAGTACTTCTCTTATTATGCTTTAACCCGAAGTCTCTCTTCTCAATTACTAGCTCAATTACTTTGGCATCCCTACATATTTTAAACTTCATGTTCTCCATAGGCTTATACTCTACCAACTCTGATGCCCAGCCCCTCTTAACTAATTCATGGAGAGGATCTTCTAGAAGATTTTCATATATTACTTCACAGCGGTAATTAAATATTGGATCATTATTCATTCTTAGAATATAGATGTCTCCACTCTTCTCAAATGATTTTAATTCTCCAGAAAATGGTTTTACAAATAACTCAATAATATTAGATGTCTCTCCGCCTTTTTTTAATTCTTCATATGTGCTTGGATCAAGCTTTAGAATAACGTCATAACCGAAGACCATGGATATTGCCTCGGCTATGTTTTCACACGCTCTGTCGCATGACCCACACCCAGTGCATTTATCGAGATACAGTATGTGTCTGCCCTTGTACCCTGGATAAGCAACTCCTTCCTTCGGGTCAAATCTATAGTTTGATTCTGGGATATTGTAAGTCTTCTCGTATGGATATTTAATGGTTATCGGTCTAAAGAATATATGTTTTAAACCTGAGATTATAGGTGATAGAATCCTCGTAACAACATTCCCTGAAACCATACTACAAAATCAATTCTAGGTCTGTACAATATAAATTTCTCTCCTTAATCGAGGATTATTATGAAGCAGTAATCTTTAGACTGCACGTCTTCCAGCTCTATTATTTTTCCTATTTTCTGAATTTTCTCTATTAGGTTTTCCCTTAAATCTTCTCTCTTCTTTAATAAGGTTACTACTATGAGCTGCTGTGAGATTCTAACCACTTCTTCTACTGCTTTATCAATATCTAGTAGATGAATAACCGTGAAGCTTGTAGAGATCTGGAAGGATTCATCTCTAAAAGGCAGGTGGTGGCCATCTGCAACAACATATTCTACGTCATGCTCTACATGACTACTATTCTTCTTTGCATACTTTATTCTATCATGGTCTATGTCTACCCCAACGTACACTCCATCAAATCCAGCATCTCCCAAATATCTAGCTAGAAGCCCTATACCACACCCAATATCCAACACTCTAGAAAACCCTAAACCGAGATAGTTGAAAACCACTCTGTACTTTACGACCTGTTCATCCCCATATAGTTCTCTGTAACCCTCAGCTGGAACATCATAGAATAGCTTAGACAATCCATGACATAACATTGAGTCTGTAGATAATTAACTTTACACCATAGTAATAAAAAACATGAGTGTAAACTGCTTAAGATAGTATGCTCTCAAGATTTGTACTAGTTTTCTAGAAGGTTTTGGGCTTGTTTTCAAGTGACTTACGAAAGCTTAAGAATTTCTATATGTTTATAGGTGTGGATGGTTGAGTATAGAGAGCTTGGAAGAAGCGGTATTAGAGTTTCAGCTATAGGCATTGGTACGTGGCAATGGGGTTCTAAGGTCTGGGGATATTCGAAAACATATAGTGTAGGTGACCTACTTGAAGCATTTAATAAAGCTCTAGAACTTGGATTAAACTTTTTTGATACCGCAGAGATTTATGGTAATGGGAAATCGGAAGAAATCCTTGGTAGATGTTTAAGAAATGTGAAGAGAGAAGAAGTAGTTATAGCTACAAAGTTTTCTCCTACTAGATTTACTGAAAACGGTATAAAGAAAGCATTAGAGAATAGTCTGAAACGTCTAGGCACGTCTTATGTAGATATCTATCAAGTCCATTGGCCTAACCCTCTAGTTCCTATATGGAATACAATGAGAGTATTAGAGAAGCTTTGGGGTGAAGGCAAGATCTTAGCGATTGGGGTAAGCAACTTTAACTTAAAACAACTCATAAAAGCTAGAGATTCTCTATCCAAGGCCGACATTGTATCCAACCAAGTAGAATATAATATGTTGAAGAGAGATATCGAGAAAGACTTGTTAAGGTACTGTTTAAGAGAGAAGATAACGATAATAGCCTACAGCCCTCTCGCACAAGGTGCGCTTACAGGAAAATACAGTAAGACGAATAAGCCTACAGACTTGGTTAGGAGAGTCAACCCATACTTTACATCGAGGAAACTAGAAAGCATCGCTGCTCTATTAGATACTTTAAGAAGCATATCAAGTAGAAGGGGGAGAACGGTTACACAGATTGTTTTAAACTGGATACTTAGATGGGAGAATACTGTACCCATACCTGGAGTAAAGAGAGTCAGCCATGTATTGGATATAGCGGGCTCAATGGACTTCAGATTAAATGATGAAGAATTAAGAATGATAGAAGAGAAGCTTAATGAAGTCATGTTAGGGAACCCCTCAAGGCTTAGGCGTGGAATACAGTTACTAAGAAATTACCTCTCAATGATGTTCTATGAGAAAAAAGGAGTTAAGGGTAGATGATATCCTAACGATCAACATTAAATAATTGATTGAATATATCTACACTGGCTGGCGATGAGGAATTTGCCGAGTTCAGAATTGTGAAGATAATTG
>Ga0209393_1000091_pt1 | contig 43456 bp, 49 predicted proteins | sample SSWtaG_2_FD_184117 | JGI IMG/M metagenome (GOLD analysis project Ga0209393, IMG submission 184117) | Hot spring microbial communities from Sandy's Spring West, USA to study Microbial Dark Matter (Phase II) - SSWsed_130316 (SPAdes)... | ecosystem: Environmental > Aquatic > Thermal springs > Hot...
CTACGTCGTGGCGGGCGGCATGTATAAATACAGAGACCGCTCCATCAGGATAGGAGTTATGGGCGACATAACGATTGAAGATCTAAAAAAGGTCGCGGAGGTTATAAATGGTTTGGCTTGACGAGGCAAACTGCAAACTCTGTATAATTACATCGAGGACGGGGGACCTAATAAGGCTACACAGGCCGGATAAGCTACCAGAGATCTTAAACGAGCTTTCCACGCTTATCCAGCAACCCAGCAGAAGCGAGGCTTTCTCCCTCAGCTTCCAAAAGGTGGCGAGGCTGGTGGGCGTAGCAGATCCGTACAGGGATTACAAGGAGAAGCTTACAGCTGTGGGTAAGCGGGTTGCAGAGGCTGTCAAGCAGAGGCTACAACAAGTCTCGTGGGATCTGAGGACGGCGCTGAGAATAGCCGCGGCGGCCAACATTGTGGACACAAGCGTCTTGGGCTATAGACCTAAGAAGCTGGAAGAAGCCGTATGGGACCTCCCAGCTATAGAGGAGTACGTGGAGATACCTCACGCCGTGTACTACGTGCTCGACAACGCAGGCGAGGCGCAGATCGATCTCGTGGTGGCCGAGGCTCTGGAGAGAAACGGCATCAAGCCAACCTTCGTGGTGCGTTCAGAGCCATACGAAATAGACGTGCTGGAAGCCGACCTAGCAAGCTACAAGGTTATAACTACGCCGGGCAACATCTCCCCTATACGCTGGCTTAAAGACGGCTTTATCCTGGCGAAGGGCATCGCCAACTTTGAGGCCTATATGGAATGGGGCTCGGCGCCTGCGCTTCTGCTGTTTAGAACGAAGTGTGACGTGTTATCCCGCACCTTCTCAGTGCCGAAGAACTCCCCCGTTGTGCTGAGCGGCAGACGGGCAAAGGCTATTACCCTGTTACAATAAGCTTCACGGGAATGCCGTTTTTGTACTGAACCGTGATCCTCAGCGACTCAAGGCCGCCTTCTCTGATGACAGATTGAGCAACCTCCCGCACTTTTTTCAAAACACTGAGAAGATCCACCATGTGTTTGTACGACTCATCCAAAATCTCGTACTTAACCATGGGGTTGGGGTCCACGTAAAGCTGAAGACCGGTGATCTCCAGAGGTGCACTCCTCTCGCTACTCCCGCCGCTGAACCTCTTCAGAAGCTCCTGGAGTCTTCTGTACCGCTCAAGCGAGGGTTTGAGCCCCTCGAGCTCCGCCCCCACGGCCTTGACCAGGTCCTCCAGCTGTTTAATCTGCGCATCGAGCTCGGCGAGAAACTGCCCAGCGTCGCCGAACGTCTTCACGGAATATATGTCCATGAAATTCGGTCTTCTCTATGTTTATAAGCACATCGCTTAAGTAATCCACGGGTTTTTCCTCACCAAATTGCCGTCGTATGTATTAATACGTATTTCATACCCGCCCAGCCGTGCCCGTATGCAGTCAGACACGTGGGTGTAGCGCCGTCTTTTAATCACGTAGACCCTAGACCCTTGCACAAACGGACCCACTACCTCCTCGCCCACGTACTTCTCGATGAAGGCGTCGACGGCGTCGTCATAGACAGGCGGACCCCTGTGTAGTATATACGGCGCAAGCTCCACCTGCTCCAAGACGTAGACAAGCGAGACGTAGGTCTTCTCATCGCTTTCAACCCCCCATCGGAACACCTTAAACCCGCACTCCCTAAGCCACTCATACAGCGCCCTTCCCATCCTCTTATACCTGCCCCAGACCGTGTCAGGCGGCTCGTTGGGGTAAGGAAACACCACTTCTACCGTATTAAGCCGTAGGGCAACAGCGGATCGCGGTTGAAAATAGGAAAGAGACGGTCTTTTCAAAAAACGCCTAGCGGCCAGTATGAAAGTAGACATAGAAGTTAACGAAACCGCTGCTGCGGCGTTTCTGTTGGGATCTACGGGGTCTATTACCACCAGAGGGGCCCTAAACTTCGTCTTAACCTCTGAGAATGCGATGAGGGTCTTATAGGGCTTCCACCGAGCCGCCGCGTTTATCACGTTGAGAAATGTGCCGTAATACGCCACCAGCAACTCGGTCAGGTACCCGGAGAACCCCTCGACCTTGATCTCAGCGCCGTAGACGCCTATCGCCTTGAGAAATAGCTTTAAGACCCTCACGTCACGCCTCTGTTCTTCGTTTAGTCTCTCTGCGAGGAATTTGTGATGGAGAGGCGATCGGTCGGCGGCGGTGATAGGCCGCTCCCCAAACTCAATCTTGTAACACGGAACGACGTCTACCTCGTATCCCTCTAAGAGAAGCGTGAGATACGGGTGCTGGGCATACCGCCTAACCCATGGGATCCTCCTCTCGGTAAAGAAGCGCGCCAAAAAGCTTACAACGTCTTCGGGCTTTATGTTTCGGTCATTAAGAACGACGAAGACGTCAACGTCTCGCTGACCTGGTAGCCAGGTGGAACGAGCAGCAGAGCCATATACATCAACCTCGGCGTCGACTCCATATATTCTGACGGCCTCAGCCACGAGGGATCGCGCACGATGCACAACTTCCCTAACTTTCCGCTCCTCCTCCTCGCTAGGCGTCACTAATTTATAGGCCTCCCTAAGTACCTCCTCTATCACGTAAGAGGTTGTACAAAAAGATCGCTATAAATAGGCCCTCTTGGCGTTAGCACAGACTTCTTCAGCTTTATCTTATCCACAGTCACAACCCCGAACTCAACCCCTCTGTAACGCGTTACAAACTCCCGCAACTTCTCCACGTTGCGGCTGGACTTTATCCTACCTATGGTCAAATGCGGCGTGAACTCCCTGTCTTCCTCATGCTCGGCGAATTTATCCACGGCCTCTCTCACCACATTCGCCAGCCTCACCAGCTGCTCTGCGCCTTGAGAAACGCCGATCCACAACACCCGCGGTCTAGACAAGTCAGGAAACACGCCGACGTCGGACAGCTTTATCTGGAACTTACTCATCTTGACGCCGGCAAGAGCCTTAACGACGTCGTTTATCCTGCTCTGCGGGATCTCCCCCAAAAACCGGAGAGTTAAATGTAGATTCTCCCTCTCCACGAGTTTTATGTCAAGACCAAGCTGTGCAACCTCTCTCTGTACCTCCTCAATCCTCCTCACCACGCCCGGGTCGTCTATATCCACGGCGATAAAAGACCTGACGAGGCTCATATCCTAAGGCGGTAGGCCCATTTGGCAAGCAGGTCACAGTTATGAGGCGCTATGAAGCTAACCCCGCATTTATCTGAGTAGGGGCAGTAGGTACAGGGAATCGACAACAGAAGCCTCAGCTCCTCGGGAAGAGTCTCGAAATCCACCGCAAAGGTCTCCGCAGTCTCCTCCCGTATTTTGCTCAACAACTTATACGCCTTCTCGGTCAGCCTAATCACGTACACGCCTCTTTTGTTGCCCCCTACTCTCTCCCGGGCAATAAGCCCCCTCTTCTCAAGCCTGGCCAGAATCGGGAGCCCCGTCTTGCTGTCTATACCTATATACTTCCAGAGATTTCTTTGCTGGTAGCTTCCGCCGAGTCTCTCTAATCCCTGTAGTATCTGGATCTCCACCTCAGTAAGCACCTCTGACTCCTCAGTGAATTCTTGAGTAGCCACGGGCAGAGACCGTACCCCTCTTTAAAAAGATTAGCTATATAGTCACCTCAACATATAGCACCTCCGCCAGCTCTTTCAGAAGCTCCCTGACAGGCCCTTCGGTGGAGTCCGCGGCCTTTGCCAGCTCCTTCTGCGTTATCTCCACGCCGGCCATGTAACAGGCGTAGAAGACCGCGGCCGCCGCAAGCACCTGCGGCTTTCTGCCGTTTCTAATACGCGGCGACGAGATTATGTAGCGTAGTATGTCTACTGCTATGCGTTGCACCTCGGCCGACTTCTCGTCTCCTATGCCCAGAGCAGATACTATCTTAGGTATGTATATCCTCGGATCTACGCGCGGCGGCTTAATGCCTAGCTTGTTGGCTACGCTCATAAGCTCCATATATGCAGACACGAAGGAAGATCTATCCACCCCCAGGTTCTCAATTAGACTTTTCAAAGTGATGGCGGCAACGCCGTGTTTCTTCAGGGTGAAGTAGAGAGCCGCGGCGTAGCTCTCCAGCCTAGGCGCTCTGTACCCCGCGTCGTACAGCTTCTTATAAAGCATCACAGTCTCCTCAATGACAGCCTTAGGCAGGTTTAATTTCTGCCTAGCCGCGTCGAGGAACTCCCTGATGTCGGTTTCAACACGTTCAAGAGGCGTCGACATCGGGCGCGCGAATTTCTTCAGACTCAGCGCCTTGAGCTTATCGGTGATCTTCACGTTGCCGTATTCAATATCTCCTAGCGAGGAGCCTATGGGGCCTGAATACGCCCTTGAGGATTCAGGTCTCCTCCACTCTGGCCCTAGATCCGCCACCCCCTCTTTTATAACCGCTCCGCAGTTTTTACATATCACCTGCCCCCGCTCGTAGTCCACGGCAACTTCGTTAACAGCACCGCAGACCGGGCATTTATATTCCTCTACCTCAAAAATCAACCTCCTGGTCATTTCCTCCTCCGCTTATCTAAGTCATGCGGCTTCACGTATAGAGGTTGGCCCACTACGGTTTCGTCGCGTTCAACAGGCTTCACCAGTCCGTATGGGTTTTTCACGTTTCCTATCACGTCGTATAACACGCCGACTTTTTTCATAGTGTATGTGTATGCATTGATGTAGAGGGGGGGAACCTCGCTAAGCTTCACTACGAGGTTCCCGAGACGTGAGTAATGAAGAGCAAGACCAATACGCTTCATTAAAGCTACTGTAGGCCCGGCTTAATAATAGTTACCCCCTCCAATACCTGGATAATACAACACGTGGAAGATTAGGGTTGAGATTTATAAACCCCAGTATTATGGGAGGCCGTGAAGCTAGGCGCATTCTACAAGGGGACCGACTTAAAAAAGCCCACAGGCGGGAAGAAGAGAAAAGTCCGCAAGACGAAGAAGAAGGCGCTGGGCGGAGGGCCTCCGCAGATACCTAAGCTGGGCGAAAACGACGTAAGATATGTGGAGAGAGTCAGAGGGGGGAACATAAAGGTAAGGATAAGAGAGGTGAGATATGCCAACGTATACATGCCAAGAGAGAAGAAGCACGTTAAGGCCAAGATACTCTCCATAGCGTCTACCCCGGCAAACCCCGACTTCGCAAGACGCAACTTCATAGTTAAGGGGGCTGTGATACAGACAGAGGTCGGCAAGGCAGTCGTCACCTCTAGGCCTGGACAAGACGGAGTTGTAAACGCCGTACTCGTAGAATGAAAAAGAAAAGGGGCAGAATCCTCTGGCTTGTTTACCTAGACTCCTCCATCCCACGGTCCAGGGGTAGAATACTCCCGCGGAGCCAGTCGGTGAACAGACCCACGCTCCAGGAGGTTGCCCAAGCCCTCGAGAGGCTGGGGTACAAATACCAAACATTTCCAGACAAGAAATATCCGGCCCTCTGGTTCGAGGAGAAGCTACAAGGCTACGTGGTGGTTGAGACAGAGGAGGAGATAAGAGCCGTGGCCGCGAAGGTGGCCGAGGAAATCAAAAAACAGAGAAGGTAATGTACACAGTGTTTTTCATAGGCACGGCGGGCTCCGGCAAGTCCACTCTCGTGTCTGCGCTCTCCACTTGGATGGACGACCAAGGCTACGATGTTGGGATAGTCAACTTAGACCCCGCGGCTGAGTATCTGCCCTATGTGCCGGACATAGACATCAGAGACAGGATAAGCGCCAGGGAGATAATGAAACAGTACAAGCTCGGCCCAAACGCCTCGATAATAGCCGCGGTAGACATGGTGGTGACGGAGGCTGAGAGGATTAAAGAAGAGATGGAGGTAGTCGGCGCGCCCATTTACTTAATCGACACGCCGGGGCAAATGGAGCTGTTCGCCTTCAGACAAAGCGGTGCGTATCTCATCCAGAAGCTCTCAGACGTCCACTCCCTGGTGGTCTACGTGGCGGACGCGGTGTATGTCCAATCTATCGACGGCTTCGCCACCACCATGCTCCTCGCACTTTCAAGCAGGATAAGATTCAGGAAGCCGCAGATACTGGCGGTAAACAAGGCCGACCTACTCCCCGAGGAGGCCCTGACCAACATAATCAACTGGGCCGAAGATCCAGACACGTTGCTGGAGTCCATAGACCTGCCCACGTATGAGAAGGAGATTCTACGCTCCATAGCAAACATGGGCGGCTTCGTGGAACCGCTCTTCGTCTCTGCAAAGACGGGCGAGGGCCTAGACAAACTGTATTACCAAATCCAATTACACTACACAGGAGGAGAAGACGCTCAGCTACCCCCCTGATAGGGCCTTAGGTGGTCCGCCGTGGTGATTATGATCTTCTTCTTGTCGCCAAGGTAGGTCTCTACGACATACGCCTTTCCTCTAACACCAACGACGACGCCCACCTTACCCTGGTAACGCCGGTGAGGCGCGGTGGATATGAAGGTGGGATCTATGTCTATCACAACCCTGTCGCCTGGCTTATACTCATAGAGAAGCCGAGACAGTCCAAGCATCCCGCGTTCTCTCGGCTTTTTCCTAAGCAACTTCCTCGTCTTATAGCGGTACCCATGGGTCCTCTTAACCATGCGCCTACAGAACCAGGCAGTTATTAAAATTTTCGGCGGAGCAAGAGACGCATAAGTTAAAAACGTGAGATATATACAGACGAGTGAGCGTAAAGAAGATACGCAGGTCAGAGGAGATGACAAACGCGAGGGCCCTCAAGATACTCAGAGAGCTGGCAACCTCTACGCAGCTCTCCGAAGAACAGAGGAAGACCCTAGACTACCTAGAGAAGGTTGTGAAAAGAGACGCTGAGGATGCTGAGGCGTTGGTGAGGCAGTTAATGGAGAAGTTCGGCTTCGCACGCGTCACAGCCATCCAGCTGGTAAACCTCTCGGTAGAGAGCCTCGAGGAGCTTAAGACCGTACTCTCATACCTAGAAAAAAGAGAATATGCAGACAACGAGCTAAGAGAAATCCTCAAGCTCCTCACGGGGCAATGAAAAGCAGAAAAGAGGAGTACGCATATGTAATCGACATACTACCTCCAGAGGTTGCGCTGTATAAGCTCCCTCCGAAGATACGGAGGGACTTTCCGCATGACGTCTCATATGCCCACCTAGTCGGCGAGGACCACTTCGCCCTCCTAGAGGTTACGTTGAAAAAAGGCGCTACCGTGGACATAGGCGAAAGGGTATACGTGGGCCCCGGCACCAGAGACAAAGTTGATAAAATCGTCCGTCGTATAAAATACGACGACCTCCAGCCGCAGGGCAGGGAGAACCTGCGCGTAGTGGTGAGGAAAATCGTCCAGCAGAAGGAAGAATTCTTCATCAAGTGGTTTAACACGGCCGGCCCCATCACGTTAAAACTACATAGCCTAGAGTTGCTACGGGGCGTCGGCAAGAAGAAAGTCCAGGAGATACTAGACGAGAGAAAGAAAAAACCCTTCTCGTCCTACGAGGATGTAAAACAGAGAGTAGGGATAGACCTAGTGGAGCTTCTCACAGACAGAATACTGAGAGAAATCGCGGGAGAAGACCCCTACTATATATTTGCGGCCCCGCCCCCGGCGCAGACTACTTAACCCTGACGATCTTAAAGCGGTCAAGGATCTGCCACACCTCAACTTCGGCGCCCGGGGCAAGCCTGCCCTTCGCCTCCTCCTCCACATACTTCATGGGGACTTCGACGGTCTTGTAGTCTCTCATATCCATCAACTGGATTACGTCGCCGGAAATAGAGAGCACCTGCGCCGTAAACTTCTCGATTATGGGCACCTCCACCTGGGCGTCCACGGGGAGGCTCAGCGTCCGTTTAGAGCCGTCAAACACGCCTACAGCAACTATGCGGGCCTTTGCGCTACCGTGCTTGCCCGTCTTCGATTTTTCAATCTCTACAACTCTACAGGGCTCGCCATCAATAACCACGTAGGACCCCTCTTTGAGCTCACCCGCCTCCACGTATTTAGTCGACATGACCCCCTCAAGGTTCAGATATATAAATTTTAGACACAAGCATGTCTCAACACCTCGCGGCACTTGGGAATGTCTGCCGGTATCTTGGGCACGACCTCTGCGATCACCTTCTTTATTATGCCGATCTTCTCTATCATCATCTTCTCCACAGCCTCGGCCGTCACGGGCTGATGCGGCACCCAGACGTCGTAGTCTGTAACTAGGGCTATAAGCCCGTAGCACATGCCTAGCTCCCTAGCCAAATTTATCTCAGGCACAAGAGTCATCCCAATTATGTCACATCCAAACACCTCGCGCCATATCCGCGACTCGGCCTTGGTGCTGAACCGAGGCCCCTCTATACAGACGTAGCACCCGCCGTCGTGCGTCCTGTTGTACTTCCTCGCGGTTTCTATCAACACCTGACGTATCTCCTGGGTAAAAGGCTCGAGTCCTATAGATATGTGACAAGTCCGCGGGCCGTCGTAGAAGGTGTACTCCCTCCCCTTCGTCATGTCCGCAAACTGGTCCGGGACGACGAAGTCGCCTGGGGCGTAGTCGGGCCTTAGGGAGCCCACCGCGCTGACGGCCACGATGGACCTGACCCCCAGGGCGTGGAGAGCGTATATGTTGGCGCGGTAAGGTATCTTATGCGGAGGGTACTTGTGGCCTCTGCCGTGTCTAGGCAGGAAGGCGACGACTCGGCCGGAGACACGTCCTACTATGACGTTGTCGGAGGGGAGGCCGTAGGGCGTGTGCATCTGCACCTCCACCGCGTTTTCAAAAATGCCGGGGTCGTACAGCCCGCTTCCCCCAATTATCCCCAGTGTCGGAAATTCGTCGAACCCTATCTCCTGAGGTGTTTTTGGGGGTTGGGTGAGTTTTAGGACCATAAAGGTAATATCTCTTGGCGTTTTAACAGTTGTGGAGGTCTTCGCGCCTACGCCGGCGGAGCTGATTAGGAGATACAACGCCAAGAAGGTCCAAGAGGAGAAGTATGAAGTCTCCGCGCTCAATCTGCCTTGGGTCTTTAAACAGGAAGTAGACGTAGTTCTCAAGCCTGGGGGCAAGTATGTTATTGAGGGTGTGCAGGTGGAGGGCTTGGCCCCGCCTTGGGAGGCATATATCGCGCTTGTGGATCCAAACGGCGATTTCGGAGTGGGTTTCATAGCGGCTAGGCGGCGGAGGATGTTTAGCTGTGTTTACAAAATTTATTCGAAGCCTCTGGGGCTTCAGCTGGCGTCTTATATCACCATAAAGCCCGTGGAGCTTCTCCTTACGGACAGAGAAGGCATGGTGGAATGTGTAGATAGGGTCCTCCGCGCCAAGTACGTAGCAGTTTTTGTAAACGCCCCGGCGAGCTTACTTCAGAACCTCAAAATTGTGGTAACGCCTATAATTAAGGAGAACGTTTAAATATCCATGAAAAGACTGTGGCTAGAATGGAGATAAAACTACCTGGTCAAGATGCGGAAGATATCATTGATCAGCTGTTAGGCGGTTCTGAAGAGAAAACCTTGATGCAGACGCTCACTAAGGAGAAGGCGCTTGTGAGAATAAGGCTTGAAAACCGGCGGGGCCATTACGTGACTATAGTGGATTTTGGAAACGCCGAAGACGCCAAACAACTCGGCATTAAAGACATGGCGAGGGAGTTGAAAAAGAGGCTGGCAGCTGGGGGGACCATAAGAGACAGCTGGATCGAGATACAGGGGGACCACCGCCAGAAGATAAAGAAGCTCTTGATAGAAATGGGCTTCAAAGAGGACAACATACTCATAGATGAGGGAGTTACCCAGACATAAGATAAGAGAGGCTCTGGAGAGGGGAGACTACAAATCTCTGTCTAGCTTGTGCCTAGAGATGCTACAGACAGACGACTGGCTGGACTGCTGGAGGAAGATGGAGCAGATAGTGGAGGCAAGCGGGGAATACGTGCTGGCTAAGTTCCTCGCCTCCGCCTACGTCTTGGCGCAGGAGGAGATATACAAAACGCTGTCGCCAGCCACGCGGGAGTTCTTGGCGCGCGACGTGGTTATATGCCTGGAGAAAACGGCCCAGGTCATAGCTGGCTTATCTCGACGAGGGGGTTCTGGAGATACACGCGCACGGCCAGGTGTCTGAGTACCCTCAAAACCGAGGTTTTTTCCCACTGTTTCTCAGACAGTTTTCCGCTGTTGGTCTTCACCTCCACGGCGTAAACAACTCCGTCTTTAAAAGCGAATAAGTCAACCGTTTTTAACGCCCTTCTGTAAGCCAACAGCTCAAGGGCGACGGGGCGCAACGTGTTGAGTAGTTGTCCGCCGAGCGACTCCTCGATGCATCTCTTCAGACAGGGTGCATAGATGCTGTGTTCTATGGGGGTTGCGGCCCTCCCCTCCTGCGGGATGCATCGCCCCCTCCAGTAGGTGACGTGGATGTGGCCAGCCTCGGTGGGGACAGAAAGAGTCAACGGCTCCTTTGGCTCTTCCTTACATTCGCCGTTAACCACGCCGTATACAGCGGCGAGTTCTAGGAGGCGGATGAACTCGTCGGGTCTCCACACGGAAAATCCGCGTTGCCTTAGGACAGCCTCGGCGACGCACTCCCCCACCCTTCCCAGCTCTGCTCTGTTCACATCTTTGTGAGGGTTGGGATGCCCAATATGGAGAAGCCGGCCTCCAGCACGGTCTTGACGGCGTTTACAAGTGCAAGCCGGAAGCTCCTCACCGGCTCCTCAGACTTGAGAACGGGCGCTTTCTCGTAGTAGCTATTGAAGACAAGGGCAAGGCCGTCTAGGTGTTCAGCCACGTAGTCGGGTCTCAAGGCGGCGGCCGCCTCCCGCACCACGCCGGGCCACTCGGCGATTTTTACAATAAGCTCCCGCTCCTCGGGAAGCATGTCGTCGGGTATGGTTGCCTTCCCGATATCTGAGGCTTTTTCAAGAATGGAGTAAGCCCTGACGTATGTGTACTGCAGAAACGGGCCTGAATTTTGCCTCAGATTCAACACGGTTTCCCACCTAAACTCTATGGGTTTCCTAGGGCTGGTGGAGAGGAAGGCGTACCTCACGGATCCCACGCCGACTCTTTCTGCGATAACACCGGCGACCTCCGGGTTCTTCTCCTTCACCAGAGAGGCCGAGCGCTCTGCGGCTTCGTCGAGTATCTCGTCTAGAGATATGTACTGGCCCCTCCTCGCAGACATCTTAGCCCCTGGCAGATTAACCATCTCGTAGGCGTAGTGCACAACTTTCTTGGCGGCGTCCTCATACCCCAGCGCGTATAAGATGATGCGGACGTGGGCTTGTTCGTGAGTCTGTTCTGTGGAGATGACGCGTATAACCTTGTCGAATCCCTGCCGCGCCTGCCACAGGGCATATGCTATGTCTCTAGTCACATACAGAGTCGTCCCGTCCGACCTCGTCAAAGTCACGGGGGGTATGAACTTGGGCAAGTCCAGCGCCTCCCACAGCTTGAAGTCCTCCACGAACTTGTCTGCGCGAAACACCACAGCCCCTCCCCTCGACTCCACGTATTGCGGCCACCTCCTCTTAAGCTCAGAAACTATGCGCGTAGCCTCGCCCGACCACACGGCGACTTCGCTTTCGTAATCCCACTTCTCTATCTCAACGCCGAGCCTCGCCAAGGTCTCCCTCTGCCCCCTAAGCACCAGGTCCACCACTTCTCTCACCATCCTTCTAGCCTCCGGATCCCCCGCCTCGTACCTTCTGTTTAACTCAACCGCCTCGCTCGCGACGTCTCTCTGACCAAGAACCTCCACCAGCTTGGTCGCCAGCTCGCCCTCTGCATCCATCACCCGTTTCAAAACCGCAACCCACTCATCTATCTCCCTAATCAACTCGCGTCTCCTCTCATCGTCCTGTTGCTCCGCCAACTCCCTCTTCAGCCTGTTTATCTCAGCGATGGCGTTTACGGCGGAGTACACGTGTCCCACTACCAAATCGGGCTTAGCCCTCTGGACGCGTTCATCCACCTCTCTCTTCACAGCGCTGTATCCTATAGCGGCGTACATCACCTGCACCCCGCAGTCATCCACGTAGAAGTGGACCTCCACCTCGTTACCGCAAAACCGCAACAACCTAACAAGCGAATCTCCCAAAATGGCGTTCCTCCCGTGGCCTATATGCAGAGGATGTATAGGGTTTGCTGAGGTGTGTTCCACGAGGAAAGACCCCACTCTACACTCCTCAGTAAAGCCGTACCGCCTCCCCATCTTCTCAACAGCATTAAACACAAGCTCAGCAACGGCCTTCACGTTTAAATCAGCGTTAAGATAAAGGCCGTCCACTGAAAGCCCTGCAAGATACGTAGCAGATCTGCCCCCTATAGACTCCACAACCTCCCTAAGCCTGCTTGGGTCAACTCTGTACTTGTGAAACCTGGCAGAGAAGTAGCCATACCGCCTAGTCCTCTCCACCGGCGGCACCTCTCCCAGAGAAAGCGCCTCAGCTACCTCAGCTACTATCCTCTCAAATTCCTCCCGCGGAGACCTTAGAGGATCCACATATCCCCAAAAAACCGATTATAAATATACTTTAGAAAAGCGACACATGCACTAGTGGAACGTAGAGAGAAGGCGGAGTTTATTTTTTCGCTGAGCGTTTCCTGACCCAAACCAGTTTTCTTGGGTTTCTTCTGTATTTCGTAGCGCTTACAAAACATTTCCTGCTACAGAATCTCTGGATTGTGCCGTCTGCCTTTACGTACATTATACCGTAGCCGGGCAGTATGTCAGTCCCGCAGAAGGAACATCTGTGGATCTTCATCTTGCCGTAATCCTCCTGGCTTCTCTTTCTGTTTCTCTCAGCATTACTATGTCGCCCAGTCTCACGGGTCCTTTTACGTTTCTAGTGAGGACGCGGCCTTTGTCGCGGCCTTCTAGTATACGTATCTTTACCTGCGTCACCTCACCGGCGATGCCTGTCCTGCCTAGTATCTGGACGACAAGTCCAGCCACCGCGTCTTCATACGGCGAAAATTTTACCTCCTCAGACATGTGTGGGGCTTGATGCGGCTATATTTAAAGTTTTCCGGCTCAAAAGGCTCAAGTTGGCAAACCTAAGAAAACTCGGTGTTGACGACTCCGACAAAAGAGATTTACCTCTTGCCAGCGGCGGGTAGCGTTATGGCGTTTAATCCGTGTTTAGCCCTTATCTCATTGATCTTAGAAATCAGCGCCTCGAGTTCTCCCGCGGCCTGGCCGGGCTCGATCACCACGGCCGCCGCCGCGGACACGTTAATACCGGCGGCTTTGCCCAGCTTCTCCTTAGACGGCACATAGACGTAGGGGACCTTCTTCTCCTCACACAGAAGTGGCAGGTGGGCAACCACCTCAGGCGGGTCGATGTCTTCGGCTATCAACACGAGCTTCGCGAGTCCTCTCTCCACGGCTTTGGTGGTCTCGTTGGTGCCCTTCTTGATCTTCCCGGTTTGCCTCGCAACTGACAGAATCTCCAGCGCCTTCTCAGCAACATCGGCGGGGACCTCAAACCTCACGTAAAATGGCTTCCCCGGCGGCGGGTTGGCGTAGAACGTCTTTGGGTCTATCGTTATCGCCATGGCCCAGAAAAAGAACCGGCTATATAAACATTTATGCTTCTCCGCGGAGTCTCTTTAATACACGGCGGTTCAAGGTCTTGGAAGGCTTCTCGCCGAACACGCCCTGCGGCCTAAACATAAGCACGAGTATTATCGCGACTCCAAAGGCGATGTACTGGAAGAACACGGGATCCACATTCACCACCTGTCTAATGTTCTCCTTGTACATGCTTAGGAATCTGTCTAGGGCATAGTAGATAGCCACGCCTGTTAATGCGCCTATGTTGTTCCCCATTCCTCCAATTATCAACATAGCCCATGCGATAAAGGTAAAAAGAGGTATAAACTGACCCATGTTGATGTAATTATTATAGAATACAAGTAATGCACCTGCGATGCCCGCAAGCGCAGATGCTGTAGCCAAAACTCTTATTCTAAATTTGACGATATCTTTTCCAAATACTCTCGCGGCCGTCTCGGCGTCCCGAATCGCTCTGAGAGCACGGCCAAACGGCGAATTAGCCAGTCTCTCCATCGCCACAAAGGTGAGTAATAAAAATAACAAGACGACTGCAAGATAGCCCCAAGACCGGTCACGCCCCATCCATGCAAACGGATCGGGCACAACTGCGCCGAAGACGCCACAGGCAACCGCTGGTGTGTATGTCGTGATTACTCTAACGGTCTCCGCGCTCACTAACAGGAGTATGCCGAGATAATCCTCGCGTAGCCTCAGCGCGGGACCTGACATGAGAATTCCGAAAACACCTGCAAGAGCCGCGGCGAGGACAAGAGATAAGAAGAAAAACGCCAACCCGTCAAGCGGAGATGCCGCGAATAGCTGGTTAACAACCGCCACGGCTTGGTACTGCTGTGTCGAACAATACAGGTCAACGTTCTCCAACGGGTTGATACCTGCATAGATCCACAAAGCAAGTTTTGTCGCTATACCGCCCACGGCTAGGCCGCCTAACGCCAAAAACATCACCTTTCCAAACTGAGGAAGGCCGAGATACCCGGCCTCTAGGTTGAGGCTCAACACGTAAATTCCGTATATGGCGAAGAGGATGGCAGTTTCTCTAAACAGAAGGATGAAGGAGTCTAAGTCAAGTAGAAGTCTTCTAATCATCTCTATGAAAAGACTTAGATCGAATTGTAGAATCATCTCCTCCCCCTCTGGGCGAGGCTTGATATTACACCTGCAAGTCCCTGCGGGGCAAACAGCAGAATCGCTATCACAAAAGCGAACGGGATCACCAGCTGGAACTCCGTCGGCACGCCCAGCGGCGTGAGGATGTAGGCGGCGCCCAAAACTAGGCTGAGCCCAACCACGTAACCTCCCAACACAGCACCATATATGTTAGAGAGACCGCCTACGACAGACACCACGAATATAACAGCCAGCCTAAGCCAGCCCAGCTCCTCCGTCATCGGGAAGAACATGGCCATGTAAACCCCCGCAATGCCAGTCACGGCGCCTATGAGGAGCCAGGCAATGGCGAAAACTCTTTCCACGTTTATCCCGACGGCTCTCGCCAAGTACAGGTTGTCGATGCTCGCCCTCATAATTATGCCGTATCGCGTTTTGTAGAGCAGGAGATAGAGAAGTACCGTGGTCACAATAACCACGATGGTCGTGTTTATCAACGCCGACGTTAAGAAATCGGTCCCGGGCCATATGTACTCCCACCGGGTCAAAAGGACGTTTCTGCTAAGCACCCCGTAGGCGTTCTGGACATAGTCAGCAATTATGGCGATGGACGCAAACATCACGAAATGTAAACCAAAAGAGGCGATCATGAGAGGCGTGGTGCTGGCTCCCCTCCTAATCATAGGCCTAAACACCGCCAGATACGTCAAGACGGCCACAGCCCCGGTCGCGAGCGCCACCAGAGGAAACGTAACGTACACGTTCGCGGCAATTCCAAGGGGCTGAATAAGGAATATAATAGTGAGATAGCTCACATATGCCCCCACAGTGGCTAAGTCGCCGTGTGCAAACGATGGTATCTTGGTGGTTATGTAGGTCAGATTTAGGCCGAGACCCAACAACACATAGATATTAGAAAATATAATTGCTCTAGCAAGCGTCGGGTAATCTATACCTAAGACAAGTTCCATAGGCCTAAACAACGTGCTTTAAATAAATCTTACTAATGCCGAAAATATATACAATAAATAACACTATATAAACGCTTAAAGTATTTATATTATGGACATCGCATCTTCATGGCTTCAAAAACCCTATATATAGGGATCGCGGTTGCGGTAATACTACTGGCCGCAATAGCAGGTCTGCTTACAATGGGAGGAGGGCAACCAGCCCCACCCACCTCGCCAACAGCCACAACGACACCTACCCAGCCCGCAACTACTCCCACCGAGAAAAAGACAGTATACATAGGCGCGGCTTTGCCTTTGACCGGCGGTCTTCAGTCTTATGGCATTGGTGTGAAAAACGCGGTGGAGCTCGCCGTCGAGGATGCTAATAATATGTGTCCTAACATCCAGTTCCAGCTCCTTGTTGAGGACACAGCCACAGATCCCACCAAAGCACTCGAAAAAATCCAGACTTTATATGCAAAAGGCGCTAAACTTATAGTAGGCCCTATGTCAAGTAGAGAGGTAAGCGCTGTCAAGTCATTCGCCGACCAGAACAAAATCATAGTCTTCTCGCCGTCTTCCACCTCGCCGCTACTGGCTGTGGCGGGCGACTGGGTTTACAGAATCGTGCCCACCGACTTCGCCCAAGCTGCGGCCATAGTTGATCTCCTTAAGCACCTTGACATTAAGAGGGCTGTGTTAATCTACAGAAACGACGCATGGGGCAAGGGGCTTAACGATGCCGTAGCCGACGAGGCTAAGAAACTAGGCATACAAATTATCTCCTCTGAAAGCTACGACCCAGACCCCAAGGCTTTCCCCACCGCCGTGCCTGAGGCCATTAGAAAACTATCCGCCGCCTTAGGCCAGCCGGGCGCAGACGCCGCAATAATCTTTGTCACTTTTGAAGATGATGGCATAGTGGCTATCCAAGCCGCCGCGCAGGACCCTGTGCTGAGCAGGGTTAGGTGGATTGGAACAGACGGCATAGCCTACAGCGAGGCCTTGATAAAGCAAGTTGGCAAGGAGATGGCGGCTGGCAAAATACTTGGCACCATCGCGGCGCCCGACCCAGCTGATCCTAAGTTCCAGGAGTTTAAACAGAAGTATAAGGCTAAATACGGCAAGGACCCAGTGGCCTACGATCCCTACGGCTACGATGCTGCTATGTTATTAATGCAGATTGTATGTAGCATAGGCACCGACGACCCCGAGAAGGTGAAGGCCGCGTTGGAGCAGTGGGGCAAGGAGGGCAGGTACCAAGGCGCCACAGGCAAGGTCTACCTGGATGCAGCCGGTGACCGTGCCTACCCCAACTACGTCATATGGGGCGTGGTGCTTGAAGGCGGCACGCCCGAATACGTAGACGCCGCCTACTACTACGGCACAGACAGAAAGATCACAGTATTCGACCAAGGCAAGCCGCTGTTTCAGTAACACATTTTAACCAACATATTTTTTCTCAAATGGCGCCTATTTTAACTACCGAAGGTATTGTAAAACAGTTTGGCGCATTTAGGGCACTAGACGGCGTAGACGTCAAGGTGGAAAGGGGGAAAGTCACGCTAATCATAGGCCCCAACGGCTCCGGCAAAACCACCCTGGTCAACGTAATCACCGGCGTCTACAAACCAGAGTCCGGCAAGGTTGTGTACGTCAAGGCTGACGGCAAGGCGATAAACATAACCGGGTGGCCGCCCCACAAGATTTTCGAAATAGGCATCGTGCGGACCTTCCAGATACCGCAAGTATTCCAGAAGCTTACAGTTCTGGAGAACCTGATGGCAGTCGCCAGAGGCCAACGCGGCGAGGCCGTCATCTCGGCGTTGCTGAAAAACTGGGTCAAAGAGGAGGAGGAGCTTGCCAAAAAAGCCTTTAGGATACTCAGGTCGGTTAAGCTCGACAACAAGTGGGACACCCCAGCCTACCTCCTCTCGGCAGGCGAGATGAAGCTGTTAGAGTTGGCACGGGCCCTCATGGCCGGGGCGGATCTCATAATTCTCGACGAGCCCATAGCCGGCGTACCTGTAGACCAAGCCCACGAAGTCTTCAAAATCGTCAGAGAGATAAACCAGCAGGGCATAACATTTCTCGTCATTGAACATAGAATAGACATAGCCTTCAAATACGTAGACTACGTCTATGCCATGGCCAGCGGGAGGATAATCGCACACGGCCTGCCGGAACAGGTGGCAAACGACCCTAAGGTACGCGAGGTATACATCGGAGGATAAAGCTTAAATACAAACAGACACGGAGACACAGCCGGGGTGGCCGAGCGGCCCAAGGCGCGGGACTGGAGATCCCGTCCCCGTCAAGGGGGCGTGGGTTCAAATCCCACCCCCGGCGCCTTTCTCTACGTTATAAGAAGGCTGTATAGCTCGGTAAGGATACTTATGCGTAAAACTGGCATTCTTTAGGGCAGTTGATTCAGTGGGTTGTTTTACTATATGCTTAGGGGTCAGCCCTGGCCACTGCGGGCATCGAACCCTAGACTGCGTTAGTCATCACGAGCTTGTCCATGTTTGAGGTTTATAGTTGTTTCCGTTGATTAACAATGCTGATTCTAATCAGTATAACGCGGCTTTTATCGGGGTTGCGGAGGTTAGAGACCTCGGCAGAGAGTTCAGGGTTGGGCTTGGTCTAAGGAGTTACATCCCCACCTGCCAGATGCGCTTCATGCACTACAAGCCCCTAGCTCCGCGTGGCTCGCATAACCCACAACGACTTAGAGTGGAAAAAGGTGAGAGAAGGGAAAAATTTAAAACCGCAACCATAACATCTCCCAGCCGGGGTGGCCGAGTTGGTCCAAGGCGCGGGCCTGCTAAGCAGGTCGCAGCAAGCCCGTCCCCGTTCGGGGGCGTGGGTTCAACGGCGGCAAAACCGCCGGGCACATCCCACCCCCGGCGCCATTTTTGTCAGATCTATGACAGGTAATTTCACCGCTGGCTTTCTTCAGTGTGGAGTTGGTTCCGTTTAACATTGCTCCGTGTTACATGCATACTTACGTATACCCCGGCTTCCGTATCCAGCTTCACACCGCGCCGGCCTTCGGCCAGCCGCTTACCTCGACATAGACTATCCCTTTAGAGTGGTTGCAGGTTCCACGGTACAGATCCAATAGCTGTCGGCCAGAGTCCCCTGCTGTGCCGACTGTGCAAGTACATCTAGACGCCCGCTCGGGCTACCACAGGCGTTGCGTATTCCCACTCTGCCGAGGCCTAGACGTGGCGGTGCTTCCATTAGTATTCTTTGTCCCTGCCGTGTGAGACCACATGGCGGGGTTCCAGTCCACCCCCCCCCTTCTGTTTAACCCGGCGGTGGACTTCGTGAAGACCAGGTCATCTATAAGAGGCATCGTCGTTTTGCGGTTCTTAAATGCATCGCCTATCTGCGACGTAGGCGTTGCCACCGCCATGTTTATTTTCGGCGCCGATCCTCATAGCCGGAGAAGTATTGGGAAGAAATATAACGCGAATCGGTTAACGGGGCATGAACCTTAGGCTCATCTTGCTTATGGGAGTAGTCTCTTTCTTCGCCGATTGGCTCTACGAGAGCGTGCGCGCCGTGGCGCCGCAGTATCTACAACATCTCGGCGCAACCGCAGCATTCGTCGGTTTTGTTTTTGGTCTGGGAGACGCCTTGGGGTACGCGGCTAGGCTCGTGACGGGGCCGCTGGCCGACAGAAGAGGCGGCTACTGGCTCGAGACGTTCCTCGGCTACGGTCTCCAACTCGCCGCAATAGCAGGCCTTCTGTTTGCTCGAGATCTGTGGCAGGTAGCCGCCTTGATCTTCCTGGAAAGATTCAGCAAGGCCCTCCGCACACCCGCCCGCGACGTGATCATATCCTCTGCTGGAGGCAAGGGGGCGAAGGGGAGAGCGTTTGGGATACACGCCGCGTTGGACCAGCTTGGGGCGGTGGTAGGAGTTGTGGTTGCCACCGTGATGCTTTACCACAGCTACCTGCCGCAAGACGTCTTCCGGGCTTCGTTGATTCCGGGCCTCGCCGCCCTATTAACGCTCTACATAGCATATAGGACAGCCGGCGTGAAGCCGGAAAAGAAAAAAGCCGGAGGCGCCGCGCTTTCTAAAGACGCCGCCGTGTTTGGCTTTGCGCAGTTCTTCCTGGGACTCTCCACCATCCACATATCGCTCTTCATGTATAGGTTCGCAGAAGTTGCCTGGATGGGGGCCCTTCTGTATCTAGTGGCTATGATTACAGAGGTTCCCGCTTCGCCGGCTCTCGGCTACTTCGTCGATAAAAGCCCCAGGGCCGTCCTCACGGCGCCCCTCTTCTCCGTGCTTCTAGCATTTACGTATCTCGCCGGAGCTGTCCACCCGGCTTTGTTGTTTTTAGGCGCCGTCTTTTACTCAACCGTCACGTCATACACAGACGTCATCGCCAAGGCCCACGCGGCCAAGCTCGGCGGCGCAACCTCCCTGGGTTTTGTAAACGCCATGTGGGGATTCGGCACACTCGTAGGAGGGACCCTCTACGGCCACCTCACTGATCTCCACGCCTACGAGCTAATTGTGATGCTTGCCACTACATCTGCACTGACGTCGTTGGCAATCATATGGAGACAGACAGGATCTTAGAGCTCTACAGAAGGCTAGCTCCCATTTATGACGAGGTCTACGGCGAGGAGCAGCGGAGGAAATACTGGCTAATCTCGTCGCAGGTAGGGGAGAGGGTGGCAGATGCGGGGTGCGGCGTCGGTCTCGTCTTTGAGGTCGTCAGCGCCTACGTGGTTTGTCTGGACATCTCGCTGGATATGCTGGAGAGGGCTAAGGCAAGACGCGGCGACCTTGGCGAGGTGGTGATTGCCGACTTCTGGCACCCACCCTTTAGGGAGAGATCCTTCGACACAGTGCTTTTTCTCTCCTCCGTCGAGCCTGAGCTTTACGAAAAGGCGTATGAGACTTGGCGCAACGCGGCGAGGAGGGCGGTGTTTGAGTTCAAGGGCAAGTGGCGTATTTTTGAGCAACGTAACTGAGATAAGTATACTGTCCGCCTACTGTATAGATACGTGAACAAAACAAATATATTACTGCCCCCTATAAGCGCCGTATGTCTTATCAGGAGCAGTACAGCTACGACTACCAGGACTATTACCAGGTCTACGACAACAGAGCCCCCACCGGTATCTGGTACTTGGATCAGTTGCTTCAGGGAGGCTTCCGCAAGGGGGAGATATATCTAATCGCCGGCGAGGCTGGGCAGGGCAAGACCATATTAAGCCTCCAGTTCCTGAAGACGGGGGCCGAGCTGTACGACGAGCCGGGGCTCTACATCACAATAGACGAGCCCTCGGAGGACGTGAAGCGTGGCGTGAGGGAGTCGCTGGGATGGGACCTAGACGCTCTGGAGAGCCAGAACAAGCTGATATTTGTCGACTTGAGGACCCACTTCAGAACCTACGCGAAGGAGGAGAAGGTGACGGCGGATCCCAGAGACATCGCGAAGATAATTCTGGAATACGTCAAGAAGTTCGGGGTGAAGAGGCTGGTGATAGACCCCATAGCTCCACTTATCATCACCTCCCACACCGACGTCTTGTGGGTTAGGGAGTACATGAGGGAGCTGGTTTTCCAGGTCCGAAAGATAAAAGACATAACCACAATCATGACGTCGGAGATCCCCACCGGCGAGAACAAGATCAGCCGCTTCGGCGTCGAGGAATACCTAGCCAGCGGCGTGATTAAGCTGGAGCTCATGGAGTACAGAGGCTTCGTCTTCAGGGTAATGTTTCTGCGCAAGATGAGGTGGACCGCGGTGCGCCCCCAGAAGCTCGTATTTGAGATCTACCCGCACTACGGCATCTACATCCTAGACAGGCTTGAGAACTTCATGAAACAAGTAGACGTGTGGTACGCCGCCCTGGGCCAGCAGCCGCAGACTCAGCCATCTACATAGCGCCCGTCCTACGACACGTAGAGCTCCCCTTAGTCACCGCAAACCCCGACGTACCTCGCCATCTACGTACCCCTCACCAGCTTGCGATGAAGAGTAACAGAGCCGGCTTATCCAGACCGACATCGCAAATAGAATCAAGAACATAAGGCGTATCAGAAAAGCGTCGCTAGGTCCCGTAGCGCTATGAAGAAGGACGCACGCGGTTCTATGTCTGGCCCCCGCATGGCTGAGCTCATTAAAGACGGCGTCTTAAACCCGGCATAAGCCACGACGTGCTTATGCCGGCGGAGCTACATGAGGTATACGTTGCCTAAGCGCTCAGAAGGCGGCTTGTACCTTTTACAACCCGCAGTTTCTCAAAACAGAGATGCTCAAGTGGTTGACAATCTGCATAGACCTATCACAGCCGGATAGGGTGGGGAGAATTGCTTACATGCACATGCATTAGAGCTGACGCGTAGGCAAGCTAGTCAATTTCAAGGCGAGACGCTAGGTTCTTGACCTCCGCCCCTCGCTGTTTGCCCCTTACAGACTATCTACGCACCGGAAAGGCCGGTAGATGCTTCTTCGCGCTAATTCATTTCGAGAATCACTCCACGTGAAGCTCGTAATTAGGTTTCTAGGCTTGGGATCTGACGAAAGCTAGACGGCGCCTCTAAACCCATCGGAGGCGCCTGTCGACATAGAGCCGCCTTCGTGAAGACACAACAAGAGCCGGCACGGCAATCCCGCTGGGAATCACGTGGGGCCAGTTTAAAATAGCGGCGTTGCCCTATGCGTCACTGCGTTGCACAATTGAGATATCACAGACGACGTGGAACCGACGTACATACGACTCGCCACTTTAAGGAAAACCTGCGCCTAAGAAATTGCCACAAGCTCTATAATTAAACATCATTATGGTTAATATTAGATATTTGCTAAGAGTAAAAATAGATATGCTTAAAAGCTAACGAAAAAAATACGGCAAAGATAGGAGAGACTATGCAAAGTCAAACCTGGCTCATACTAGGCATTGCGTTGGCAACAGCGCTGTTGATAAATACCGTTAACGTCTGTGCCGCAGGCACCTGCGACACTGAAGACTTCTACCCGACCTACCATGTACATAGCAAGTTCAATAGCACATCTAATGGAAATGCAATTGATACTATAGTTTCATTATATTACTGGACCAAAAAATCAAAATATTTTGCAGAAGGTTATTACTTCTCATTCGACTACTACAGAACGGTTAGTTGTAGCGATGGGGCCGATAAAGATGTGTATGACTACATACGGGGAAGCCTCAACACAAATTTGCCATTGCCGCATAGGGAGGATGTGGAGGAGTCAAATCCATGGAATCCTATATGTTGGATTAGCCCTAGGTTGTGTAATGAGGAGGTTGAACTCGGCACGAAAAATCCAAAAGATATACAGACCTTCAAATGGTATTACGTGCGTTCATCTTATGTAGTCAAGGCAGGAGGTGAGAGTTATGCCATGCGTATAGAGCCCGAGGTTGAGCCGGCCACGACAATAACACCGCCGCCTTGGGAGGAGTGGTGTTTGTTGGCTTGTTACGAGACAAAAGCCGGCTCAAACGGGTGGTGATATGAGGCTCTCCATCCTTGTTTTCCTGGTGGCTCTTGGAATAGCCGCGGCGACTATCTTCTTCGCGTCTCGGCCCTTTGTTGGCGAGGGCCGAATTGTGGATGAGTTGGGGGAGGTCCACGAAGTGGTTTACGCAGGTCCTTACGTTGTTATAAAACACGAACCAGCCCGCCACATGGTAGAAGGTAAGGATTTTGAGAAAATGATGGCGTATGTAAAAGCACGTAGGGAGTCGTGGAGGAGGTGGAGTGTTCTTCTGGAGAAATATGGCGACGAGGTGTATGTAGGTTATGTGGTGCCGTGTAGAATACTCACCTTGGAGGAGTTTATCGAGCTGGCTAGGAGGCTTAGCCTGGAGGGGAAAATAGTCAAGGTGGTGTTTCACCGCTACTGGAAAAACGGCACTTACGAAGGTGCGGGGATTGCTGGTATTGGAGAGGATGAGGATCTAGAGAAGCGGCTGAGATGGGAGCGTATACAAAATATGGCGACCGTGGGGATATATTTGATGTTTCTACAAGGTAAGTTTGACCCGTCTACGTTTAATGAGACGGAGGCCGCCATGCTTGGGGAGGCGCATGTCGATGTATATGTGGGCGCCTTCGTGGTTAAGGCTTCTTTAAAAGAGCTACGTGAGTTGTCGCAGAGAGAGGAGATCCTCATGGTGGATACCCCCCTCGACCTAATTTGGCGGTTTAGAGAAAGAGGACTCATCGTGGAGGTTAGGAGAACATCTTACGGCGACATATACCTTGTAGAGAAGAAAAACCTCTGCACACCCAGCAAATAGTTCCAACCTCCCCCTTTTAGTAAGCATCAATAGTGGATCTAGCCTCTCCTCGCCTCTGACCACTCCCCCCTAAGGGGCGAGACTTGTAAGAAGCGCGCTATGAACCCGTAAGGGTCATACGAGTCTTCAGCAGACGTTGTGGTCGAGGTGCAAACAGATGGAATAGCAATAAACAAGAAGATATAAGAAAACGCAACAAAGCTCCAATCTCAGTGAAAGAGACGGCGGGGTTGTGAGGCACGCCAGAGATGCACCATACACGTAAAATATTAAAATCGACTTCCCCATCTATATGTGAAGGCTCTCACCGAGGTTTTCAGCAAGCTCATAGAGAAGATAAGGGGGGTGGACTACATCGATGACGCCACGCTCCAAGAGCTGTCAAGGGAGATTCAGCGGGCTCTGCTCAAGGCAGATGTGCCGCTGGATTTGGTAAAGAGCTTTACCGAAAACGCAGTAAGGAGGGTCCGGGAGGAGAAACCCCCCGCCGGCATACCGCCCAGGGAATACCTCATCTACATCCTCTATGACGAGTTGGTAAAGCTCCTCGGCGGTGAGCAACCGGCGGAGTTTAAGCCCACAAAAAAGCCCTACGTGGTCCTTCTCTTGGGCGTTGAGGGTAGCGGCAAGACCACCACGGCCGCGAAGCTGGCGAAGTATCTAATAAAGCGTGGCTATCGGGTGGGTCTCGTCGAGACAGACACCATAAGACCCGCCGCCTTTGACCAGCTGAGGCAACTCGCCGAGAAGATAGGCGTGTCGTTTTACGGCGAAAGAGACGGCAAAGACGCCGTGGAGATCGCCAGGAGAGGCGTCCAGAACTTCAAAAACCTAGACGTGGTTATCGTAGACACGGCCGGGCGCCACAGAAACGAGGAGTCGTTGCTCCAGGAGGTAAGAGCCATATACGACGCCGTGAGGCCAGACGAGGTCGTGCTGGTGATAGACGCCACAGTGGGTAAACTAGCCGCGGCCCAGGCAGAGGCCTTTATGAAGTATCTGCCGATACATTCCGTCATTATAACCAAGATGGACAGCACAGCGAGGGGCGGCGGAGCCCTAGCCGCCGTTGCTAAGACAGGCGCCAGGGTAAAGTTCATAGGCGTCGGCGAGGACGTAGATGAGCTCGAACTGTTTAGCCCCAGGAAGTTCGTAGCGAGGGTTCTCGGCATGGGCGACCTAGACGCGTTGGTGGAGAAGATCAAGGCGGTGTTTGAGGAGGAGGAAGTCCTGCAGGAGATAGAGTCCGGGAGGCTTGATCTCCTAACCTTCAAGAAGCAGATCGACGGCCTCCTAAAACTCGGCCCACTCAGCAAGATCTTCCAGCTACTGCCGGGCGGGGTGGCAGCTAAAATCTCTGAGGAGCAGATCGAGCTATCCCAGAAAAACCTAAAGAAGTGGAAAGCTATACTCAGCTCCATGACCATGGAGGAGCTGAGAAAACCTGAGATACTCAACGCGTCGAGGATACGCAGAATCGCCTTGGGAGCCGGCGTGACTCCTAAAGACGTGAAGGAGATGCTGACTGTTTACGAAAACCTCAAGAAGATGTCCAAGACTTTGAAGAGACAGCTGAGAATGCGCATGCCTACTAGGTGAGGCGCTTCCTCGTCATCACATCTCTACGCAGATTCAACGAAGAGCCGCACATACACGCGAAAATCCTCGTAGCCTCGCTTCTGATATCTAACGGAGTTAGGGGAGACGCCGAGGCCGTCTTCTACCTTACCGACGTAAACAAGACGGTAAAGATATTAGGAGAGAAGGTAAAGAGACTTTTCCCCGACGAAGACTCGTCTGTGGGATATCTGAAAAAGGCCCTCTCTGGACAGAGGCTACCTGGCGTCGTTGTGAAGAAGGGCGCTCACGACTTGGTTTCCGACGTCCTCATAAGCCCCTCCGGTAAGGGGAGATGTCTCCCCTTACCGCCGTTTACCTATATGGTAAAGCTTGAGGAGTACGGGCTGGAGGCGGAGTGTGGGTTAAGTATCGGGCATCTCCCTCCACATCACCAAGTGGTCGTGGTGAACATAAACGCGGATAGACTGCTCCACGGCCGGCAACCACAGATATAAACAGAGGCGAGTTGCCGCCTGTGGATATGCTGGAGAAGTCGTTGCAGATTCTGCGGGAGTACCCACTCTGCGATTCATGCCTTGGGAGACTCTACGCCCAGATGGGGTATGCCCTTGAGAACTGGGAGAGAGGAGCCGCCATTAAGACAGTGCTACATATGCAACTCGTTACGCAGTTTAGGCAGGGGGCAGACGTGAGAAACGATCTCGTAAGTTTAGCCAAGGTGCACAAGCCCACGAGACGTTTTCTCGCAAGCATAGGAACAGAGGTAGAAGGTGTACCGTGTTACATCTGCGGCGGCCTGCTTACCGACGTCGAGAAATATGCTCATGAGGCGGTGAAACACACAGGTGATATAGACTTCGAAACCTTCGCCGTAGGGACAACTATACCATCTGACGTGTTGAAAAGAGAGGCTGAAGTCGTTGCGAAGTTCCTAATAACAACCGGCGAATCTATTAAGCATGAGATCAATAGACGCATTGGTAAAGAGATGCTGAAATTGCTTACTGGTAAACGCGTGGATAAGCTCCGACCAAACATAGTGGTAAGGATAGATCTCCTTACTGGTAAAGTTACTGTGGTAAGGAACCCCATACTCCTGGAGGGTAAGTATCTAAAGCTCAGCCGCCGAGTGGCACAGGCAAAACGGTTTGGTTCCGTGAAAACCACTCTCCTTGATAAGCTTCAGTATGTGAGAGATTTTTATGGCGGCTTGGAACACATCATTCACGTTTCCGGAAGAGAGGACAGCGATGTTAGGATGCTTGGACCAGGCAGACCGCTTGTTGTAGAGGTCAAACAGCCCATCCGTTACCGCGGCCAAGTACCGCCTCTCGTTGACGACGAGGTTGTTTTTAGACCGTTGAGCTTTACCACAAGGGAGGAGGTAAGGAGGCTCAAGGAAAAGGCTAAGGTAGACATCAAGCTTTACCGCGCCCTCGTCTATTCGGAGCGGCCGCTTACCGCGGAGGATCTAGGTAAAATGGCTGAGCTTTCTGGAAAGATAATCACGCAGTATACCCCCCGTAGAATAAAGAGGTTGCACCCACGCAGAAAGCGGACAAGGATGGTATACGAGCTTACGTGGCGGCTTATCTCCCCTCATGTGTTTGAGCTTTATGTCAGATGCCAAGGCGGGCTCTACGTGAAGGAGTTCATCCACGGCGACGGCGGCAGAACTATCCCCAGCGCGGCCGAGGTTTTAAACAGCTACTTAGAAGTCCTCGAGCTTGACGTGCTTTCAATTGAATAGTTTTTAACCCTTAATTTAATTGTGCTGTGGAGAAGGTGATAGTAGTAAATTTCGGCAGTCAATACGCCCACCTCATCGCTCGCCGTGTCCGCGAGAGGGGGGTATACGCTGAAGTTGTTCATCCCGAGGAGGCGGAAAAGGCCGCTGAGACTCCTGAGGTTAAGGCCATAATCCTATCGGGAGGCCCCAGCTCCGTGTATCAAGAAGGTGCACCCGACGTGTCTGACGGGATATTCCACTTGGACAAGCCCATTCTTGGGATATGCTACGGCCACCAGCTCATTGCCAAGAAGTTAGGAGGTGCAGTACAGCGCGGTAAAGGAGAATACGGCAAAACCTTAGTGAAATTGCTTGAACGCGACCTCATCTTCGACGGCTGGAGCAACGAGGAGGTCGTGTGGATGAGCCACGAGGACTACGTGAAGGAGCCCCCGCCCGGCTTCGCCGTTTTGGCAGTAAGCGAAAACGGATATATCGCCGCCATGCGGAAAGGGCATATATACGGAGTCCAGTTCCACCCGGAGGTTTCTCACACGGTAAAGGGCGGTCACTTGCTGGAAAACTTCCTCAGAAAGGTGGCAAACATCGCCTCAACCTGGAGACCCGAGGAGCAGATACGCCGCTTAGTGGAAGACGTCCGCAGAAAAGCCGCCGCCGGCGACGTCATTATCGGGGTAAGCGGCGGAATAGACAGCACGGTAACAGCCCTCCTGGTGCATATGGCCGTGGGCGAGAGGGCCCACGCCATCTTTGTGGACCACGGGCTCTTCCGCGAAGACGAGCCCCAACAGGTGGTTTCACTCCTCACGTCCCTCGGCATAAAGGTCCACGTGGTGGATGCGCGCGAGCGCTTCCTCAAGAGGCTAGAAGGCGTCTCAGACTGCGAGGAAAAAAGGAGGATAGTGGGGGAGACCTTCGCGGAGGTCTTCGCCGAAGTTGTGTCGAAGATACCCAATGCGAAATACCTGGCACAAGGCACTCTTTACCCAGATGTGGTGGAGAGCGGAGCGGTGAAGGGCGCAGACAGGATAAAAAGCCACCACAACGTCGGGGGGCTACCCCCTTGGTTTAAGCTGGAACTCATCGAGCCCCTCCGCGAGTTCTACAAAGACGAGGTGAGGAGGATAGCAAAAGCGCTTGGGTTGCCAGACGAGGTGGTTTACCGCCACCCCTTCCCGGGCCCTGGACTTGCCGTGCGGATTATCGGACCCTTTACTAGAGAGAAGCTGGAAATCGTGAGAAAAGCCACAAAGATCGTGGAGGAGGAGCTGGAAAGGTCAGGCCTTTTGAGAAAGGTGTGGCAGGCCTTTGCCACAGTAGGGGACGACAAGTGGGTAGGGGTGAAGGGGGATAGGCGTTCCGTCGGATATATAGTAACGGTAAGGATTGTAGAAAGCGAAGACGCTATGACGGCAGACTGGGCACGGCTCCCATATGACGTGTTGGAAAGAATTTCTGCAAGAATAACCTCGGAGATCCCCCAAGTCTCCATGGTCACTTACGCCATAACCACAAAACCGCCCTCTACAATAGAGCCCTGTTAAACATCACCGCGACTGCGTTTGACCGTCAAAAGAAGCTGGGATATGCGGTCGGCCCTACCGGCTCCGCCTTCAGCCCACGCCCGTGACTCGGGCGCGTCTGGCGGGCGGGGAACCGGGGGTTCCGATAATGTTTTAACGGGGGATTTATAAGTTTATCATGTATCTAGGCATCAGCTTCGCCTTGGCTTCCGAGAGCTACTTAGCCACCAGAGCCGGCTACGAGGTATACAAGGCCGGGGGCAACGCCGTTGACGCAGTTGTAGCGGCCTCCGCCGTGTTGACCTACACCCTGCCGCACCTGGGGGGAGTCGGCGGAGACTTCCTCGCCCTAGTCCACGCCGGACGAGTTGAGGCCGTTGTGGGCTTCGGCTGGGCGCCTAAAAGAGTCCCCAAGAGGCCGCCGCGTAGGGGGATTCAATCCGCCGTTGTGCCGGGGTATGTGGCTGGTCTATACGAGCTACATAAACGCCACGGATCCCTGCCCTGGGAGAAGGTTGTGGACTTCGCCATAGCCGCCATGGAGAAGGCAACTATGCATCCCTCCCTAGTCTCCGCCATTGCGAAAAACGCCGACCTCCTGGCTGGGGACCCAGGCGGCAGGATATATCTGGAGCTACCCAAGACTCCTGGCTCTCCCTACAGAATCGAGCCGCTTCTAAAGCTGTGGAGGAGGCTGAGGGACAGCCCCTTGTCTTTCTACGACGAGGTGGCACGGGACGTGGCGGAACTTGGATATTTCGAGGTTGAGGACTTCTCCACCTACAGACCCGCGGTGGGGGACGCCTTACGCATGGAATACGGCGAGTGGACAATATATGAGGCGCCGCCCCCCTCCCTGGGGTTCGCCGTGTTGCTCGCACTAAAGATGGCGCAACCCGCCGAGGGTCCGTTTAGCTACGCCAGGATTAAAAACGTGGTTGCGGCTTTGAAGAAGGCGCACTGGGCCCGCGACAGGTTCCTCCACGACGGGGAGGTTCCCGTCCGCGACATCTTGGAGGGGAGGGTGGAGCTCGGGGAGGCCGAGTCGCCGGAGCCTACCCCCGGCACCACCTACCTCGCTGCGGCCGACGGAGAAGTAGTGGTATCGGCGATACAGTCTCTCTACTACCCCTTCGGCGCCGGCGTCACGGAGCCTAGGTGGGGTATCACGTTTAACAACAGGGCGAGCGACTTCACGGCTGGCCTCAACGAGGCGGCGCCGCGTAAACGGCCGGCTCACACCCTATCAGCCGTGTTGATGGAGCGGGAGGGCGAGGTATACGCGCTTGGCGCAAGCGCCGGCCACTACAGACCTGCCATATACGTCCAGCTTATTCAAAACGTTGCGTGGTACGGCATGGACCCGCGTCAAGCGGTGTGGGCTCCCCGCTTCATCTGGCTCCGCGGCGACGAGGCGCAAGCGGAGGAGGGGTGGGAGCAGGTGCCCGGGGTGCGCTTGGTGAAGTACCCAAGCCGCATGGGAGTCGCGGCGCTGGTAGCCCGAAGAGGCAACGGAGCCGTGGCGGTTGCGGACATACGGGGCGACGGCCTCGCGCTCGGCGAGTAAGATTTATTTCCCCCGGCGGTATTATATACCATGACGTATAGATGTGCCATATGTGGAAAGGAGGACACCCCCCTGCTGGAGGCCAACATAAAAGATAGAGGCCCTGCATTGGTGTGTCCCGAGTGTTGGTCTAAGCTCATGGCGGAGAACAAAATCGTCGTCGGAAGCGCCGGAGGGGGCTGTGCCTGCGGGTGATATGTATTACCTACGAAGTTAATTAAGTGACATGCTTTTCGGCTTGTGTATTTCTTTGTTTTACGCGGAGTCGACAGGGTTGGATTGCTCCGGGACGTAAGTACCACATTTGCCTCCCGGGGGTTCAACATAGATTTCATATACACTACCGTCGTGGAGGGAAGGGCAACCATCGTGGCGCTGCTGACAGGCCCCGAGGAGGCCCTCGGCGAGGTGGCCGAGGAGTTGCGCAGGGTGGAGGGTGTGGAGGAGGTACAGGTCGAACAGACGTGGGAAGACGCCCTCCACCGCTTGGCAGATATGTCAAAGGAGATGCCGGACCTCTTTGTCGCCCTCTCCAAGAAGCTTGAGCCGAGGGATTTGGCGACTATTGTGCAGATGGCTTCAGATAAAGCGCCTCAGCTCCTCAAGCCTTTAAACCCTCGCCTCGTCGCCTCCATATTTGAGCATTTGGATCCCGCCGTTTCTGCGGAGATTCTAGAAGAGTTCGACATAAAGACCGCCGTATATATAGTGGAGAACATGTCGATCGAGCGGGCAGTTGACGTGCTACAACACGCGGATCCCTCCTTTACACATGCGATACTACAGAGGCTCTCCCCATCCATCCGGCAACAAGTCAAAGACTACATCGCGTATGACCCAGAAAGCGTCGGCGGCATAATGAGGGTTAGGGCACCTGTGGTGAACATAGATGACATGGTGGAAACCGCGCTTGACGTGTCGCGGATCTACGACTCGGACATAGTCTACGTGGTTGACCACGAGAAGAGACTGGTGGGGGAGCTGGAAATATACGACATACTGGGCAAGACAGGCCCCGTCTCGCAGTACGTAAAGAAGCCACGGCTTACACTCTCGCCGAGGCTAGACAGAGAGAAGGCAGCCCGCCTCTTTATAAAACACGGCGTTAAGGCCGCGCCCGTGGTATCCGACGATGGTAAACTCCTTGGTTTCCTCAGAGCCGACGACATAATAGACGTCGTCTTGAAGGAGGCCACGGAGGATATGTTGAAGCTGGAGGCCATAGTGCCCTTCGCCAACTACCTAGCCACAAAAATAACCGAGATTTACAAAAAACGCGCGACCGCCCTCATCTTCATATTTCTGGTGGAAAGCATCACAGCCACAATCATAACGTCGTTCGAAAGCGTCATAAAGGCGGTAGCAGTCGCGGTAGCCTTCATGCCACTCATAGCACACATGTCCGGCTCAGTCGGTAGTCAAGCCGCCACAATAATAACAAGAGCGGTTTCGCTGGGAGAAATCACGCCGACGAGGTCGGGGATCGCCCGCGTCTTAGTCAAGGAACTCCTCGTGGGCATGTTGCTCGGGATTTCCATGGCCGCCATAGGCGTGGGGTTCGCCTACGTAATATCAAGGTCCTTAGAGGTCGCCACGGCGGTTGCCGCGGCGCTTCTTCTCGTCATAATCTGGATAAACTTCGTAGGGTCAATACTTCCTCTAGTCATGGCGCGGATAGGCGTAGACCCCGCCGTCATCTCAGGCCCCCTCATAACCACGATCGGCGACATTGTAGGCATTACCACATACTTCCTCACAGTAGCTGTGTTGTTATAACGCGGCTCCGCCCCATGTAAAATATTTAAACTTATGCATTGCACCTTAACTAACGGGGCGGGGGTGCCCGAGCCAGGTCAAAGGGGCAGGGTTGAGGTCCCTGTGGCGTAGGCCTGCGTGGGTTCAAATCCCACCCCCCGCACCTCTCTTAGCTTCTCTACTCCAGACGCGTTTTCAACTAGATGAAGATATTTTTGCCAGTTGTTTTACATCGATGAGATCTTGCGCGATGGTTATTGAAGTATAGGGGGCCCCTACTTGTTGAGTATATCGACATTCCCCGAGCCATGCGGAGAGGCGGTAGTCGTGAAGATAGCAAATGCCGGCGTGTGCGACGACGATTTGCATCTGTGGAGAGGCGAGGTGGAGGGGTTCCCGGCGCCTCTGCCGACAGTCTTGGGGTATGAAAATTCGGGCGTTGTTTATGCAGGAGGCGAAGGGGCGCCGGATTAGTTCAGAGTACTCCGGTACTGGTGTTTGGTGGGTGGTTTGAGAGGAGGGACGGGTTCGCGCTGGTAGGCGATCAGCAACTTGCGAGGAGTGTTGCATGGCCCGGAATTGTAAAGTACAACGGTGGCTAGTCAGAATACGCACATATGTGCTCTAGCATGTCCTTGTTCCGGCGCTGGCGTTGGGGATCTGATGGTTGTCTCCGTGTTGACAGATGTCGGCTTAAGCCGTGTAGGGCGGTCAAGAGATTAGAGTAATATGTAGAGCCGACGACTACGTGGCGGTCGCCGGCCTCGGCGGGCTGGAGGATTTCCGGGCTTGGTACGTAAAACCTATGCTGCCAAGAGGGCCGTTATAATCGAAGTAAGAGACGGGCCGCTGGAGGCGGTCACAAAAGGGACCATGCGGATGGTTCCGGCCTGCTCACCCGGGCCGCCGATCCTCGTATATACATATAGTGATAAGGAGATTGCCAAGGTGAGCTCTCTATGGGGCTATAAAGAACTATACGAAGTTGTGTCCTAGAAAAATGCCGTAAAGTATCGGAACTTGTGGAAAAGATAAGGCTTGAGAAGAGCCACGCCGCCTTTGAGGGGCTCGAAAGAGGAAAGGTGACATGTAGACTTGTGTTAACGCCGTAATTCCTCCCTTTTTCCACGATCTAGCGGCTTTACTTCTCATGTCCACTACGCTGGGGTTTCCAGAAGGCGGGGCTTGACCCTTTTCTTTTGGTTGTTACGATAAGGCAGTCCGCCGTCCGTGAAGTAATAAATTCGCCCTTTTAGGCACGGAGATGTCGATCCTGTGTATAGACAGCTCATTTGGCGTCCGGAGCGGGATTCTGCGTTCTTCGTATAGATCTGGTCTCTGCGGCTCCAACTATCCGAGGACCATCTTTATAGCTCTATATAGGGTAATATATTTTAACACCTACAATATCACGTACCATGAATAAAACATTAGTAATAGGAATAGCTGTAGTGTTGATACTACTTGCGCTTGCCGCTGTGTTTCTGATGCAACCACAACCCACCACCACGCAGACGCCGACGGCCACACCCATTACTGCGACGACGCCGAGTCCAACCACTTCACCCGCCACCCCCGCAGTGACTACGTTGACTATAGGAGTCACAGATAAGGTGACCGACCTTGACCCATCTAACGCCTACGACTTCTTCACTTGGGAGGTGCTTTACAACATCATGGCTGGTCTTGTGAGGTACAAGCCGGGCACCACGGATCTGGAGCCCGACCTGGCGGAGAGCTGGACCGTGCTGGAGGGCGGGAAGGTGTGGGTCTTCAAGCTCAGGCCAAATCTCAAGTTCTGCGACGGCACACCGCTTACGGCGGCGGACGTCAAGCGCTCTATTGAACGCGTCATGAAGATCAACGGGGACCCCGCCTGGCTTGTCACAGACTTCGTGGAGCGTGTGGAGGCGCCCAACGCCACCACCGTGGTGTTCTACCTGCAGGCTCCTGTGAGCTACTTCCTGGCTCTTTTAGCCACGCCGCCGTATTTCCCAGTGCACCCGAAGTACGCACCTGACAAGATAGATTCGGACCAGACCGCGGGAGGCGCCGGGCCCTACTGCATAAAGACATTTGTGAGAGATCAGCAGATAGTGCTTGAGGCTAACCCGTACTACTACGGGCCTAAGCCGCAGATCTCCAGGGTCGTCATTAGGTTCTATAAAGACGCCACCACACTGAGGCTTGCCCTTGAGAGGGGCGAGATCGACATCGCCTGGAGGACTCTGAACCCGCCCGACATAGAGGCGCTTAAGGCCTCCGGCAAATTCAAGGTGGTGGAGGTCCCCGGCTCCTTCATTAGGTATATAGTGCTGAATCTAAACATGCCGGAGCTGAAGGACGCAAAGGTCAGGCAGGCGCTTGCCGCCGCCGTGTGTAGGAAAGACATCGCTCAGACGGTGTTCCGCGGCACCGTCACCCCGCTCTACACCTTGATACCAGAGGGCATGTGGGGCTCCTACCCGGTCTTCAGGGATAAGTACGGTGATTGCAACGTGGAGCTGGCCAAGTCGCTCCTCCAGCAGGCCGGCTACGGCCCCGGCAAGAAGCTCAACATAGAGCTGTGGTACACGCCGACGCACTACGGCGATACGGAGAAGGACCTCGCCGCTGTGTTGAAGGAGCAGTGGGAAGCTACCGGCATGGTCTCCGTCACTGTGAAATCAGCCGAGTGGGCTACCTACGTCCAGCAACTTAGGAGCGGCGCCATGATGGTCTCTCTCCTCGGCTGGTACCCCGACTACCTGGACCCCGACGACTACATGACGCCATTTCTGAAGACAGGCTCCAACAAGTGGCTGGGCAACGGCTACAGCAACCCCACAATGGACCAAATCCTCGAGAAGGCCTCCGTGGAGCTGAGCCAGTCTGCGAGGGAGCAGCTCTATAGACAGGCACAGCAGATCTTGGCGGAGGACGTCCCCATAATCCCGTTGATCCAGGGCAAACTATATATCGTGACTAAGCCGAACATCCAGGTGGTGGTGGATCCCACGATGATTCTGAGATACTGGGCTATTAGGATCTCTTAAATCTCTTTTTTCCCTATCTTCTCTCCCAACCCCTCCCCCAGAAGAGAGAACCCCAGAGCCGTGATCACTATGAAGGCTCCGGGCGTCAGAAGCCACCAGCTACCGTTTACTATGTAGGACCTGGCGCTTGAGAGGTCGAGCCCCCAGTCGGGCGTAGGCGGGGTGACCGTGTAGCCGAAGAAGGCGAGGGCGGATTCGGTGAGGGCGGCGTCTGCTATGTTTATGGTGGCGACGACCACCAGCGAGGGCACCAGGTTGGGCAGGATATGTCTAAACACTATCCTCCACTGGGGTGCCCCCAGGGCGACCGCAGCCTCGACGAAGAGGCTGGACTTAACTACCATGGTCTCATTCCGCGCCATCCTGAAGTAGGTGGGGACGTAGACAACCCCTATGGCCAACGCGGCGTTCAGTGGGCTGGGCCCTAACACGCTGGCAATCGCTATCGCGAGGATGAGGCTGGGGAAGGCGTACATACTGTCCATAACCATGTTGAGCCCCCTGTCAATCTTGCCTCCCACGTAGCCCGAGAACATGCCAAGAGTAAATCCCGTTGCTGCCGAGAAAAGGGTGGCCAGAAGAGAGATCCCGATAATTGCTTGGCCCCCGTAGATAACTCTGCTGAACACGTCGCGGCCGAGGTTGTCGGTGCCAAAGAGATGCGCCGCGCCCGGCGGGCTCAGGGGATTGCCGGCTCTCTTCGTGGGGTCATAAGGCGCTATGAGGGGCGCCAGCGCCGACAGCAACACGATGAACAGAACCAGCGTAGCTCCCACCTTCAGCATCATAGCCCCCTCCTAACTCTGGGGTCCAGCAACGCATTTATTATGTCCACGGCCACGTTCATAAACACGACAACTAGCACAAAAACCACCACAGTCCCCTGCACGGTGGTGTAGTCCAGATACTGGATCCTCTCAAGTAACAATGTGCCCAGCCCCGGCCAGGAGAAGGTGGTCTCGGTCAGCACAGCCCCCTGTAGCAACAGCGCAAGCTGAAGCCCCATCATGGTGACTGTAGGCACTATGGCTACGCGGTATGCCTTCCACAGGATGTTTCTTTCAGGAAACCCCATGGCTCTGTAGGCCGAGACGAAGTCCTCGCCGAGCGTCTTCACCATGTTGTTCCTAATGAGGCGCACAAAGACTCCGGACAACACAAGCCCCAGGGTAAAAGAGGGCAACGCCAGGTGCCATAAGGCATCTGCGAAGGAGTCGAGACGGCCGGACAGTAGCGAATCCAGCAGGTACAAGCCTGTGATCCTCGGCGGCTCCAACCCCGGCGTTATCCTGCCCGCCACGGGGAAGACGCCGAGCCACACGGAGAACACCAGTTGCAGGGCGAGCCCTATGAATGGGATAAACAGCACATAAGTAACCATGGCGTAGACCCGGGCCGTCAGGTCAATTCTGCCGCCGTATCTAGCGGCGAGGAACCCGAAGATGTGTCCCAGCGCTATGCTCACGAGGAAGGCTGCAACGGCGAGCTCCACCGTGGCGGGCAACCTGTCCATTATCTCCGCCGCCACATCTCTCTTTCCGAAGATCAAGCTCCTGCCGAGGTTGCCGGTGAACACCTGCGCCAAGTAGTCAAGGTACTGTTCGTGAAGAGGCTTGTCGAGCCCCGCCTCCTTGATCAGCTGTTCCACGTACTCCGGCGGTGCCTTCATGCCCACCATAGCCACGATGGGGTTGCCGGGTATCACGCGCAAGACGAAAAACACAGCAGTAAGCAGAATCAACAACGTGGGCACCGCCAAAGCCGCCCGAAAAGCGACATACCTTAGCAGACTCATGGTGACAAACACCTGCCACCAAAATAAAATTATGCTTCGGGCGGAAAATTTTTAAACTGCGGGGAACACCCACACAGGGCCCGTGGCTTAGCCCGGTTAGAGCGCCCGGCTGATATTTAGCCAGTAATCAGAAACCGGGAGGTCCCGGGTTCAAATCCCGGCGGGCCCACTAGTCTAATCCTAACTGGCAAGATTACGCAGAAGTTTTTGGCGGTTCTGCTTTTGCTATATGTCTGGTAGTTTGTACAGCCTTTTGGCTCTTCTTCTTGGGCTGGCCTCCTCAAGGAGGGGACGACGCAGATCACGACAAGAACTCGTAGACAGCCGTAAACGGGATATCTGGCCTCGCGTCACCAGCTTGGTTCTACAAGGGGCTTCTTGGCTGGGGCTAAGTGGCCGCGTTGTTATGGCGTTCTTAGTTTGGTTGGTCCTACGGGTAGTCTCGTCTTTAGACATCCGCCTGTTGCTCTTCCTTTCTTGGCTATTAGCAAAATCTTGGCGGCGACGTTGTAGACACCGGATTTGTAGCCCCGCTCCCTAGGTGGCAAGCGTTAGAAACCAGGCTGTGTACATTGTCGGAGACATGCTATAGACGGTATGACGTTGCTTATCAGAGCGTTGAGGGGTAGCCGAGTCTGCAGAGGTTATAAACGCCCCGGGAGATAAGCCACGGCAAGGTTCGATACGCCACCTTTTCTATATATCTGTGTCTGGTGTAAATTTTTATACTGGGTAAAAAATCGGCCTTATGCGTGTTGTCTACAGCGCCGAGGAGGTTCAGATACCTGAGAACGTCAAAGTCGCTATTGAGAAGACCGGGCCATTTGACTACGTGGTGAAGGTGAGGGGGCCGCTTGGCGAGATTGTTAAGGAGTTTAGGAACACGCCGGTGGTCATGTCTCTGCAAGATGGCAAGATACTGCTGGAGGTCTTCGACGCGAGGAAGAGGGAGTACGCCATCTTGGGCACATACAAGGGGCTTCTCAAGAACATGTTCCTCGGCGTCACAAAGGGCTGGAGATACAAGTTGAAGGTGATATATACACACTTCCCCATGCTTGTCAAGGTGCAGGGCAACCAGCTCATCATCGAAAACTTCTTGGGTAGGAAGTCGAAGATAGTGCTGGAAATACCCAAGGGCGTGAAGGTGGAGGTCAAGGGCAAGGAAGATATCGTGGTGGAGGGCATCGACAGAGATTTGGTAAGTCAATTCGCCGCAACCATCCAATCCGCAGTGGAACTAAGAGGCGACGAGAAGCCGTCTCCGCACGGCCGTGAGGGCGGTCTAGGCGTTGTAGATGGCATCTACGTCGTCGGCTACGAACACATCAAGGGCTGACCTCCGCGCTTACGCGGTCTTTTCCGCGCCGTATTCCTTCGTAGTCTTTCTACTGCCCTTCTACGTCTTTGAACTTGGGGGAGGCAAGGAGGAGGTTGGCCTGGCATACGCCTTCTACGCCTTGGCGATTGTCCTTACCCGCCCCGTCTCCGGCGGTTTCGTGGACTTGGCGGGGAGACGCCGCGCCTCGGCGTTAGGCGGCGTTGCGTTGGCGGCCGCCATGACCTTGCTGTGTCTCTCCACAAGCGTCCTCCACATATATGCCGCGCTTTTCTTGGCCGGGGTTGCCTCAAGTTTGGTAAACGTGGCTGTCATAGCCTATGTCTCAGACGTCGGCGGGCTTGAGGAGCCTGCGCTGTATTCTAAGATGCGGGTGGCGGCGGCCCTCGGGGCGATTGCGGGCGGCGTCTCGATCCCAGCCGTGTACCTCCTCTCGCAGACTGTTGGCTACGCCGTTGCGTTTAGAATATCGGCGCTGGCCTTCGCAGCGGCCTCGCTTATCGCCTTGACGTTTCTGCCATGCGAGACGAGGCACTTGTCGTCCCGCCACAGGAGGACCGACGCGGCTGCGGCGGCGTGTGTAATATGGCTCGCGTCTTTCCTCGGCCTAGCGCTGGGGCTCTACGGGCCTCAGATACTTCCTCACCTACACCTAAGGTTCTCCCTCTCGCCGTTTTCAGCCATCCTTGTCTACCTGCCCGCCGTGGTCGCCTGGCTTTACGGGCCGAGGCTTGCGAGACCCAGCCGTCGCGTAGTGGCGGCCGGCGCCACGGTCATGTGTCTGGCGTTGCTCGGCATGGACCTATCGCCGAGTCCCGTCGTCTTCTCTGTGTTTTGGCTTTTAGAGAGCTTCGGCGTCGCCGTTGTCTCCACGGCGCTGGACCAATCCCTGTCTAGACGCGTGGCCGGTGCGTACTGGGGGAGGGGCTACGGTGTGTATCAGGCGGTGAACAACCTCGGCTACTCCCTGGGGGCCGCGGCCTCTGGGTATCTCCCCGACCCGTTCATCTACGCCGCCGTGCCGCTTACCGCTCTGCTCGCGTCTCTCTCTATATGTAAAGCCCGGTGAATACGCCCAACGGGATGAGCAGACCCACGGCTAGGTTTAGGTTGAAAGCCCTGGCTACTCCCCCCCTCGCGCCGAGGATGGCCGAGTATACCTCCAACGCGGCGCCTGCAAGCGTCACCAGGAGGCCGACCGCGCTGAGTCTATACGCCAAATAGTTGGCGACATAGAGGGCGGCGGATGCCGTTAGGAGGAGGAAAGCGGCCATGTTCGCGGCTCTTATCCCAAAACACGCGGCTACGCTACCTAAGCCGTGGGACTTGTCGAATTCATAATCTCCTTTTGAATATATGATGTCGAAGCCGGCGACCCACAAGGCGGAGGCTAGAACCAGTAGCCACGGCGTCTTGGCGAGGGCTGTCTCTATGTCCTCCGGGTGCATGGCAATGGCGGCGCCGAGGGGCACCAGGGCGTAAACGAGCCCCAGGTGGAGGTGAGGCATGCAGTGTAGCCTCTTGGCGTAGGGATATGTGACGACAACAAGGAGGTAGGGAGCGGCGAGGATCAAGGGCCACCTGCCCAGGGCGGCGGCCGAGAGGATAAAAACGGCGGCTCCGAAGGCGAAGACTCCGTATGCTTCTCTGAAGCTTACCTTGCCGGACACAAGCATCCTGCCCTGGGTCCTCGGGTTTAGCCTATCTATGGGGTAGTCCGCTATGTTGTTCCACGACATGCCAGCAGTCCTCAAGCCGAACACTGCAAGCCCTATAAACACGGCACGCCACAGATCCATAGAGCCTCCCGCAAGGAGGGCGGCGGCATAGGCCATGGGCAGGGTGAAGATCGTGTGTTCTACACGTATAAACCTAAGCAGTCTCGTAGCCGTGGCGCCTACGACCTCTGGGTCAAAAGACACGGAATGAGATACCTATCTCATTTAAGTCTATAGGTGGAGAATCGTCGCAATTCTTTCATCGGCTGGTTTAGTATCCTTTGTTATAGACTCCCATTTTTCTCTATACGGGTCTTTTGGGTTGATAGCTGTAGCGATCGTATTGACGGTTTCGCTTTTGTTGTGGCAGAGCCAGGTGGATTCCCGTAGTGTACGCGGTAGTGGCTGTGTACGCGGCCGCCACGGGCAAGGGAGTTGTGGAAATTGCAAGGTGGGTGTGGGGCGTGGGGGAGGAGAACTACACGGTATGACAACAGCTTGCGACCATGTACACGTTCTACGCAGCTACCGAGGGCGGCCATGTCCATATAGCGGCATGTGCGCCCAACGCCGGCTGCGGCCGCCTGCCGCGCGACCTCCCGTATTTTGGAGCGCTTTATCTGTTTATTCGGTTGCCGTCTGGTGGGATCGAGGCAGGGTCTTGTGAACACCTGGGACTGAGGGGCGTGGTGTATAGCTACAGAGACGTGGAGTTTTCACTTCCTTTCGTCCAGTTTATGTCTGGGAACCTTGAGGTATTTTCTTGACATGACGTGGTTCTGTGGATGCGGGTTGAAGATTCTATTGCGAATTAACGCCGATCTACGTGCGCCTCTGCGATAAGTTTAGAGGCGCTGGACACGGTCAAGCGGTGCACTCAATGAGGCACTTAGCGTCGGCATGGCCGAAGGAAGCTGTATTGACGATGAATAACGGGGGCAGACAACGTCTCTAAAATTTTTATATGGAAATTCCCTCATCTCTGTGGACGATGTTGATCGCCTCCTGCGGAAGAAGGCGTTGGAAATTACAGGCAGAGGCAGAGTCTCCAAGTGTTGTCAGCTGAGCTACGCACCAGGCTACGTGGTAAATAACGAGGCTCAGTTGCGAAACGCCATCATGGGGTGTAAGGTTTCCTTTGTGATGTTTTTTGGGAAAACCTGTCCATACTGCCACATGTTTGACCCTATCTTTAAACAAGTCGGCGAGAGGTATCGAGAAATCGCAAATTTTGTAAAGGCTGACATAGATCAGTTCTATCAAATCGCCGTAGCCCTTGGGATTATGGGAACGCCGGCCACTGTGGCTTTTGTAGACGGTCAGCCGGTAGAGGTGGCGCCTGGCTTCATGATCGCGCCACAATTCACAGCCTTTGTGGAGTCGGTACTTAGCTACGCCAGGTGTAAGTAATTTTTTAAAGGAGGCACGACCTCTCCCCCCATGGTCAGAGTGGTAGTTGTGGGAGGCGGCGCTGCCGGCGCCTCCGCCGCTGCTAGGGCAAGGCGTCTGGACCCCAACGCCGAGGTTATCTTAATCGAGAGGGGCTCTATGATCACCCACGCGCCGTGTGGGATGCCTTACGCAATAGGGGGTATAGTGAGGAGCCACGAGGAGCTGATGACGTATAAGCCGGAGGAGTTCGAGAAGGAGCGTAACATAAAGGTGTTGATAAGATCCGTCGTTGTTGACGTTGACGTAGATAAGCGTATTGTGGTGGTGAGGAGGGGAGGCTCCGAGGAGAAAATTCAGTGGGATAAGCTGGTCATAGCAACCGGCGCCAAACCCCTCGTGCCCAAGATACCTGGCGTTGACTTAAAGGGCATACTCACGTTGAGACACCCCGACGAGGTGCCTGAGTTAAAGGGCCATTTGGAAAAGGCAAAGACCGTGGCTGTCGTCGGCGGCGGCTACATCGGCGTTGAGATGGCAGACGTGCTTCTGGGAATGGGCAAGAAAGTCCTCCTCTTTGAGATGTTTGATCAAGTGCTCCCCGCCTCGCTTGACCCAGACACCGCGGCCATCGTCGCGGAGGAGATGAGAAACAGAGGCGTCGAGCTTCACCTAGGCGAGAAGGTCGTGGAGTTTAGAGGCACAGACCACGTAAACAAGGTGGTGACTGAGAAGGGCGAGTACCAGGTGGATGAGGTGGTTCTCGCGGTCGGCGTGAGACCCGACGTGGATTTGGCGGTGAAGGCCGGGGTCAAGCTGGGTGAGACTGGGGCGATATATGTAAATGAGTATATGGAGACTACAGTGCCCGACGTCTATGCCGCCGGAGACGCTGTGGAGAAGACGCACAGAGTTACAGGCCGGCGCGTTTGGATACCTCTGGCGCCTACAGCAAACAAGGAGGGGCAGGTCGCCGGCGGAAACGCAGTGAAGGGCCGCGTGTTGAGGTTCCCGGGCGTGGTGGGCACGGCTGTTACCAAGTTCCACAGCCTCTTCATCGCCAGAACAGGCCTCGGCGAGAAGGAGGCTTCTCAGCTCGGCTACAAGACCCAGAGCGCCTTGATAAAGGCCAGAACTAAGGCGCATTACATGCCCGGCGCCGAGACAGTCCATGTTAAGTTAATCGCCGAGGAGTCGACGGGCCGCATCCTGGGCGCACAGGTGCTGGGCAGGAGCCAGGTGGTCGCCTCCTATGTAGACGTGATGGCTGTTGCGATCCAGTCGGGCTACACGGTCTCGGACCTGTTCTTTGCTGACATAGGCTACATGCCAGACGCGGCGCCGGTGTGGCACCCGCTTATAGTTGCCGCCAGGGTGCTCAGTCGCGGGAGGCTGTAGCTTAAAACCAACGCCTTTCAGACACGCCCTGCGCCGTTGTTTCCCGCCAACCAAAATTCCTCTCCACACAGGTCAGCGGCCTATGTCCTCTTCAAAGCGCGCGCAGGCCGCCCCCGTCCTTTATATAGCCCACGCCGTTGTCTATATATCCTCAAGCGCCGTCGCCCCCGCCGCCGCTGTCGCCGTTGCCGCAGTTTAGTTCGCTGTCGTCGCTGTCTGCGGTTGTTGCCGCCGCAGTTTAGTCCGCCGTTGTGGCGTCTATTTTTTGTGTAATACGTGTCTACTGTTAAAAAGCGGGGGGCAACAGAGTGAATTCCGAGAGGAGGTTTTTAAGGGCTTGAGCTGAAACGGGCATGCCCCCGTGCCGGCCTGCCGTGGATCCCTCTATATATCCACCGGGACCCCCGCGCCTGGGAGGAGCTTCTGGGCAGCTGCGTGGATCTGTTTATTGAGAAGATGAGAGGTGTGGGGGTTGGGGATCTCCGCTCTCTTGTGGATTACAGCTTCGAGGGCCATGTGGCTTTTCCTCCGCCGGCTGGAGTTCGCCGGGGATCACGCGGCGTCTGCCGTCGGCGTTGGGCTGGCTCGCCACAGACGTAACGCTTCACCGCAACTACGTCTTCGCAGCCACAACCCAGCCGTGGCAGATTAAGGCGCTGCGCGCGCTCCTAGGCAGGCCGGAGAAGATCGAGATC
>Ga0209393_1000092_pt1 | contig 43256 bp, 45 predicted proteins | sample SSWtaG_2_FD_184117 | JGI IMG/M metagenome (GOLD analysis project Ga0209393, IMG submission 184117) | Hot spring microbial communities from Sandy's Spring West, USA to study Microbial Dark Matter (Phase II) - SSWsed_130316 (SPAdes)... | ecosystem: Environmental > Aquatic > Thermal springs > Hot...
CCCTTAGGTAGCTAGCTAGCCTATCCCTATTACCCTCCCCCTCGACCCACACGGTGTAGAGGCTGTATACGTGCTTAGCCCAAGGCCTCTCCTCCGGTAGCCTAAGCTGCGGTACCGCCTCGAGCTCCTCGCGGTACACCCTAGCCAGCTCCCTCCTCCTCTCGTTCATGTAGACCAGCTTCCTCAGCTGGCTTAGCCCGAGAGCTGCCTGGATATCCGTCATCCTGAAGTTCCAGCCGAGGGCGACGTGGTAGTACCTACTCCTCTGACCGTGGTTCCTGAGCAGCCTAACGGTATCAGCTACCCCGTCGTCGTAGGTAGCTACGGCCCCTCCCTCACCGGTAGTCATGTTCTTAGTCGGGTAGAAGCTGAATGCTGCTACACTCCCGAAGCTACCGACCCTCCTACCCCTGTACTCAGCTCCTATAGCCTGGGCGCAGTCCTCCACTATGTGGAACCCCCTCTCACTTCCCAGCTTAACTAGGGGCTCCAGGTCTGCCGGGTGCCCGTAGAGGTGTACCGGTACTACAGCCTTAGTCCTCTCGCTAACAGCTCTCTCAACCTCAGCTGGGTCTACGGTGTAGGTCCCCGGGTCTATGTCTACGAGTACCGGGGTAGCTCCCAGTAGCATAGCCGTAGACGCCGTAGCTACGAAGGTGAAGTCGGGGACTACAACCTCATCCCCTGGACCTACCCCCAGTGCTCTAAGGCCTAGGTAGAGGGCTACGGTACCGTTAGATACTGCAACTACGTGCTTAACCCCGATGAACTCTGCAAACCTCCTCTCGAACTCCTCGCCAACCCTCCCGAAGGCTAGCATACCTGACCTCAGGACCTCCACAACAGCCTTAACGTCCTCCTCATCTATGTACGGGGAGCTAACCTTAAGCAGGGTACTCCACCCAGCTATAGAGCGGGATGGGGCTTTAAGCTAAAGTAGAACCCACCTCAGTAGCTAGTCTACGGGGTAGCCGTGGCTGTCCCACCTCAGTACCTACTTAACCTAGGCTACTCAGCTGAGCAGCTAGACTGCGCTGGAGTTAAGCTAACCCTATGCGAGGTACTGGTACCCCGGGGTATGGGCGTTATAGACCTGGATGGTAAGGTAGTGCCGAGCTACGTAGCTCTAGAGCCAGACAGCCAGGGCTTCTACAACCTCAGCCCGGGGGCCTACGTCGTGAGGTACTGCGAGTACGTTAAGGTACCGGAGGACCACCTAGCGGTAGCCCTACCTAGGTCAACCCTACTGAGGTCCTGCGCAACGCTCTACACAGCTGTCTGGGATCCTGGCTACGAGGGGAGGGGCTACGGGCTACTTTCCGTGTACTGCAGCGGTATCCGCGTAAGGAGAGAGGCTCAGGTTGCTCAGCTAGTCTACATAAAGATGCTAGAGAGCTCGTTAAGGCCCTACAGAGGTACGTACCTAGGTGAGAGGTGAGCTGGGGGCCCTAGGTACTACCTAAGCTCCGAACCTCCTCTCCCTCCTCTGGTAGCTCCTCACAGCTCTCAGTATGTCTATGGTCCTAAGCTCCGGCCAGTAGATATCGCAGAAGTAGAGCTCGCTGTAGGCTATCTGCCACAGTAGGAAGTTGCTTACGCGTATCTCACCGGAGGTCCTTATAACGAGGTCCGGCTCGTCTAGCCCCCCTAGGTGTGATGTGTATAAGTAGGACCTGAAGAGCTCCTCATCTATCTCCTCAGCGCATACCCTACCTAGGGAAACGTCCTTAGCTATCCTCCTAACTGCCTGGACTATCTCCTCACGGCCTCCGTAGCAGAGGGCCACGTTTAGGGTAGCATTGGAGTAGCTCTCCGTAAGGGCCTCAACCTCCCTTATCCTAGCTACTAGTCTTTGCGGTAGCATGTCCAGCCTACCGAAGAACTTAACCCTAACACCCTTAGACTTCAGCTCCCCGCTGGAGACCATCTCGTCCATAGCTCTCTCAAGGAGCCTATAGAGGTGCTCACGCTCCTCTAAGCTCCTCTTAACGCAGTTCTCATAGGACATAGCATACACCGTTACTACCTTAACCCCTAGATTCCAGAGTACCTCGAGTACGTCCTTAAGCTTCCTATAGCCATGCTCGTGACCCTCAACCGGGTTTAAGCCGCGCTGCCTAGCCCACCTCCTATTACCGTCGGGTATTATGGCTACGTGCCTAGGTGGAGGTCTCGACCTTACCTGCTCCCAGAGTAAGCTCTCGTAGATTCTGTAGATAGGTCTAGCCAAGACCCTTAGAGGGCTCTCCAGAGCCCTGGCGAAGAGCTTAGCTAGCATAGACCTCCCCGAGGTAGCTACCCGCAGTTACCTGCAGGTACTTACCTACCTTAGAGCTCCCGAGATTACCCTTCACCTCTACCATACCGCAACCCGAACTTCCTAGGTCCCACATAGCCCTAAAGCCCCTCACCTGGCAGAGGTCCCTAAAGCTCTTCGCTGACCCCATCATTATCTCAGGGTAGTAGAGCATTAGGGAGGTAATAAGTACTCGAATAACTAGCTACAGCTACTACCACGGAGTAGAGCGTCCACCCGACTTAGAGAACCATGTGGAATATCCTAGCCAGCAGCCCTCCGTGCTTAACGAAGGTCGACCTGACTACCTTAACCCCAGATTCCTCAGCTGCTCTACTGAACTGCCTATGCGATACCGTTATCATAACCGCTCTAGCACCTGGGTAGGAGTTCCTTAGCGAGGTAAGTACTTCCCTGTAGAACCTCTCTATCTTCCTAATATTGTGGGACCTGTACCCGTAGGGAGGGTTAGAGACTACGGCATCTACGTTAACCTTAGGGTATGTGGATACCTTAGTGGAGTCCCCCTCTACTAGCCTTACAGCATCTGAGGTGTAGCTCGAGGCTAGGTTAGCCTTAGCTCCCTCGATAGCCTTCCAGCTGATGTCTATGCAGTATGCCTTAACCGGGCTCTCCATATCTACTTCAGCTACCAGCTCCTCCAGTACGTCCCTATCTACCTCCGGCTCGTATATACCGAGCTTCCTGAACGCGAAGTCCCCCCTAAAGAGCGCTGTCGGGTAGCGCCTCCTGATGTGTACGAATTCTATCGGTATCGTAGCCCCACCGCACATCGGGTCTAGGAGGGTCTCAGACTTCCCTACTGAGTAGACCATAGCTGCGGCTATTACCGGGTTTAGAGCTGCTGGGTGGTTGTAGACCCTATAGCCCCTCTTATGGAGGGACCTACCTGAGGTTTCAATACCTATGAGTAAGCTACTACCGCGGACCAGTACCCTGAGGACTACGTCGGGGTTCTCCAGGTCTACCGGAGGCCTAATCCCAGTTAGGGAGCTGTAGCTATCGATAACGGCTGCACCAACCTCCCTAGCTACGTCTATGCTAGTAAACCCGTGCTTACCAGCTCTCTCAGCTCTAACGGCAAAGCTCCTACCGGGAGCTAGGAATTCCCTGTAGTCTAGGGAGGAGGCTACGTCACGTATGTCCTTAAGGGTACTGAAGGAGGTGTTAGCTAGAGCTACTAGAACCCGGGTAGAGGTTCTTAGGAGGTAGTTAGCTCTGTATATATCCCTAGGGGAAGCCCTGAAGAACACCCTACCAGCGGATGTACCGTAGACCGCTAGCCCTAGTACCTCAGATACCTCCCTAGCTGCAACTTCCTCAATACCCGGAGGTACTACGGAGACCAGAAGCACCGTAGATCCCCGAGGTTTACATTTACCATAACCCCACTCTTAGTACCCTACTACTTACCGAGGTACTCCACTACATAGGGTGAGGCTCGGGTTTAAAGTCTACTTAAGGTTCGGCTCCAGCTTCCAGAAGTCCTTTAAGCTAAGCGTAACTCTCTCACCACTTTCTCTATCTACTAGGGTAACTGAGGACCTCCTAAACCTCTCTACGGTGTACTCCCTTCCCCTTACCTCTACAGAGTCTCCGGAGGTTACGGAGTACACCCTAACGGAGAAGACGGCTTTAGACTTCCTACGTCCGGCACGTATTCTAGAGTTCTCCCACGTAGTTACCACCCGGGCTACGTAGTTAGACTCAACCTCCTTAACTAACCTAAGTGCTTTAGCTCTATCTGCTACGTAGATATCCACACCCTCAGCTACCTCCTTAACCTCCACCACACCCTCAAGCTCCCTGAACCTCGAGGCTATCTCAGTAACGAGGACCCTCCCCCTCGGGTTACCGGCTCTAAGCTGTACTATAGCTTCGTAGCTCCTACTCCTCATACGTAAGCACCTCGGGCACGGGGACCTCCTTACCCTTAGCTCTACAGGTAGCTCCTGAAGCACCTCAACCCCACCTACCTTAGCGGAGAGCTTAACCGTAGCTGTACTACCTAAAACCCTAACCTCTAGGACCCTAGTGCTCTCTAAACCCTCTAGAGCCCTACCTCTAGCTACGTACTCCTCAGCTAGCTCCTGGAGCAGGGTCTCAGTATCCGTATCGACGTACCTGCTGCGTACTTTAAGCGCTCCACAGTACGGGCACCTCTCAACCTCTACTGAGCTAGGTAGGTCAACTAGCCTCCTAGTCTCTACTAGGCACCTAAGGCATAGCCCGCCGACTATCGGGTTCCCCGGACCCTCAGTACTCCCACATCTAGCGCAAAACCTTACCAGGGGTCTACACCTGCAGCAGGATTACGTATGGTACCCCAGCTATCCTGAGGACAGCCTGTGGGTGGGCTAGTCCTGCCTCAACAAGCTTACCTACGATTACCTCCCCCACTGCTGTAACGTTCTCGGACGTTTCCGCGATGTAGAGAGCCTCGTCGAGCTCTAGGAGGTCCCCGCCGAAGAACTCCTCGTTAACCTCTAGGACTAGGTCCTCCTCCCTGAAGGTCCTACCCAGTAGGTTCTCATCGCACATACCTACTACTCTCCGGAGCACACCCCCCTCGTTTACCTCCATCACCTTAACGTAGACCCTCAAGCTACCACGCAGGCTTTACGGTAGCCTCAGCACCGCAAGCTAAGCACTTAAGTACCCACACCTTACCTCCCTTCCTAAGCTCGGTCTGGTAGGAGCCGCAAGTCGGGCACCTCACGTAGAGCTCTAGGAACTTCTCGAACAGCTTATTTAGGGAGGCCCTACTAATGTTCTGGTGTATTACGGCGTTACCATCGTTATCGAGGCTCCCCTTAGCACCCATGCTCTTCAGTAGGTACCTAAGCACTATCCTAGGGTCCCTACTTATGACCTCGCAGACATGCTTGAAGTTCTTCACCTTAGTGTGGGTGCCGACGAACTCTACCTCTAGAGGTGGTATCTCTATAGGTGCCTCAACACGCTTAGATGGTAGCCTTGAGTACAGCCTCTCCAGTAGCTCCTCGTAGTCGAGCTTAAGCACTTCCTCGCTCACCCCCTACTAATCCGTAGAAGCCTTAAATTACTTCAGGGGCTCTGGTATCGCTACTCTTATAGACCTCTAGACCTCTGTAGGTGGGTGTAGGATGGGGGCTACCGTAGTATTCCACGGGGACTGCGATGGGGTCATAGCGGCATACCTATACATAAAGAGGTTCCTCAGGGACCTCTATCCTAGCCATATCAACCTAGTGGTAACCCACCCGTGGAGGGCCCACATAGACCTGCAGAAAGCGCAGCCAGGAGGGGAGCTGATCGTACTAGACATAGCCCTTAACGATAGGATCTCCACAGCTATAGCAACCCTCTCCACTAAGCACCCTAAGGTCGTAGTAGTAGACCACCACGCAACCTCCGAGCCGTTCGTAGGGAAGATTCAGAGCTACTCTCGGGTAATCTACGCTAAGTCAACCTCAACTCCTAGGCTACTAGCGCAGCACTTCTCAATGCCTTTAAACCCCTACGAAAGCCTCCTAGTTGACGTAGCTGACATATGCGAGGGTGAAGCACCGCCACCTACCGATGAGAGGTCCCTACTGGAGGTGGTGGACTCCATCAGGATGTCCGTAGCGTTTAACCCAGGCGATGCCAAGTTCATGAGGTACCTCATAGACCTGATGATGAGGACTAAGAGCATACATCAAGACGAGGTGATTAGGACTAGGGCTAGGAGGGCTAAGCTACTGCTATCCAGCCTCCTAAGGGTAGCTTCAGAGGACTCCGTAGACTTCGGTAGGCTTAAGCTATCCTTACTCAACCTACCGGTGTCTAGAGCCTTTGCAGGTCTTATAGGGGTAGCTGCAACGGAGCTATCTAAGGCGTATAGGAAGGGGGTTATACTAGTTAGGGAGGAGCAGGATAAGGTAGTAATAACCGTGAGGTCGGCTGAGAGGGGAGCTCTAGAGCTATCCAAAGCTATATCGGAGTCCCTGGGAGGGGTCTACGGAGGGCACGCGGAGGCCTCCTCCATAACCCTAGGTAAGGAACCTCTAGAGGTAGTCGTAGGTAAGCTGATTAGGGTGATCGAGCCCTTGGTTAAGCGCTAAACCCCTGCCAGTTAACTAGGCCTACGCTACGTACCTAGGTGGTGATTGAGCTGGGCGAAGTTATCTTAGCAGCTGACGTAGGTCCGGAGGAGCTAGCCGAGGTCGTTAGCAGGTGGTTTAGGAGAGCTACGATAGTAGTCATCTGCCGGTGCTCCGTAGACTACCGCGGTAGAGCTTCTAGTAGAGCTAGGGAGGCTGTAAGGCTACTGCTACTGAAGCAGGACGGTACCGTAGCAGTACACGAGGCCTCCGGTAGGGACCCTCTTAACTGGCAGCCGAAGGCTGACGTCAAGGTCCTAACTACCGAAGGCGGGGTTCTACTAAGAGCTACTAGGGGTACCCCCCGCGAGGAGCTCACCGTAGATATACGCGGTAGAGCTTGGGTTACGGTAGTTAAGCTAGGGGATGTAGGCCTGGAGCTCTTCGGCCGCGAGGACGATATAGTAAACGATATAGCTAGCAACCCGTCCAAGCTAGTAGAGGGAGCCGTCCTCGTAGCTAGGGAGGTAAGCACCCCTTACGGTAGGGTAGACCTGATCCTTAGGGGTAGGGACGGTAAGCTGATCGTCGTCGAGGTAAAGAGGGGTCAGGCCGATGTAGATGCTGCACACCAGCTTAGGCGATACGTTGAGTACTACTCGAGGCTCGGGCTCGATGTCAGCGGAGCTCTAGTAGCTCCGGAAATAAGCGGCCAAGCCCTTAAGTACCTCAAAGACCACGGACTCAGGTACATCAGGTACCCCCGTAGCTAGGGCCCCACCTCTAGCTACGGGGCTGTTTCGTAGTTTATGGTTAGATGTTAGTTTTTAATCTCCCAATTTACTAATGTGGAGCCTCCTAGGCGATGGAGGCCGTGCTCCGAGCCTAGGTGGGCTAGCCGTAGATGGGGGCCCCGTGCCGTTGGGCTCGTCAGCCGCCCGTGAACCCACGCAGATCCCCCGTGAGGTGTGGGCGAGGTGGGAGCCCCTAGATGCAACGAACATAAGCTAGTGAGGATGAGCATCTAGGGACGAACGGTACCGCTACAGGGACTTCCTAATGAGGGCTAGAGCTCCCTTAAGTAGCTTGTATAGAGCTCTACACTCAGGCTTAGTTAGCATAGCCTTAGCTATGGAGTGCTTAACCGCGGAGACCTCGTCCTGGCTTAGGTTAAGGGCTGCGCCTAGGTTCTCCACGTACTTCATTAGGACCTTAACGTAGTCGCTACTGCACCTCTCACCTACTACTACTTCGGTAGTACCTACCCTAGCTAGCTCGTAGAGGTATACCGCAACTGCGTGGGATAGGTTAAGTACGTTGTAGTCAGATGGGGTTACCAGGGTGGATATCAGGTCGCAGCTTGCTAGCTCAGCTCTAGTTAGCCCAACACTCTCGCGTCCGAAGACTAGGGCTACCTTAGACCCCCTCGGTATTAGTAGGGGGAGGGCCCAGGGGCTAACCGCCTGCCTTAGGTAGTCGTCGCTAGCTCCAGCTACCGATGTAGTGCATACGCTGTAGTCTACGTCCCTAAGGCACTCCTCTAAGCTCTCCGAAACCCTAGCTGAGTCAACTAAGCTAGCACCACCGGCTGCGAAGCTCAGCACCTCGGGGTCCCTCAGGTCGAACTTAGGTCTTACTACGCAGATATCCCCTATACTGAAGTTCCTACAGAGCCTGAGGATGTACCCGAAGTTAATCCTCCCCTCAGGTTCTACGAGGACTAGGCGGAGCTGCATAGCTAGGGATCACGCAGAACCTAGAACTCCCCGTAGAGCTTAGTGAGGCAGTCTAGGTAGGCAGCTGCTTGGACGTTCCTAGGTGGGTGGACGAATAGGTAGTACCTCTCCACCCCCCTAATCTCGCTTACGATCCTCTCGACAAGTGCTTTAACCGGGTCGAAGCCCTTAACCCTATTCCTTATATCGGCGAAGTCCTTGAAGGCCTCTACCTGCCTCTCGCTTAGGATACTCCACAGGGTCTTCTTACCTACACCTGGGAGTAGCTCCAGGGTGTGGAACTTTATCGTTAGCGGGGCCGCGGTGTTAAAGAACTTAACGAAGTACCTCTCCTTCTCAATTACCAGCTTCTGCACAGCCTCGGGTAGGTTTGACTTAGCTATAGCTGTTAGGTCTTCGTAGAGTATAGGCTCACCCCAGACAAACGATACCTTATCCCTAAGCTCCCTCCTAGAGAACCCTACGTAGACCCTCTCACTTATAGCTACCTCAACACCGGGCTTAGGGTGGAACTCTAGGAGGATGAAGTAATCGCAACCTACAGCCTGAGCTATAGGCCTCTCCCTATGGGATGGGTGGTGGGTATCTGCTGGGTTGCCCCTAGGCATGAAGTCTAGTACTAACGCATACTCCTCCCTACCAACTAAGCGTCTCCAGTAGTCCCTATCCCTATAGCCCATGGTATCACTTAGAAACCTACTTGCAGTAGGTGGAGACCAGCTCTAGAACCTTAGACTGCACCTCCTCAGGTACTTCAGTTGGTTCGAAGTTCAGGAGGATCCTGAGCTCATCTAAGCTCTTAGGAGCTACGTCCACTACCATGGAGGCTGTTAGGCTACTTAGACCTAGCTCGAGGAGCTTATTGTAGAGCTCCTCACCTTCATCGCACCTCACTAAGGCCATTGCTAGCTCCATGGTCCTCCTAGCTATACCCTTAACTGGTAGCCCCTTACTCTCAGACTCCCTAAGCCTCTTCAGAGCTATAGCTAGGGGGATGTCTCTAGCTTCAAGAATCCTCATACGGGGCCCCCTAGCTAGTTTGAGCAGGCTTAAGGTGTTCTGGAACAGTTATTATGATCTTCCTCTTACTACCTAGGTATACCTCTACTAGGTAGGCCCTACCTCTCCTACCGATAACGGTACCCGTCATACCTATGTACCGCCTAAACGGGAGTGCCTCGTGTATAGCTGGGTTCGGGACTATGTGAACTCTATCGCCAACCTTATACTCTATCAGTACCTGGCTTAACCTGGGGATCGCTCCCCTCTCCCTAATACTCTTTCTGAGGAGCTTCCTCGTCCTACGCCTTAAGCCCTGGGACGCCTTTACCACTCCACACACCCAGCTACCTATCCCCTACGTTAGAACTTAAATACTCCTACCTACGCCTACGCCCCCTACGCCCACCTGGAGGTGCTAGGCTCATGAGGCTATCCTCGGAGAGGACCCTCTGCTTAATCCCCTCTACAGACTTAGCAAGCTCCTCTAGCTTCTCCTTAAGCCCGCTCCCCAGCTTCTCTAGGAACTCCCTACCGAGCGATGTAAGTCTAAGCTTCCTACTTGGGGATACCTCCAGGAGTCCTAGGTAGAGTAGGACCCTAACATCCTCTAGCACCTCCCTACTACTTACTGAGCTCCCAACTACCTGGAACTGGTAGCCGAGGTCCTTCCCAACCTCGGACTTAAGTATGTAGAGGGAGCTAATCAGCCCCCTCTCAGATACCTCACCGAGGTCCCTTACCACCTCCAGTAGGGATACCTTCCTCACGTCTTTCGATACTTCATCTAGGGTAACTACAGGTCTAGTTACTATCTTAACCTCCTTGGATACTGTCTTCTCAGCCTTCTGAGACACCTCAGAGCACCCTAAGAGTAGCTATAAGGAAGTTAAAAGCCTGTGCTTCAGCTAAGGACCTGCGGTAGCTATCTACCAGCTACGGTTAGCTTAGGTATGTAGACAGCAGGTACCCTAAACCTACCGAAGGACTCTACAGCCGCTGTTAACCTCAGCTCGGGGGAGCCCATGGCCTCGTAGATGCTACCAGCTATAACCACACCCTTAACTGGGAACCTCTCCTCCCCTCCCTCTACATAAACCCCGTTCGTTACTGTAGCGTTCAGTAGCCCGCTTACAGGGTTGGAGAGCCACTCACCTATAGTTGAGTACACCACTATACCCCTCCTCACATCCCTAACCATGGATTGGAGGTCTCCGCTACCGGGCTCCACTAGTATGTTCGTCATCCACGGAGTTGGCGGTGCGTAGGGGGTCTGTCTAGTAGCATTACCGGTAGACTCCCTCCTATCTACGTAGGCTGTGTAGGTATCATAGAGGAACCCCCTCAGAACCCCCCTATCGAAGACTACCTTCCTAGCTGTTGGGACCCCCTCGTCGTCGAAGCCCCTAGTACCTGTAAGCTCTGGGTAGGTACCGTCATCTACTAGGGTTAGGTTCTCGGATAGCACCCTACTTCCTAGCTTACCGGCTAGCGGGGACCTACCCTTCTGCACGGACTCGGCGCTTACCGCTGGTACGAGTAGGGACTGGATTACGCTAGCGAACACCCTAGGTACTAGAACGACCTCGTAGGTACCCGTATCGACCCTCCTAGCACCTAGGGTCTTAACCGATACCTCAACGGCCCTACCTACTAGCTCCTCCGGGTTAAGCCTGCTGAGGGTTGTAGATGAGTAGAAGTCATAGTAGCCTGACTCCTCCGTTCCATCAACGGCCTTAACGCTTACGAACACCCCTAACTCAGTATGCTCATCAACTTGAGGGCCTCCGTAGCTACTAGCTATAGCTCTCTCAACGTACACGCTACGGACGCTAGCTGAGCTAGTGTAAGCCCTCCTATCTATTTCCTTAGCCCTACCCAGCAGGTACTTAACTACCTCTATGAAGTACCCTACGTCAGGGCTCCTCAGCTTTGCGTCTACAGCTCCCTCAATAGCTACCTTCCCGGTTTTCCTAGGTAGCGAGACCCAGTTCGGATCCTCTGGGAGGGTTCTAACAACCTTAGACGCAACCTCAACTACGGAGTCCACGTCCTCAACTCTGGAGACCATACCCCCCTGGACTGTTACTCTCTTACCCAGTACCGCCCTAATACCTACGTCTACTCTCTCCCCGCTCGTTACCCTCTCCAACCCCCTGATGGTACCGACTACGTCCGTAGTGAAGGACCTTACCGCGTAGACCTCGACCTCGTCTAGCCCGTACCTACTGGCTACCCTTAGAGCTCTCTCAACTACCTCGTGTATCACCTTAACCACCCCCTACAACTATCCTCCTAGTCCTTATGTGCGGGCCTCCGTCCCCAACCCTGACGGTCTGACCTCCCTTACCGCAGCCACCGAAGACGCTGGTAGTTACCTTAAGGTCCCTAGCTACCGCGTCAACCTCCTTCAGGGTCTCCAGTATGTTCCCGCTTACTACCACACCCCTAACTAGCTCCGCGACCTCACCATTCCTAACGATGTACGAAGGCCCTATACTGAAGGTGAACGTACCTACCGATGGGTTTACCTGACCGCCCATAGCTCCTCTACCCCTTAGGTAGATCCCGTAGCTCACCCCCTCGAAGAGCTCCTCAACCCGCCAGTCCCTAGGCTCTGCGTAGTAGTTGGTCTGCCTTACTAGGGTGTCGAATGAGACGTCCTGAGCTCTAGCATTACCTGTGGGGCCCATACCCAGCTCCTGAGCTGTATCCCGGCTGTTTAAGTAGCCCTTCAGGACCCCGTCCTCAACTACGACCGTACGCCCCTTCGGTACCCCCTCGTCGTCGTATGGTATTGGGTAACCTCCCTCAACTAGCCCCGCATCTACTATGGTTACCAGCTCGCTAGCAACCCTCTCACCGACCTTACCGCGCAGTATCGACGCTCCCGCGACTACCCCATCACCCTCGCTAGCGTGGCCGAAGGCCTCGTGGAGCAGTAACCCTACGACCTCATTATCTACTACAGCTACGTACGTACCTGGGGTGGGGGTCTTAGCCTGGGAGGCCTTAATAGCTAGCTCGTCGACCTCCTCCGCGAACTTCAACCAGTCCCTTCTCTCGATGTGCTCGTAACCCCCTATGTAGGACTCCCTATCCCCTACCCTCTCTATGACGGCTCCATACCTAGCTACAGCCATGTGAGCTAGACCTACACCTACTACGTCTACCTCTACCTCGGTACCCTCACTGGTTAGCACTATACGCCTATCCCTCTCAAGCCCTAGCCTCGTAACTGCAGACACTATACCGGCCCTCCTCATGCTCGCTGTGTTGACCTCCTTAACCAGCTCAACCTTTACCTGGGGGTCGACGGTGTGGGGGTCTACCTTAAACTCCACCCTAAAGGCATCCTTAACCGGCTTAACTGGGGCAAAGGACTTCCTACCGTAGCTACTGGCAACCCTAGCTAGGGATATAGCTCTATCGATAGCCCTAGATACGCTCTCCCTATCGATAGAGGAGGTGTAGGCGTACCCAGTACCACCACCAACTACAGCCCTTATACCGACACCCCGTACGGTGCTTATGCTGTAGCCCCTCAGGACTCCGCTATCGTAGACTACGAGCTCGTAGACCCTCTCCTGAAGCCTTACAACAGCCCCCTCAGCACCCCTCCTCAACACCTCATCTAGAACCTGAGTAGCTAGGTCCCTACTTAACAAACCTACCACCAGCTTAACCCTACGAGCTTAGCAATAAATATTCAACCCTATGGGGAGCTTTAGAGGTGAACTCGCCGTACGAAGGTTCTCAATCCACGCAGTAGCCGTAGTTGTCTAGCGGAGGGCCTAGAAGCTGAACCAACCCGTGGGTGGCTGGGTGTTTTAAGTAAATGCAAGAGCTGCAGTTAGCCTGGCGGGACCTACTTAGCATTTATGATTAGGTTGTACAGACTACCAGCTCTTGTGTACACCCTAACTAGGTACCTAGCGCCGGCAAGGACGTTGTCAACCCTAGCTACTAGGTAGCCCTCCTCTCCTGGTTTAATGACCACCTCACTCTGGGTCCTCAGAGCTATAGCTAGGGGGGTTTCAACTAAGGCTAGTTCCTCTGCTACAGCTACACCGGGGATCTCTACCTTGTATATGACTGCAGCGATCGAACCCTTGTTCTTAACGTGGAGGAACAGCTTCCCAGCACTAGCATCTATGTAGCTATCCGGGTAGAAGTAGAGACCCTCTATCCCTCCGAAGTTGCTCAGATAGCCTGCTATCCATACGGCTAGGCCTACAGCTATTGCTATAGTTACTGGAGTTAGCGTTAGAGCTACTACTACGGACTCCCTACCTTTAATAAACTTCTGTTTACTCCCACGCGTACCCTTACTAGACAATCTCCCCTCTTTAAGAGTTGTCTTTGAGGTTTATAAGCTTATCGCCTCTGAGAGTCCTTAGTAAGGGTTTAACAGAACTCCCACTGTTTAGGGTAGAGCTATCCTAGCTAACTCTCCACGGTCTAGAGCTGAACTCCCATGTTGTAGGGCTGCCTAAGTGCGGTAGGGTAGACTTAAAAAAACTGTATTGCAGAGAGGTTTGCTGGTACCGTTTTTACCCGCTCTACTGGAGTTACCTTGGTGCGTATGCAGGTCTACGTTGGGTGCTGCGGGTTCTGCGTAGGTAGGTCTAAGTACTTCAGTACGTTTAGGACTGTAGAGCTTCAGGAGACGTTCTACGAGCTTCCCCCTGTCGAGAGGTTGAGCTCGCTACGTGAGCTAGGTGACGGGGGGTTCGTATTCAACATGAAGGCCTGGCAGGGGGTTACCCACAGCTTAGACTCCCCGACCTGGAGGAGGGCTAGGTGGAGGCCTCCGGAGGAGCTTAGGGATAGGGTCGGGCTCCTAAGACCTACTAGGGAGAACCTAGAGCTCTGGGATGAGGTAGTTAAGAGAGCTAGAGCTATCGGCGCCCGGGTAGTCGTCCTCCAGACGCCGCCGAGCTTCGGTTTCTCGGAGGAGAACTTCAGGAACGCTAGGGAGTTCTTGAGGACCGCGGCTACGGGGGAGTTCGTAATCGGCTGGGAGCCTAGGGGGGATTGGCTGGAGAGGTTGGAGTACGTTAGGAGGGTTGTAGAGGTTAGCGATAGCGTTATCCACGTAGTAGACCCGTTTAGGTCTAAGCCAGCTGTGGAGAAGGAGGTGGGGTACTTTAGGCTCCACGGGATAGGTAGTGGGGAGGTTAACTACAGGTACAAGTACACCGATGAGGACCTCTCCAAGCTCTGCGAGTTCATTAGGAGCACTAGCAGTAGGGAGGTCTACGTAATGTTTAACAACGTCTGGATGCTGCAGGACGCGCAGAGGTTTAGAGATATCTGTAGCGACGTAGTTGTCTAGCGGAGGGTCTAGATGAGGAACTGCAACTACTTTAAGTTCCTAGAGCATACGGCAGATGTGTACGTAGAGGTCTGTGCCACTACCCTCGAGAAGGCCTTCGAGCTGGCTGCTAAGGCCATGTTCGAGGTTATGACCGACACTAGCAGGGTTGAACCACTACGCGAGTACGTAGTAGTAGACCAGGGCTTCGACCTGGAGAACGCCCTCTACAGGTGGCTCGAGGACCTCCTAATAGAGTACGGAAGGTCCGGCACGGTCTTCAGCGAGTTTAAGGTAGACTACGTTAGAGCTGAGGAAGGGGGCTACGTATTTAGGGGTAGAGCCCTAGGCGAGCCCTTCAACCCGGAGAAGCACGAGCCTAGGGTTGAGGTTAAGGCCGTTACCTACTCCCAGATGGAGGTACTTAACCTAGGAGACTACTGGGTTCTAAGGTTCGTACTGGACATCTAGTAGCTAACGGGGAGCACCGTGATCCGGGGGCTTCTCGGGAGAGTTGAGGTTGGTGACGGACTCCCGGTTAGGGTTATCGGGGTAATCAACGTCTCCCCGGAGTCCTTCTACAAGGGCTCCGTCGCAACGGACCCTAAGGCAGTAGCTGAGGCAGCCTTAAGGATGGTTGAAGAGGGTGCGGATCTCCTAGACGTTGGGGGTAGGTCAACAGCTCCGTACCTACCTACAGAGATCCCCGTAGATGAGGAGGTTAGGAGGGTAGCCCTAGCTATCAAGTCCATAAAGGACTCCGTAGACGTACCTCTATCAGTAGATACGTTTAGAGCTAGAGTAGCTGAGGAAGCTCTTAAGCTAGGTGCTGAAGTGGTTAACGACGTTACGGGGCTTAAGGGGGATGAGGACATGGTTAGGGTGGTTAAGGAGTACGAGCCCTCGCTAATCGTCTGTGCTAGGGAGAAGGTACCGCGTCCGGGTAGCCCTATAGAGAGGGTTGTACAGGCGCTTAGGGAGACCCTCCAGCTACTTATCGACGTAGGCTACGACCTAAGGAAGGTTGCAGTAGACCCATGCATAGGGTTCTTCAGGTACGGGGACATACCGTGGTACGTCTGGGACCTTAGGGTGCTAGCTAACCTCCGGGAGCTCAGATCCCTCGGGAGGCCTATAGCCATCGGGGTCTCCAGGAAGTCCTTCATAGGAGTCATAACAGGTCGGGAGAGACCCGAGGAGAGACTCTACGGTAGCCTAGCTATGACTGCTGTAGCGTTACTTAACGGAGCCCACGCGGTGAGGACCCACGACGTAGCTGCTACTAAGGACGTTGTTAAAGCTATTGAGGGCTACGCTAGGTACGGACTTCAGCTACCTCCCAGTAGCTAGCCATCCTCAGCCAGCTCAATGCAAGTAGTTACCCCTACCTAAGGTGCGCTTACGTAGGTATGCTAGTAGTACTACACTGATTTTATACCTAAGCTACCTACGATAGAGCTGAGGGTCTAGTGTGGCGTGCCGTGTAGTAGCTGTGGTATCGGGGGGTTTGGACAGTACCTGCTACCTAGTTAGGTGGCTGGAGAGGGGGTGTGACGCGCACGTACTAACCTTCGTCTACGGTCAGAAGGGTGTGAGGGAGGTTGAGGTACTGAAGAACCTCCTAGGGAAACTGGGAGAGCTCTCTAGGTTGAGGGGGTGGGGTAGGGTAGTTGAGCATAGGGTTGTTGATGTATCGTTCATGAAGGAACTGTGGAGGGGTACTCAGCTAACGGATGAGGAGGTTAGGGTCGAGGCTGGATACACCCCGACGGTTGTTGTACCTGTGAGGAACGTAGTTATGCTCTCCATAGCCTCAGCCTACGCCTACACTGTACTGGAGAGGGAGGAAGCTGAGAGGGTCTGCGTAGCTTTCGGAGCTCAGTACGACGACGTCTCACCGAGAGACGATACGTGGGAGCCTAGGTACCCGGACTGCAGCCCTGAGTGCATAGAGTCCCTGGAGACTTCCCTTAGGCTCTGCCACTTCAGGAGCAGTAGGAGGTTAGAGCTGTGGAGCCCGAGTAGGGAGGGTTTGAGGAAGCACGAGAACCTATCTAGGTGCTTTACCCTAATTGGGGACCTAGTCTACGAGACCTGGAGCTGCTACCTCTCCGGCGATTACCACTGCGGTAAGTGCGAGAGCTGCGTTAATAGGCATAGAGCTTTCAGGTTAGCAGGTATCCCGGACTGCACTAAGTACGAGAGCCCGCCGGGACCTATTGAGGAGTTCCTCAGAGTTGGTAGGTACTATATGCACGTAAGCTGTAGGAAGACTTACCCACAGTAGCTTACTTAATACCTAGGGCTCGGTTTTAAGAGCTTGCGAGAACCTCTACCTGTGGTGAACGAAGCGCTCATTAAGGTAGTTGAGAGTGTTGTAGGTGCGGAGGGTAGGGTCGTAACTAAGAGGCAGCTAGCTAGCTCTGCGGAGTACCTAGAGCTGGAGGTTGCAGGATTCGCCGACCTCCTAGCTAGCTCCGCATCTGTAGACGTAGCCTCAGCCAGCATCTTCGTCGGGGGTAACCCCGTAGGTGTAGCTGCACTCGCTGTAGTATCTCCGGAGGGGCTCTACACCTACCCTACAGCACCTTCTGAGAGCTTCCGCGGACCTCCCTTTTTATCGTCTCTATACCTAGGTGAGGAGGTTCCCGGGGCTACCTGTAGGTACGTAGAGCTAGGTATACCCTACGTAGACGACCCCTACGTAGATGCAGCTGTACTGGAGTCAGATGTTAGGCTAGCCCTAGAGCTCTACGGGCTGGAGATAGCCCTTGGAACCCCCTATAGCTACATACTAGTCGATGGACCTCTACTACCTAGCGCTAGGTACGTAGGTTCCGGCTACTGGTCCGATGAGCTAGCCCTCTACGCGAAGAGGAGGGCTGAGCTAGTATCTAGGGCTACAGCTGAGGGTAGGGTGGTTATTGGAGTAGTTAAGAGGGTTAGAGCTGAGGCTGCGGGGGTTCCCGGAGCTAGCCGTGCTATAGCTGTAGGACCTGAGGTTACGGGGGGTAGTATCGACATCTACTCCTACTACATCGCGGTACCCTACGAGAGCTCTACCTACACCCTAGCTAAGGTCGAGCTACCTAGAGCTACAGCTGAGTCCCTAGGGGGTAGAGGGGTTAGGGAGCTCCTCTCAAAGGTTTACTCAGCTTCCTCAAGCCTAGGTATACCAGTGCCCTACGGCCTCTACACCGCGGATAGGGTCTCTAAGAGCTTAGTTAAGAGGGTTCTGGAGCTTATAGAGCTTACCGCTAGGTCTAGGGGGCTTCTAGCGGTATTCTCGGGTGGTAGCTACGAGTAGTGCTACTAAGCGTATAGCTGAGCTAATATCAGCAGCCTACTCTAAGGCGTCTAAGCTAGGTCACCTAGTCGGCAGCGTTAGTAGGAGGGCCCACTCATCCTCCTCAGATAGCGCTAGTAGGGTCCTTGTAGAGGTGCTTCAGCAAGCCTACTACGATAACCTAAACTCCTTTGACGTAGGTAACTACCTAGTAGCTGTAGACATAAGGACCCTGAAGGCCGTGGGGCTTAGGATAACCTCGGTAAGGCGCTCAGACATAGCCTCTGAGATACCTACACCTCTAGCCGTATCCCTCGGGGTGAGCCCCGAGGGGCTCCTAGCCCCTATAGTAGTGGAGGCCGTACCCCTCCTAGATGAGGATGGGCTACCCTACCTAGCTCCTATAGAGCCCCAGTCTCCGGTAGTACTTCCAGCTGACCCCTCTCTAGTTTCAAGAGTTGCTGGGCTACCGGAGGAGGGGGTGGTCCTAGGGCACCTACATACTGGCGCTTCATCCGTTGCTAGTGGGAGGATCGCGGTTAGGCTACCCCTTAGGGAGTTCTTCAAGCACTTACTGGTCATAGGGACCACGGGCTCCGGTAAGACTACCTTCATAAAGAACACGGTTTGGTACCTGAGGAGGAACTTCCCGGAGGTCTACGTACTGGTAGTAGACGCAGCAGGGGACTACACGCAGGTAGTCCTCCCACCTGTACGTAGGCCCGGGGACTCCCAGGTCTACGGGGATGCGGATGAGCTTGGGCTTAGGAGGATAACGGTACTCTTACCGATATCCAGGGACGCTAAGAGCCTCGAGTACGTTACTAGGAGGTACGTAGCTGAGAGGATCTCAAGCTTAGCTAGGGCGTACTACGGGGTTGACCCGGAGGTAAGGGTTGAGGTAACCTCAGCCCGCGATACCCCAGTAGCCAGGGCCGGGGTCAGTCTAGGTAGCTACGGTGAGGTAGAGCTCTCCATAGTACCCATAGCCCTCAGCTACCAACAGGTTGGAGCGCACCTAGAGGCCCTACCGGTTTTCTCTAGGCAGGCTAAGATATTCCTACGCCACGTAGTGGACTACATAGAGCAGGAGGAGGGCGGGGTGAAGAACTTCACCCACCTATCTACAGCCTTCACCTCCAGGCGTAGGGAGCTGGAGAGGAACCTTAAGATCCACAGGAGTACCCTCGATAACATAGAGAGGGTGCTGAACTTCATAGCTAGCTCTGAGTGTGTCGACGCATACCTAGAGGGGGCCCCAGTGGGTATACCGAGCCCTGAGCTACTCAGCGAGAGCTTCGAGAGCCCGGTTACAGTAGACCTAGACTACGCTACTACCCAGGGCCTCCACTTCCTCATAGCTAACCTCCTAGCCTACGAGGTCCTCAGATCCCTCTACGAGTGGAAGAAGTCAGGTGGAGCCTTTAGCAGGCCGACGATCGTAGTACTAGACGAGGCCCACAGGTTCTTCCCCTCCGAAGGCACCTCAGCTGAGGAGGTTGAGATGCTGGCCGACTTCATAGCTAGGATAGCTAGGCTCGGGAGGGCTAGAGGTCTTGGGATTATATTCAGTACGCACTCACCTAAGGACGTGCACAGGATCGTTATCCAGCTCTCAAATACTAAGCTGATATTCAGGAGCGAGCGGGAGTACCTAGAGATGCTTGACGTACCTAGCGAGTACGTCCGAGTACTAGAGCTAGCACCGGATAGAGTAGCCCTTCTAAAGTCTCACGTAATTAGGTCGGGCTACGCCCTACTTAAGACCGCGGAGCCTCTGCTAGGGCACTTCGATACGTCAACCCTCCTAACCCTAAGAGCCGCACCCGCAGACTTCTAGGGCTACTCCCGTAGTTGATTAGTAGTTGATTATAGGAGGTAGTGCTTACAGGTTCTTCTCTTTTACTCTCTGAAGCTACCTAAACGATGGAGGTGCAACTCCAAGTCTAGGCAGGCTAGAGGTAGGTAGGAGCTACCGCCGTCCAGCTCCACAGCCGTTCGTGACCCCACGCTAACAACTTGTGAAGTATGAGTGGTGTAGAGCCCCTAGAAATAGTAAGAGGGGCTTCAGAGTCAAGCGGTAAGGCGTAGGCTGGGTACGGTACTTCTAGCGGGAAAACCTCTTAGATAATTTTACTGAGCTTGTTGAGGGTTTCACCTCTTGTCTTCGTTACTAAGACCATGTTCTCTATCCTTACACCAAACCTACCAGGTACGTAGATCCCCGGCTCTATGGTCACAACCATACCCTCCTTAAGCACTTCCTTAGACCCCTGGGCTAGCCTAGGCTTCTCATGGACCTCAACCCCGACTCCGTGACCTAGAGAGTGTATGAAGTACTTCCCAAGCCCAGCCCTCCTTATAACCTCCCTAGCTCTAGCATCCACCTCCTCAGCGCTAACCCCCTCCCGTACGGCATCGGTAGCCTCATCTATAGCCTCAGCTACGAGCTCTAAAGCCCTCCTAACCTCATCAGGTACTGAGCCTACTAGGACCGTCCTAGTTAGGTCGGAGCAGTAGCCCCTAAGCTGGGCCCCTACGTCTATCGTTACAGGCTCACCACTCCCTATAGCTCTATCGGTTACAGCTGCGTGCGGGTACGAGGAGTTGGGCCCTGAAGCTACTATGCTCTCGAAGGCTAGGCCGTCGGCTCCACCTAGCTTTATCCTGTACTCTACGAGTGCTGCGATAGCTCTCTCCGCAGTGCCGACCCTCAAATCCCCTAAAACCTCCTCAACAGCCTTCTCGGTGATCGCGAGAGCCCTCCTCATCAGCTCCAGCTCCTCCGAGATCTTAACAGCCCTTAAGTCGGCTAGAGCTTCGGAGAGGTCCTCGACCTCCGTACCTAAGGCTTTACTGACCTCAGCTGAGATCTTGGTGTAGGGGCTATCGGAGGCTACCTTCAACACCCCCTCCGACTTCAGGAACTTCGGGATGTACGCGTGCGGAGGCTCTGCAAGGGATACCTCGAAGTCCGGTAGGCTGTATGTTGAGTAAGGGAGTACCTCCACACCTCTTACTGAGTCTAGAACCCTCCAGTAGTCTAGGGCGGGGGTTAGAGCCACCACCCTACCGTCTCTCCGGATTAGGAGGACCGTTCCCGAGGATCTTGGTAACCCGGTTAGGTAGGTTACGTTAGCTGGTGACGCAACTACTAGAGCATCGATACCTCGAGCCTCCAGTAGCTCTAGAACCTTACGTACCTTCAATAGGACCACCTAAGCTAGGATACTGCAAGGGAATAAAAGCGGTGCACTACTACCTCAGACCTCTACGTAAGCCTCGATCTTTAGTGGGGGTGCAGCCTCGGTAGTGAAGGCGAAGTCCTCGTAGGAGAACCTCAAGTACTCCCCCCTACCGAGGCCTAGTACCCTAATAGGTCTAGTTAGAGGTACCTTAACTGCCCGGATTACCACGGGCTCCTTCACCTCCCCCTTCTCAACTCTGTACGCAGCCTGCGGGACTATCCTAACCACCCCCTCCTCTAGGAAAGCTGCTGCAATACCATCAACTACGAACCCCTTCTTCGTCTCCTCTACGAGCTCCTCCTCCCTCCAGTCACCACCACCTACTACTAGGGAAGTGTGGAAGGGCCTAGGCCTGTGGAAGAGTCCGTGGGCTGAGCCAGGTGAGGATCTAGCCTCGTAGGCTGTCTTTATGGTGTGATGCAGGTCTACTACAACACCTCCCTCGATAAGCCACCTCCTCCTAGTTGCTACTCCCTCATCATCGAAGAAGCGTACGGAGGGCTTAGCTACATCCCCTGGGCTGTCGCAGACGTATATCTTCTCGTGCTCAAAGACCCTCCTGCCCAGTAGGGACGTACCTAGGTCTCCCTGCAGGAGGTGGGATACCTCGTGAAAGAGGGCCGGCGATGCTTCGCGGATTAGTATTACCTCAGCCTTACCGATCTCTGTAATACCAAGCCTCCTAGCCCTACCCCTAGCCCTCGCCCTGTTCCTAGCTAGCCTAAGTAGGTTCTCCAGTACCCTCTCCACGTCTTTCTCTACCCCAGCTAGGAGTACGTAGTCGCTGGAGCCGTAGGATACCCTCTCAACACCGTATCTAACCCCTACGGATACCTCAACCACCTCCCTCTCCTCTACAGCCTCTCCGGAGGTCTCCCCCCTAATCTCCCTAAGTAGCTTACGTACCCTTAAGATAGCTGAGATATCGTAGCCTGAGATAGAGTACTCCCCGCATAGCTCCACTAGGGGCTTAGCTAAGCTCACCACATCTACAGAGCTTCCTAAGCTTACCCTACCGCTGTAGAACCCTACCTCAAAGCTCTCGGGAACGGGGCAGCGAGCTAGGTTAAGGACCTTAGCTAGGGCCTCTACCTCCTCGCAGAGCTTCGTGAGCTCTGAGCACCCCTGGCAAGACCTTACAGCCCAGCAACCACCAACTAGCTTCCTACAGCCGATTACCTCAGCCCTTAAGCTACTGAAGCTCGCTGAGTCCCCCGAGATGAGGACCTCCTCAACGCTCTCGCGGGTGGTGACGGTATCCCTCCTAACCAGCATAGCACCGAACTTAGATCGTTAGGAAGTCTTTAAGCTCCTACACAGCCCCAGACCCCAAGTTCGGAGTTTTTAGCTACTGAGGCGGGATTCCCTAGGTAGACGTGTTGAGGGTATCCATAGCCTTCCTAGGTACTGGGGGCCCTGAGGCCGGTTCCGACGATATGCCGGCCGTAGCTGTAGCCTTGGGTAGCTCAGTAATCCTACTGGACTCTGGTGAGGGAGTTCAGCATAAGCTAGTTAAGATGGGGATCGGCTTAGGTAGGGTTAGGTACGTCCTAGTAACGCACCTTCACGGAGACCACGTACTGGGGTTAGTACCCCTAGTCCAGACTAGGACCCTTACGGGTGGAGATACGCAGCAGCTACTGGTCGTAGGTCCTCCGGGTATCGCTAGGTACCTAAGGGAAAGCTTCGACAGCCTCTTCTTCGACCCTGGTGAAGCTGTTGAGACTAGGGAGGTGAGGAGCTGGGATACCGTAGAGCTCTACGGTAGGGTTAGGGCTACCGCCATACCTCTAGAGCACAGTGTTGAGACCTACGGCTACCGCCTGGACTTCGGTAGTAAGGAGGAACTCTGCTACATTACCGATACCAGGCCCCTACCCTCAGAGCTCCTCAGGGGCTGCTCGGTGCTAATCCACGATAGTACCTTCTCCTGGATCGACGTAGCTAGAGCTGTAGAGTTTAAGCACAGTACAGCTCTCGAGGCCGGTAGGGCGGCCTCGGCGGCTGGCTCTAAGCTACTGCTACTCTACCACATATCACCTAGGTACAGCTCCAGAAGCTTCCTAGAGGCTGAGGCTAGGAGGTTCTTCAGGCAGGCCTACGCTGCGGAGAAGTACATGAAGCTAGTCCTAGAGCTTTAGAGGAAAAAGCTCTTAGAGAGAGACCTCCTCACCGGGCTTGAGGACTACGACCTCGGTCTTTACTCCCCTTCTCTTTAACTCCTCTACGAACTCCTGCGGTGTACCCCAGAGGACTGGGAAGGTTCCGTAGTGCATCGGTATTACGTACCTAGGCTTCAGTAGCTCAGTGGCTAGAGCAGCCTCCCTCGGACCCATGGTGAAGTGCCCACCTATCGGTAGCATAGCTACCTTAGGCCTGTAGAGCTCCCCTATGAGTGTCATCCCGTAGAACACCCCGGTGTCACCTGCGTGATAGAAGACCTCCTCACCCCTACCGAAGACTACACCGGTTGGGGCCCCTCTAGATGATGAGTGGAGAGCTTCGGTGAGGACGGCGAAGAACCCTCCCGGTAGCTTTATAGGCCCCCCTATGTTAGCCCCTATAGCCCTCTCCTGCCCAACCCTCTCAGCTACGTAGGAGGCTATCTCGTAGATAGCTACTAGCTTAGCCTTAGGGGAGACCTTGAGCACTTCGATAGCGTTCCCTAGGTGGTCCCCGTGGTCGTGGGTTACTACTATGTAGTCTACGTCAGCGAAGTCCTCGGGTTTAGACCTGTACGCCGGGTTGTCGAGCCAGGGGTCTACTAGGACCTTAACCCCCTCTAGCTCTACGTAGAAAGCTGCGTGACCTAGCCACCTAACCTTCAAACTAGTTCACCGATCAGACTAACACCTTAGGGGTTTTAAGTAGGTTGCAACCGTACCTCAAGCGATACCTCTAGCAACCCTCGGAGAGGTACTTCAGTAGCTTACTTAGAGCCTCCCTAATGGCGTTGGCTACCGCTACCCTACCCATACCCACCTCCTCAGTAACCTCATCCCAGTCCCTTCCCTGGAGTAGCCTAGCTATGAGTAGCTCCCCGCTTCTCTGGTCTAGGCACCCCATCTTACCCTCGTAGACCAGCTTCTTAAGGGCTAGCAGAGCTGCGTCGAAGACTACCTCTAAGGTGAAGACACCGCTTAGGTAGAGGGATAGCCTCTCCTGCTGCGTAGAGCTTAGCTCAAACCTCTCCGAGGGCTTCAGCTTCCTCTGCACAGAGCTTAGCATTAGGTAGGCTGCGTCGACCTCGAAGTCCCTGTAGACCGACGGTAGGGACTCGACGAACTTCACTACGAAGTCCTCGGTAGCTTCCTCCACAGCCTCTACCCATGCCTTCGAGATCGGGTAGACCACTAGGGCCGTGTACTCACCGCTAACCGGGTTCCTCTCAGGCGATACGTGGAGTACCCTAAAACCGTTCTTAAGCCAGAACTTCAGGAGCTCGTAGGTTACGCCGAAACCAGCGCCAACCCAGTCGTATCCCCTCGACCTAGCCTCCTCCACTATCCTCCTGAGGAGCTCGGACCCCACACCCATGCCCTGAGCGTCTATGTGTACAGCTATCCTCACGACCCTCCAGCCAACCCCGTAGCCGAAGATCCTCCTCCTTAGGTGCTTGAGGAGCCTATCGGGGATTATGTTACCCGGTATCTTACCGCCCCTCAATAGCTCGTCAACGTAGTCATCGCTGAGCCCCCCTTCCTCAGCTAGCTGAGCAGCCGCTACTACCTTACCGTTCCTCAGGATTATAGCTCTTACCGAGTGGTGCGGTGCGTCGGCTATCATGCCTAGGTCATCCGGCTCGTTCCTGTAGTGAGCTAGTACGTAGATCCCGAATAACTGCCTGAGGAGGTCCTCGTTCCCCGGGGCGAAGAGCTCCTCAGGCTCTAGCTTAACGTAGTCGTACTCCCCCCTCCTAATCGCCTCGAAGTCCTCCTCCGTAAGCTCCTCGGGCTCTGCGTCTAGCAGTAATGCATCGAACTGGAGGCTCTCTATCGGGTCGTCGGCTGAGTACCTTATGGGCTCCTCCATCTCCACTATAGCTAGCTTAGTCCTCCTATCCTCCTTAACCCTCTTAAGGAAGCGTACGGAGAACCCCCTACCAGCTCCCTCGTATCCGTGGATCGTCGTAGAGAATATTGTCCTCCTAAACCCCCTCCAGAACTTGTGGAGTAGAGGGACCGGGATCCCGGCGGCTTCATCGACTACAACTATGTCGACGCCTAGCCTTAGGACCTCCAGCGGGGGCCAGTACTCTATGCTAAACCTATCCCCCTTTACCTCGACTACCAGACCCCCCTTCTTCACCGTTCTGTAGCCCCTCTTTAGGGTGTCTAGAGCTCTACACGCTAGGTCCATGAGGGACTGAACCGCGTTAGGTTCGTTAGCTGTTACAGCTACCCTAACCCTGTTCTTAAACTTAAGTAGCTCCTCTATCAGCCCCACGATCCCTAGTCCTACCGCTGAGGACTTACCGCGCCCTCTATCAGCTATAACTACAACAACCTGGTGCTTGTAGTCCTTAAACTTCTCGACTAGGCTACCCTCTATAGCCTTAATGACCTCAACCTGGTCCTGGGTTAGAGCTAGCTCGTAGAGCTCCTTCGGGAACACCCTCTTAGCTGGGATCCTCAGCGGGGGTCTAGACCTACGTAGCTCCTCCCCTAGCTCCGGCTCCTGGGAGCTCTTTAGGAGCTTACAGCTATCTACATCGTACACCAGCACTCCGTTATGGCTGTAGAGGTTCCTGAGGAACCAGGATATGAATATGTGGCGGGGCTCGGGGTGGTTGGGTACCGTAAGCATCTGCTTAAATAACGTCCTAGCCTTAGGCCAGGTATCGTGTGGAGGCGTTAACATAACTATGAAGCCCCCTCCCTCTACGATACCCAGTAACCTACCGACGTCATTTGGGCGTAGGTCGTCCATGAGGTCCAGCACTAGGACCTGAACCGTAGTACCTAGGTACCTGGAGCTCTTCTCGTAGACATCTACCTCGAGGTCTACCCGGACCTTACCCGACTTCCTAACGTAATGCCTCAGTACCTTACGGAATATCCTAGCCCTCTCAACAGCCTCCGGGACCTCGTCGTGGTGGAAGTAGAGTACCCTAAAGCTAGCCCTACCTGGGCTACCCCTAGCTACGGTCTTTAGGTAGCGTATTACGAGCTCTAAAGCTAGCCCTGAGAGCTTAACCCCGTCGGATCCGCTGAGGGCTACCAGCCTACGCTGCCTAAGTAGCAAGGCAGCCTTAATGGACTGCTTAAAGTTCTTCACGAACTCCCTGTAGTCCCCGCGGGTTACCTCCCTAAGCTTCTCCCTAATCCCAGCGAACTCCTTACTCAACTTCAAGCCCCGAACTTCTCACTCCTCCTAGCGTAGTCCATCAGCACCCCGAAGAGCTCTACGTTCCTAAGCCTACCTAAGGACCCCCTCCTAGCTACCCTCTCGCTCAGCTCTTTGAAGCCATCGGGGAAAACTCCCGGGGCGTGGAGCATTACTGGTACAGGGTCCGAGGTGTGGTCCCTAACGGTTACTGGGGTTGTGTGGTCCCCTAGGAACGCTACTACGGTACTACCTAGGTCTACCCTATCCAGTACGTAGGCCAGGGCCTTCAAGGACCTCTCTATTACCTCTGCCTTTAGCTGCGAGTTACCATCGTGGGATGCCGAGTCGGTACCCTTTATGTGTACGTACACGAAGTCGTAGCCCCTCCTGTAGAGGTCTACCGCCGCCCTAGCCTTAGCTAGTAGGTCGCTCCTTACATCACCTGTAGCCCCGGGTGGTGTGTAGACCTCGAACCCAAGCAGGGAGCAGACCCCCTTAACTAGGGCTGTAGCTGAGATAGCCGCTGCCTTAGCTATGGAGGTACCCTGCCTCTCGGTGATCGGCGGGTACTTAATCATCTTACCCGCCCCCCTTAGGAGGATCGCGTTAGCTGGTGGAAGTCCCCTACTCCTCCTCTCAGCGTTGATTGGGCAGTCCTCGAGTAGCTTATGCACCCTCTCAGTGAACTTGTTCACTACCTCAGCCATCCTAACCGCAACTAGGTCCCCGGATCTGGGTACGCACCTCAGTACCCTCATCCCCTCGGCGTGCGGGTCCGTATCGCTAACAGCGTCGGAGAGGTTCTCACCCCTGAACACTACCGCAACCCTATGCTCCGTTGCGTGGTAGAGCCTTACCTCAACCCCGTCTATGGTACCCAACCTCTCGTTAAGGTACTCCACCAGCTGCTTAGCCTCAGGAATAAACCTACCAGCTCTCCTATCTACAACCACCATACCCTCCCCCACCGTTGCGAAGTTACCTCTGAACGCTACATCACCAGGCTGTAGGTAGGCCCCAGCACCTAGCGCCTCGAAGGGCCCTCTCCCAGGGTAGTTACCAACTGGGTTAACCCCGAAGAGAGCTAGGTGGGCTGTATCGCTTCCCGGTCTAACCCCTGGCTCTATAGGATCCCACAGACCTACGGAGGACCTAGCCAGTACATCGGCAACTGGGCTGAAGTCCGCTAGCTCCAGAGGGGTCTTCATACCTAGCTCTGGGACAGGTCTGTCCCCCAGCCCATCAGCTACCACCACCACTACCTGAAGCTCCCTCAACTCACTCCCCAGTACTCTGTAGACGCTATATAATCAGCTTCAGGGGGCGGGACTTTAGGTTGTAAGCTTAAAAGCCCCCATCGCTGAGGACTGTAGGGTGCGGAAGCTGAACAAGAGGAGGAAGAGGGGTCAGTCCCACTCTACGAGACCTCTAACCGGTATAGCCCCTAGGTGGGTCCAGTTCACCCCTGAGGAGGTTGAGGCCCTAGTAGTAGAGCTAGCTAGGAGGGGCTACCCACCGTCCATGATCGGGGTAATCCTTAGGGACCAGTACGGGATCCCCCTAGCTAAGGTGGTAATAGGTCAGAAGGTTGAGGAGATACTGGAGAGGCACGGGGTTAAGATGGTCGTCCCCGAGGACCTCTATAACCTACTTAGAAGAGCTGCTAACCTGAGGAAGCACATAGCCGTCCACCCAAAGGATACCCATAGCCAGAGGGGGCTTATCGAGATAGAGTCTAAGATACATAGGCTAGTTAAGTACTACAAGAAAGTCGGTAAGCTCCCGCCGGACTGGACCTACGACCCGGAGAGAGCTGCGGTAATAGTGTCCCAGCCTCTCTACCGGTCTGAGTAGGTAGTTTTCTTGGGCTTAACCCAGCACTCACGTAGGGAGGGCCCTAGGGCTAGGAGCCTCTCCGAGATACTGCATAGAGAGAAGCAGCTAGCTGTAGTCGGGGACGTAAACGCTGAGAGCTTGGTAGCTAGTGGGGTACTACTAAGGGCGCTGAGGACCCTAGGTGTGGACTTCGAGTTCTACACTACCGTGGACCCGGTTAACCTGGATACCCTAGGTTTTCAGGTAGTAGGTGTGGGAGCCTACGCTCAGGACTGCCTTAGCTGTGTGGAGCTGGCTGAGCTAAGGTCTAGGAAGCCGTCCCAGCACGTAGCTCCTGCTGTAGTGGAGTCCCTGAAGGACGTGGTAACTGTAGCTTCCGAGGAGTACGTGCTCCTCATATCCTCCGCCCTCACGAAGTACACCCCTAGGTCACTATTTGAAGGCCCTAGCCAGGAGCTACTGGATGTCGTAGCTGAAGCTGTGGAGGTCGGTGCTATTAGGGAGGTTACAGCCCCGAAGCTACTGGGGTGGGGCTCCCTACCGCTGGAGGAGGTGGTTAGGTACAGCGTTGACCTATGCCTACTCAGGTACTTCGGGAGGGCTGTGGATAGGGTCTCCGAGCAGGACGTAGCTAGGGAGCTCAGTGTGGAGTCCCTTAAGTCCATTGAGGGGAGGACCTACGTGCCGACCCGCGATATCGGGGTAGCAGATCTCTACGAGGCTGCCTACGTACTCGAGTACTCCGTTGATGTGGAGGGACCTGAGTACGTGGCTTTCACCCCCCTAAACTACAGCTACTTCCTATGGGCTATCAGGGGGTTTAGGAGGTCTCTAGAGTACGTACGTAGGTGCCTAGACACCTTCCTAGAGAGGAGGTACGAGAGGCTGGAGAAGTTCTACACCCTGGAGTGCGATCCTAGGACCTCAGCTACCGTGGTAACGAAGATACTACGCGGCCTTAAGCTGATCGAGGCCGATGCTATAGTAGCCTTCAGGGTATCCGGTAGGTACTACCTACCGCTACAGCTACTCCAGAAGCAGCAGAGAGCTAGCTTAGCTGGGTTTAAGAGGGACCGCGGCTACGCCGTACTAGACTTGGAGGGGCTGGGTAAGCTACTGCAAAGGAGGTCCAACCAGATTCCTCAGAGGGCTTAAGATATTGTTACTAGCTTAAAATGCTTGCTACGATCTCGTACTGGAGGTTTAGGTGCGCGACAACATACTAGATAGGAGGTTTGAGGGTAAGGCTATCAGGGTCTACGTCCTAGGTGTCGAGGAGCCTCTAGAGGGGGCCGTTGACGAGGTCTCTAAGTACGAGCTGGGGATTAGAACCCCTAAGGGGGCTGTAGTAGTATTCAGACACTCCATAGCCTACGTAGAGGTACCGCAGGCAGAGCTCCACGGCTTCTCCCAGGAGGATATGGAGGAGGTTATCATAACCCCGGAGATGGTCGGTTCCGACGTTGTTGTAGTACTACGTAACGGTACTAGTATCGAAGGTAAGATAGCTAAGGTCTCTAAGTACGAGCTGGGGATTAGGGTAGGGGATAGAGCCTTCATAATACCTAAGTCTAGCATATCCTACGTGAAGTTCCGCTAAGCACCTAGCTAGGAGTAACTAAAATCTGGGGCTGGCTCCATAGCTAAACCCACCTAACCCCCTCTGTAAAGCCTTGCAACCCTTACCCTACCTACTTGGCACGTAGTTGTACCAGCCCCTAGGGGCTCCCCCTCCTCACTCGTTACTAGGAGCTCCTCTAGATCTAGAGCTACACCTAGAGCTCTAAGTACTCTGCTAACCGATTCAGCTACGTCTACACACCCCTCGAACTCTACGCAGACCTCCCCTTCGGTAGACCTACCTAGGTTTCCGATGAGCTCGACGCAGAGCTTCATTCCCCTCTCAGCTCAATCCTAATCTGCTCAGCTACCTCCACCGCGTCGTAGAGCCCTAGCTTCCTAAGGGTATCGGCTGTAGGTACCCCCAGCTCATCCCATCCTAGCTGGCTGTAGTACTCGGCTAGCTTAGCTTTAACCTCGTCAGCGGATGCCCTGCTCCCGGAGTAGGGACCCGTAGGTAGGGGCTCGTAGAACCTCGGTGGGTTATCGTCGTGTACCCTCGGATCCCACCTAGCATCGGGCCCTCCAAGTAGTAGGAGTATCCTCTGGAGGCTTAGTATCCTAGGGCCTACTGTACTGTACAGCTCCTCCCTAGTTAGTCCCCACCCGGTAACGGCCTTGAGGAACTTCAGTAGAGTAGCTTCCTCAACTGCTGTGAACATGCATATAACAGCGCTATCTAGGAAGGCTGACCACACCTCGGACTCCTCACTAGCTACTGGTAGCCCTGCTACAGACGTGTGGTCGCCTCCCTGAACCGAAGCTGCGTAGGCTATGGGCTGCGGGTAGTCCTTACCGCTCCTAATCCCGTGGGCCCCTACCCCTATACCCTTAACCTGGACCGCGTACTTCAGTACCTCCTCAGGTGGGATACCCTTCCTCCTAGCTATCTCAAGGGCCGCTCTATAAGTACCCTCAGCTAGTACAGCACCTAACCCCCTCCTGTAGGCTACGTCCTCCACAAGCCTCCTAAGGCTCTCGAAGTCCCCCCACCTTAGCTCGTAGCCTACGTCCTCCACCGCTAGCACCCCCCTCTCGAAGAGCTCTACGGCGAAGCCAACTACGTTACCCGCCTGAATACCGCATAGCCCTAGGTCGTCGGCTAGTGAGGAGAGGGCTATCACTTTATCTACGTCGAATACCCCTAGGTTCGAGCCTAGGTAGGCCCCCATCTCGTAGTCAGGTCCGTCGGTTACGTATACCCTACCACCAACCTCAGCCTTACTGACCTTCATGCAGGCTAGGGGGCAGCCCCAGTCTGCCCACGGGTTCTTAACCCAGTACCTCCTCTCTATAACTACGTGGCTGAATCCCTCAACGCTGTGCCACTCCTCCTGCCAGTTCCTCACGGGTTCGGAGCTGGTGTCGTACCCGACCCTCCAGAGGCCTGCTGTAGTACCCCACCTCCTGAAGGTATGCCTCGAGGCTACCTTATCTATGACCTCGTACCTTAGCTTAGCGAACTCCTCCCTATCTGCAACTGGTGGTAGAGGACCTTTACCATCGACTACAACGGCCTTCAACCTCTTAGAGCCCATGACGGCTCCGTAGCCTCCGTAGCCAGCTGCGTGTACCCACCTAGACATGACTGCGGCAGTCCTAACCAGCCTCTCACCGGCAGGCCCTATGTAAAGGGACGGTAGGTCCCTACCCAGCTCCCTCCTAAGGGCCTGGACCAGCTCGAAGCCCCCTAGCCCCCAGAGCTTAGACGCGTCCCCGATCTCCACGTGGTCCTCGCTTACGTAGAGGTAGACAGGCCTCTCCGAAGCCCCTCTAACCACTATACCGTCGTAGCCTGAGGCCTTTACGGCGTAAGCTACGTGGCTACTGATAGCTGAGCCAACTACACCGCAGCTCTGGGGGCTCTTACCGCTGACAACCATCTTTATACCTGGGTAGTAGCCTGTTAGAGGCCCGGTTAGCAGGATCAGCGGGTTCTCGGGCCCTAGAGGGTCTACCTCTCTCCACTTCCTACCTAGCTCCCTCCATAGTAAGTAGGTAGCTAACCCCCTACCACCTACGTACGCCCTGAACACCGCCGGCGGTACTCTCTCCTCACCCACCTTACCGGTGGTTAGGTCTACGGATAGTAGCCTACCCCAGCACCCGTAGAGCTGGACCAAGCTCACCACCTCACCTGTAGGACCCTAGCACCTACCTCCTCAGCCAGTACCTCCGGAGGCTTAGCGTAGTGCTTGATCGCGGTGTTGGAGGGCTTCCTAACTACCTTCAGGGCGTTGTAGCCGGCTTTAGAGCACTCCCTAACGCAGGCAGGGTCACCTAAGCATAGGTCGCATATCAGTACGTAGGGCTTACCCGGTACTACCCTAGGTACCCTACCGGGGCAGGCCTCGATACACCTACGGCATAGGGTACAGAGGGATGGGTCAACCAGCACAGCCCCGGTAGCTCCGTCAACTGAGAGCGCTTTAGTTGGGCAGGCAGATACACAGGGGTAGTCCGGGCACTGAACGCATAGGTGCGGAACCGGGGCCCCGGGGTAGAACTCGTAGACCGTTACCCTCGACGCCGCGGGCCACACAACCCCCTCGTGCCTAAGGCTACAGGCGATCTCGCAGAGCCTACAGCCGGTGCAGGCGGGGTAGTCGACCAGTACCCAGATCTGAGCCTGAGGTTGGGATGAGCTCAACCTAAACCCCTCTAGATGTTGGGCGCTTAGGAAAATATACCACCACCCTAGACCATAGGCTGGGCCAGCTTCAGGGTAGCTTAAGGTATTACCTCCTGTAGTAACCGCCTCACCTAGCCTAAGGTACTCTACTAATATTAGCAGGCTTAGGCGATCCTCTGTAGTGCTATGGATGATCGACACCGTTAGCGAAGCTCTATCTAAGTACGGGGGTAGGGCTTACTACGTCCTCAAGGCGGCTGTAGAGGTTGCTGAGGAGCTGAGGAGCTCTGGGGTAGCTAGGTTAGGGGACTTCGACTACAGGTCCCTAGTAGCTAAGCTTAGGTCTTGGGGGCTTAGCTACAACCCGTCTAACCTCCTTAGGGTGCTGGAGCGCGAGTACGGCTTGGTGAAGACTGTGTATAGGTCCTCCAACCAGAGGTGGTGGGTATTCACAGACTACGCGGCGGTTAGGCTAGTCTTAAGCGATGAGAGGGATCTCTCAGACCCCGACGAGGAGCTCCTAGCTCTCCAGATAGCCGTAGTAGATGTGGATAGGGTACTAGCTGAGCTAGGTAGGCTGGCCTCGAAGGAGAGGCTGGGACCCACTGATGAGAGGAGGCTTAGGGAGCTAGTACTCGTAGAGCTCCCGCAGGTGGTTGAGGTGTATAAGAAGGCGTTAAACTACGGGGAGAAGTACGCGGACTTCGTAGGTAAGGTGGGGAAGGCTGTGGAGCTAGCTAGGAAGGTCGTAGCGTTAGCTAGGAGGGGTAGCCACGTAGGTGTAGGGTTAGAGACAGCCTTACCCGTAGAGCTTCCAGCAGAGGCTAGGGATGTAGGCCCGCAGCGGTAGCCTGATGCTTAGACTTAGGTCCTAGCTACGTAGAGCTTTAAGCTACAGTAGCGAGCTCTAGTTGGTGGTGATGAGAGTTTCGCGCGCGGAGTAGTGAGGAGATCCCGCATTGCTGACTAGGGTGCTGAGCGTGGGTAAGAGCTCAGTCGAGGAGGCGGTTAGGTCCTTGAGGAGGCTGGTCGAGAACTACGGGGACTTCTTCGATAATAGGGGCTACCTCAACTCGGAGGGTAGGAAGGTACTCGAGGTAGCTCTTAGGAGCTTACTTAAGGAGGTTAGCTGGGTTAGGGGGTACGTGCACAGGGTTAGGAGGAGGGGGACCTACGAGGAGGTCCTAAGGCTTCTTGAGGTCTTGAGCTCCTCCACCCTCGCTGAGGGCGTCCTCGACGAAGGGGTTAGCCCTGAGCTCCCTCCTGAGGGTTGTTGACGGTCCGTGCCCTGGGTATACGTAGGTATCCAGTGGCAGCGTTCTGAAGACCTTCCTTATACTCTCCGCTAGAGCCCTCTCAGAACCTCCAGGTAGGTCCGTCCTACCTACCGTACCGGCGAAAAGGGTATCACCTGAGAACAGAGCTTGGAGGCTAGGTACGTACACCGATACCGAGCCCGGTGTATGGCCTGGGGTGTGGATTACGTGGAGCTCTAGGCTTCCGAACCTCAGTGTGCAGTCTCCAGCTAGTGCGTAGTCTACCTCTAACTTATCCACGCCCTCCCCAAAGACCCTTGAGTACCAGCCAAGGGTCTCCTCAGCTACCTGCACGTCGTCCCGGTGGATGTAGAGGGGTACGTCGAGAACCCTTCTAACGGCGCTTACCCCGAGTACGTGGTCGAAGTGCCCGTGGGTCGCTAGGACTGCGTGTACTCTTAGGTTGAGCCTCCTAACCCAGTCGAGGACCTCCGATGGGTCCCCGCCTACGTCTATGACTACAGCGTCTAGGCTCCTGCTATCGTAGACTAGGTAGGTGTTGGTGTCCAGTACCCCCAGTACGAACCTTAGGAAGTACTTTGGCAGAGCCGGCTACACCCTGAAGGCTGCATCTACGGCTAGGGCTACTAGGGATAGTACCCTCATGGCCTTGTAGCCCTCGACTATGTCCCTAGCTACGTACCTAACAGTGTAGGCGTCGAGTCTCTCAACGCCCGGCATGTCCTCAGCTGCGTCAGCGTACTCGGTCCTCCTAAACTGGAGCTCCATCTTAACGGGGCCCTCGATCCTTAGGGGCCTTACAGCACCTTCCCTAACCCGCATAACAGCCTCGGCTATACCCTCGCCCAGCTCCTTAAGGACTACGTTCATGGGCTTCATAACCGCTGAGTACCTAGACGCAGACTCCTTGAACGTTACGTAGACTACCCACGGAGCCTTCTCCAGTACGTCCTCCCTGAGCTTCTCATCCCCGGCTACCAGTACTACAGGTACCCCGTAGTGCCCTGCCATTAGGGCGTTTATGTAGAACTCACTAGCTCTAACTCCGTTAACCCTTACCTCGTAGAAGGCTAGCCCAACGTAGGTGTGGTCGGCTAGGCTCCTAGACGTCCCGGCAGCCGCGTGGTAGCCTAGGAACATAGCTGCGTCGAAGCCCCTCTCGATCCCGTAGACCATGGATATAGGCCTTAGGGAGCCTCTTACCAGGTAGGTATCATCCGGTAGGTCTAGGTAGTTCAGGTTACCCATGAAGCCGTGGCTATCGGCTACCCAGACCTCCTTGACACCGTGCTTCCTCAGCTCCTCCGAGGTGAACTTAACTACCCTACCCATAACCTCCCTAAGCTCTTGGAATAGCTTACCCTCTAGTGTAAGCTGAGTTGGGTGGAATATCCCGGGAAGACCCTCAGCATCTACAGATACGTACGCACGCTTCAAAGTACGCCCCGAGGTGCTCTAACCTCTGAAGTAATAAACTGACGGCCTAGATCCACCGTAGCACCCCCTAACCTAGCTTAAGCCCGGGCTTAAGCACTTAAAAAAGTTCTCCTTTTGTAAAAGCTGTTTTAAGTAGCTAACGGCAGCTTTAAGAACTCTAGAACACCCCTACCTAGGGGTATGGGGTAGGTGGTTCCCGGTCCTAGGGTACTGATCGTTGGACCTGGTTCTGTGGGTTCCCTCATTACCTACGCTTTAAACACCTCCGGGGTAGTCCCCCAAGTAGCCTATAGGTCTAAGCCTCGGTCTAACCTAGTTAGGTGCCCTTCAGGTGAGGTCCGCGAGTTGAGGGCTGAGCTAACCCCCTTGGAGTATGCTTCGGATTCGTGGGACGTAGTCTTCGTATCTACGAAGGCCTACGATGCGGTGAGTGTAGTGGATAAGCTTAGGCACCTCGACTTTAGCCTCGCCGTATTCACCCAAAACGGTCTAGGGGTCCTAGAGAGAGCTGAGGAGGTCCTAGGGGCTGATAGGGTTGCTCAGCTAGTGCTTAACCACGGTGTGTACTACGATAGCTCCTCCGGTACCTACGTATGGGTTGGAGGGGGGAGGAGCTACCTAGGTATGCGGAGGCGGTTTAGGGGGGAGCTTAAGGTAGTTGCCCAGCTACTTAGACCCCTTAACGTAGAGGTCGTAGGTGATGTAGAGCCCTATAGGTGGGTTAAGCTAGCTGTTAACGCCTGCATAAACCCCGTAACAGCCCTACTAAGGGTCCCCAACGGCTACCTAGCTAGGAGTAGAGAGCTTGAGCTAGCTATACGTGGAGTAGTTGAGGAAGTACGCACGGTTGCGGGTAGGCTAGGGGTTGAGCTACCTGAGGACCCCGTAGCCGAGGTACTTAGGGTAGCCGAGAGCACCGCGGGGAACATCTCCTCCATGCTCTCCGACGTACTTGCCTGCAGGAGGACTGAGGTAGACTTCATAAACGGGGCCGTTGTTGAGCTAGGTAGGAAGCTCGGTGTGCGGACACCGTACAACGAGCTTCTTTACTACCTAGTTAAAAGCCTAGAGGGGGTGTGCGGAGGTGTCTAGAGAGAGGGTGACCCCGTACCACTTCATAAAGGCTAAGCGGGAGGGTAGGAAGCTGGTTATGGTTACAGCCTACGAGTACGTACAGGCTAGGCTAGCTGACGAGGCTGGAGTGGACGGGATCCTAGTTGGGGACTCCCTAGGTATGGTAGTAATGGGCTACCCCTCAACCATACCGGTAACCTTCGGCCAGGTAGCCCACCACCTTAAGGCAGTCCTAAGCGCTAGACCTAGGGCTCTAGTAGTAGCGGACATGCCTTTCCTAACCTACGAGGTTAGTAGAGAGGAGGCTGTTAGGAACGCCGGTAGGTACCTGAAGATGGGCGCTGACGCGGTTAAGGTTGAGGGGGGTGTCGAGATACTAGATAAGGTTGAGGCTATGGTTAAGGCCGGTATACCTGTTATGGGCCACATAGGGCTTAACCCCCAGAGGTACCTAGTCCACGGCCTTAGGCTTAGGGGTAAGACGGCTGAGGACGCCCTCAAGGTCTACGAGGACGCTGAAGCCCTAGAGGAGGTCGGTGTGTTCTCAGTAGTTATAGAGTTCACGACGGCTGAGGTAGCTGCTGAGGTGACCAAGGCCCTGAGGATCCCGACTATATGCATAGGTGCTGGGAGCTCCTGCGACGGCCAGATACTGGTGTTCCACGACCTAGTAGGGCTTAACCCAACCCCACCACCGTTCGTTAGGAAGTACGCTGAGGGCTTTGAGGTATTTAAGAGCGCCCTTAAGGCCTACGTAGAGGACGTTAGGTCCGGAGCATTCCCGGATGAGAAGCACTACTTCAGGATATCCCCGGAGGAGCTAGCTAGGTTCCACGAGCTACTGGAGAGGAAGAGAGCCTCTAGACCAGCTCCTTAAGCCATGGGTATAGGTCTACCCACCTATGTAGCCACGGTCTGTAGGTCCTTATGTAGGGCTCCCCGGAGGTGAGCTTCCTTACTATCTCGAGGTCCCTCCTGTACTTGATAGCCTCTAAGCTCTTCTCACCCATCCTAGCCCTCCACTCCTCTAGTGAGACCATGTACTTCTTCTGTACGTAGTCTCTGTATACATCGCTCATTACGTTGAACGTGCAGAACGGTATTACCCTACCGTCGGGCATTAGGTAGTGTACGTTACACCTCATAACCCTCTCGACGTCATAGTTGTAGAGGTCCATGAAGTGCATCATACCTAGGAAGAGGAGCTTGTAGTGCCACTCGCCGAGGGCCTCGTAGGACCTCTTTATGAATATGTTAGCTATCAGCTTAGGTAGGGTCGCCCTAAGTTCACCGGGTACCTCGTCCCACCTGATGTACTTCGCTACTAGGTTAGCTACTAGCTTCAGCCCGACTACAGCCCTAGCCCTACCGCCCCTCAGCTCCTCAGCCTTCTCCCTTAGGTAGTCGAGGAAGCCGTAGACGTCTATGAACTTGGTTATGGGTATGAACTTAACCTCAGCTCTATCCCTGTCGACTACCTTCGTGTAGACGTAGGTAGCTACACCGCAGTCTGGGTGGTTAGCCATCTCGAACTTGAACTCCTCGGCTAGGACCTCCGCGAACTCCGATATGGGTACCGATGCCGGTACCGGGAACCAGTCGTCCCTCCTTACCTGACCTCCGGTCTGCTCCTCCACGATCTTAACTACGTCGGATATAGTGATCCTGAGCTTCTCCCTCTCAGCCCTCTTTATCATACCCGTTAGCGATACCGGCTGGAAGTTAACGCCCCTCACTATATCCTGGTTTAGGGCCGCGAACCTGAGTATATCGCCTAGCTCATCGGTGTTCATACCCCTTATCACTACAGGTACCAGCACTACGCTGGTCATACCGCCCGCTCTAAACGCCTCGAAGGCGTAGGGGACCTCCCAGTGGTTCTTCGGGTTAGCTCTAGGGGACACCCCGTCGAAGCTCATGTAGATGGTGTTAACCCCCCTAGACCTCAGGTCCCTCGCGTAGGCCGCAGCCGCCTCAGGCCCCCTCTCAACGTACAGCTTAGCGAAGATCACAGCGTGGGTGTTCAGCTGTATGTGCTTGACCCCCATGCTCTTGAGTAGGCTCACGATCTCCGGGAGGTCCTCCCTAACCGTCGGCTCCCCACCGGTTACCTGGATGACCGGGGTAACTCCCTGCTTAAGTAGCTGCTCTACCATGAACTTTATCTGCTCTAAGCTAGGCTCGTAGACGAAGCCGCTCTTCTCAGCGTAAAAGAAGCAGTACCAGCAGGAGAGGTCACACCTATTCGTAGCTACTAGGTTAGCTATAGCTGTGTGGTTCATGTGTATAGGGCAGAGGCCGCAGCTGTAGGGGCAGGGGGCTGTAAGCTCCGTATAGACGTACCTAGGGCCCCTACCCTGCACGAAGAACCTCTCCAACCGCTTAACGTACTCAGCATCCCCTTGGTAGAGGTCCTCGACCTCCCCGTGCTCTGGGCAGACCTTCCTTATGTACAGCCTACTATCACGCTCAACTACGATAGCCGGTAGGAGGGCGTAGCAGTAGGGGCATACGGAGTTCGTATACCTAACTAGCTTCTCACGTTCTCTAACCTTCGGTATGGGGCCCCCGACCTTGATAACCCTCTCAGCAATCCTAATTAAGTCCTCCTGCTCGGAGAACTCGGAGGCCTTGATCAGCTCCACGGTACCTCACTACTAAAACCCTCCTGCAGTTGAATATAAGCTTAGCGGGTTGGAATGTAAGAAAGTTACTTAGTATAAAAACTTATTAACTCTGAGTAACCCTACTGCTTGGGTGGAAGCGTGTGCCACAAGTACTACCACGAACACGAGGAGCACCGTGAGGGGGAGTGCTGCGGGCACGGCCGCTGGCACCACTTAGGCCGCCACTGGCGCTTCGGCTACGTACCTCTTAGAGGTCTACTACACCTACTCGTACTTAAGCTACTTAGCGAGAGCCCCCTGAGAGGTACTGAGGTACGTAGCGCCCTTAAGGATAGGCTGGACCTCGACATACCCGGCTCAGCTATCTACGTAATCCTAGGTATGCTGGAGGATAAGGGCTTAGTGGTATCTAGCTGGGAGACTGAGGAGAGGGGCCCGGCTAGGAAGGTGTATAGGATTAGTGAGTACGGTCTGGAGTACCTGAAGGAGATGGTTGAGGAGATTAAGAAGTATAGGAAGGTACTGGACTACCTAACCTCATGAGCTTAAGGTCTTTTCCCCTCATCGATCCTTACCTCAACCCTTATGCTTACCTCACCCCTTAGGTACTGAACCACCCTCCTCAGAATCCCTAGCCAGGCTGTAGCTAGGGACTTCAGGTTACCTACATCCGATAGGTAGTAGGCTAGTACTGCTAGTAGTGTGTAGAGTAGGGGGGCTAGCTGGACCATGTAGAAGCTGTACTGGCTCCTATTCCCAGCTACCCATAGGGCTACGTACATGAGCCACGTAGACCAGGTAGCTACCCAGGTCCACCCCCTATCAGGTAGCTCCCTAAGCTTCGGTAGTATAACTAAGCTGAGTACCGCGGTAGCTATGTAGAGTACTGGGTTACCCGATGCTACTAGGTCAGCTACGAAGCCTACCCCCTCTACGTACCTGTAGCGGAGTATGAAGGGGTTTAACCCAGCTAGCCAGTCCCAGGGGGATGCAGTCGGGGGCCCTCTTCCAGGCTCGGTCTTAGTCCTTAGGTGCCACCTAATAGAGCCCTCTACAGCCTCAGCCCACCAGCTAGCTAACCCCCTACCTAAGCTACCCTCTAACCCCACCTTGTAGGCTATGAGGGGGGTGGATAGCACTACGAATACCGCGAGGGGGGCGTAGATGAGGAGTAGTACTGCTAGAGCCGGTACCACACCCCTCCTGCGGAAGCCTAGGTAGAGGGCCGGTACTGTGAAGGCCCCATTGAACTTAGTCGAGAAAGCTAGTGATAGGGCTAGGGTGGAGCCCCTAACCTTACCTAGGTAGACGTAGGCTACAGCTAGGTAGGTAAAGAGGGTTAGGGGGGCGTCTAGCATAGCTACGAGGGTTAGCGACCTGAAGGTCTTGTCGAAGGCTGTTACTAGAGGTACTGTAACCCCTAGGACGTAGCCCCAGAAGCCCCCTAAGGTAGATGTAACCAGTAGGTACTGGAGGGCTAGTACACCAGCGCCGGAAGCTATAGAGGGTATCCTCCAGCAGTACGGTCTATCACCGCAGAGTACCATGGACAGGGCTACCAGGTACTTACCTAGAGGGGGGTGCTCTAGGTTCATGTACCTAAGTACGCCACCAGCATTAGGGTAGCAGTAGCCTACCGAGTAGCCTACGACCCTAGGTAGAGCTACAACCCTCTGCAGGTAGTCCTCAGCTACATCTACGCACAGCCCATATAGGGGGTTATCGCCGGATCCGTAGTACTCAGACCCCCTAACTACACGACCTCCCAGTAGCTCGACCTCCCTGGTAACCCCCTCAACAGCTCTGAGGTAGTCTTCTCTACTGGTAGCGTAGAGCTCTAGCGTAACCCTTAGTAGACCTGCAGAAACCCTGGGGTAGACCCCGAAGACCTTGTTAAGGTAGTTCCTAGCTGAGCTCACGTACCAGACCTCATCAGATATGTAGTCATCTACCTCGAGGGCGTAGCCTAGCTGAAGGTATACGTAGACTGAGATCAGGAGGGCTAGGACAACCGCGGAGAGCAACCTAGTAGTATGCTCAGCACCTAGCTCCAACTAGCACCATCCTCCCACAGCTAGTACCTACCGGTAGATAAAGGCTAAGCTACTCCCAGACCCTCCCGCGGTCTCGCTACGGTCTCGCCGGAGTATTCTTAACCCCTCTACCGATAGCCTTGCGGTGGCGCTACGTGCTCTTGGAGATGGAGCTTAGGATGGCGTTTAGGAACCTAGCTAAGAGGAAGCTTAGGACAGCTCTAACAGCTGCTGGGATAGCTGTAGGGGTAGCCCTAATACTCTCATTACTATCCATGGTAGCGTCGGCGGAGGTAGCTGCTCAGCAGGCTTTTAGGCGTATCACAGGGTACGATATAGTTATAGTCAACGCCTCGGTTAGAGGGGGTTTTCTAAGGGCTCCCGCAGGCGTAGCTGGGGCGCAGAACCTAATTAAGGAGGAGGTGGTCTACGCGGTAGCCTTAGTTGACGGCGTCTACGCGGTTACGCCCGTCTTGGCTCAGCGCACCGCTTTAAGCGGGGTTTCGGTTACTGTTTACGGGGTCGACCCGCAGACCTTTGAGGAGGTCTACGGAGCTCTAAACGTAGTTGAGGGGGGCTTCCTATCCTGTAGCGACTGCTACGAGGTTGTTATAGGTAGAGCTTTATCCGAGGAGCTGGGGCTATCGGTAGGTAGTAGGCTAGCTCTTACCCTAGGTAGTACTAACTTAGAGCTTACCGTTAGAGGGATCTACGAGGTAGGTATGAGGTTTCAGGAGCTAGCTATCTACGTACCGATAGAGGTACTCCAGAGGGCTACCGGCCTAGAGGGGTACGTATCTTACGTACTAGTTAAGTGCGTAGACCCGAGGGAGGTTAGCCAGGTAGTTCAAGCTCTCTCAGAGGCTCTACCCGGGCTATCGGTAATCTCGCAAACAGCTATCGCTGGTAGGGTTACCGAAGCCCTTAACACCCTAACCTACTTCTTCATGTCCATAGGCCTTGTAGCGCTAACAGCTGGAGGCTTCGGGGTGATGAACACCATGTTCATGTCTGTAGCCGAGAGAACTAGGGAGATAGGTATAATGAAGGCTGTGGGAGCTAGGGATAGGGACATCTTCGCCCTCTTCGTACTTGAGTCGACTCTCGTAGGTCTTATCGGGGGCTCTGCGGGGGCTTTAGCTGGGGTGCTGCTTTCCCACGTGCTCCCCAGCGCTATCGGAGGCTACGGGTTCACCGGGCTTGTAAGGGCTGTTCGGCGGGCTACCCCTACGCCTACGCAGGCCCTCACCATAGTCGTAAAGCCTGAGAACGTACTGCTATCCCTAGCTATAGGTATCGCGGTAAGCGTTCTAGCAGGTCTCCTACCGGCCTACAGGGCGGCTAGGATGAGGCCAGCTGAGGCGGTGAGGTATGTCTAGCGCTGTAGTATCCCTTAAGGAGGTCTTCAAGACCTATAGGTACGGTAGGACCTACGTAAGGGCCCTGAGAGGCGTTACCCTGAGCATAGACAGGGGGGATATCGCGTGCGTCGTAGGCCCCTCAGGGTCCGGTAAGTCCACTCTACTCAACATCATAGCGGCCGTGGACGCCCCCGATAGGGGTGAGGTGGTAGTCGACGGGGTCGAGGTTCACAGGCTTAAGGGGGTTGAGCTAGCCCTCTACAGGCTTAGGAAGGTGGGCTACGTCTTCCAGTTCTACAACCTGATACCCACCCTGACCGTCTGGGAGAACGTCGAGCTGCCCCTAGCCCTGGCCGGGGTGCCTAAGGCGGAGCGATCGAGGAGAGTTAGCCAGCTACTTGAGGCCGTGGGTATACCCCACCTAGCAAACAGGACCCCGGACTCGATAAGCAGCGGGGAGCAGCAGAGGGTAGCCATAGCCAGGGCCCTCGCCAACACCCCGGCAGTGGTGCTGATGGACGAGCCCTCCGCGAGCTTGGACGTTGAGAACACCACTAAGGTCATGGAGCTTGTCTCGAAGCTCAACAAGAGCCTCGGGCAGACGTTCATAATAGCTACGCACGACCCCCTCGTGGCGAGGTACTGCAGAACGGTGTTCAAGCTGAGGGACGGCCAGATAATCGGGGTGCTCAGGGGGGCCGAGCTCGCGGAGGTGCTGAAGGAGTAGGGGCTGCGCTACGGAACATCGAGAGCCCTAGGGACCCGCCCTATGTGACGAAGGGGTAGACCAGTGGGAGCGAGCACCGGGGATCAGATGGGGGGGTTAGTCCAGAGCGAGAGCGTCTCCCTCCTCTTCAGCTCCCTAATAGCTCTATCCAGGAACTTGTAGACGGTAGAGTGCTGGCGACCTTGAGCGAGCATCTCTATGGCTCTCCTAGCTAGCTCCGCCCTGCTGTACTCACCTATTATCGCTACGGCGTCCCTGCACACGCTTATATAGGTCCCGGTCACCTCCTCTATGGTCTTCCTGGCCCTCCCCTCCTCCCCTATTATCCTGCCCTTGC
>Ga0209393_1000093_pt1 | contig 43181 bp, 41 predicted proteins | sample SSWtaG_2_FD_184117 | JGI IMG/M metagenome (GOLD analysis project Ga0209393, IMG submission 184117) | Hot spring microbial communities from Sandy's Spring West, USA to study Microbial Dark Matter (Phase II) - SSWsed_130316 (SPAdes)... | ecosystem: Environmental > Aquatic > Thermal springs > Hot...
GCTATCGCTTGTTTGAGAAGGATGGGAAAACAAGGGTTTTAAAGTTCCGGTATGAGTTCTAAGCTTCTCCTTAAGATGTATGAGCGGTTGATTGAGTATTTTGGACCGCAAGGCTGGTGGCCAGCTGAAACTCCCTTTGAAGTTTGCGTGGGAGCCATATTAACCCAAGGCACAAACTGGAAAAACGTTGAGAAGGCTATTCAAAATCTTAAATCTATGGGGCTTCTTTCACCGAAAGCGCTCTATGAACTTGACCAAAAGACCTTAGCAGAGCTGATAAGACCCTGCGGTTACTACAATGTTAAGGCTAAGCGACTGAAAAACTTTATATCCTATATTGTTGAGAAATACGATGGCAATGTTGAAGGGCTTAAAGGGAAAGACTTAAAGGAGGTTCGGGAGGAGCTTTTAGGCATTTCCGGGCTTGGGAAGGAGACGGTTGACTCTATTCTTCTCTATGCCCTTGATTATCCAATCTTTGTAGTTGATGCCTACACCTACAGAATTTTGCACAGGCATTCCCTTGTCCCGGAAGAGACTACTTATGATGAGCTTCAGGAAATTTTCATGGACAATTTACCTAAGGACCTTAATCTTTTTAAAGAGTTTCATGCCCTGCTTGTAGCCTGCGGGAAGACCTACTGTAAGGCTAAGTCCCCTTCCTGTAGCGGATGCCCTTTGGAAAAAATATAGAAATCAATTATTTTTAGATTTTAGAATTTATGATGAGTTCATTGATGCTTAACCCTCTTCAAGGGAAGAGGATACTTTTAGTCGATGACGACCCCTTTTTCCATAAAGCTTTAACCAAGCTTTTTTTGCCGTTATCTTCCTGAGGTTGAGATATATGGTGCAATGTCCTTTTCAGAAGCTAAGGACCTAATTTCTAAGAAAAATTTTGACCTTGCCATCTGCGATTATCATCTTCCTGATGCTGAAAAAGGTGAGGCTATAGAATACTTAGTCAAGGCAAAAATTTCTACGGTTGTGTTAACAGGAAGTTATGAGCAAGCCATCAGGGAATTTTGTATTCATCTCGGCGTGGCAGCGGAGAGTTTATCCATAGTTTAGTCATGTTTTAAAAATGAAAACTTTTCCCTCACTTAAAAAACATGCCTTTCTAAATTGACCTCCCTTGATAATATTATGTGGACATGAATGTTTATCTACTTGGGACGGCTGGGGCCCGGTATGTTGTGGCAAAACAACTTAGAGCCTCTGCAGGGACGGTGCTTGAAGAAGATGGGGAATTTCTCCTCATAGACCCTGGTCCTGGCACTATCGTCCATTTAGCCAAGCATAAGATACCCGTTGAGAAGATTAGAAACATCCTTGTCTCTCACAAGCACCTTGACCACTCGGCAGACCTGAATGTAGTCGTTGATGCCATAACTGAGGGGACCTTTAAGAAGAGAGGGAAGCTTTTTATACCTAAGGAAGCCTGGGATGAGGGAGTCCTTCTCTCCTACCTAAGAGAAGCTTTAGCTGAAACGATATTTTTGGCTGACAAAGAGGATTATCAAACCTCTAAGTTTAGTTTTAGAACCACAAAAAAGCTATATCATTCAGCTGAAACCTACGGTTTTATATTTAAACTCAAGGATGGGAAGAGGCTTGGTTTCCTTGTTGATACCGCCTTTTTTGAAGAGCTTATAACTGAATTTCAAGGAGTTAACTATCTAATAGTAAATGTAGTGAGGTATGAGCCTAAGGAGGGAGTTCTTCATCTCTCGGTACAAGATGTGCGTCGGCTGCTATTGAACTTGCGACCGGAGTTAACGGTTATCACCCATTTTGGGATGACTATGCTCCGAGCAAATCCTTTCAAGGTTGCAAAGGAGTTGAGTTCTGAGCTAAACCTTAAAGTCCTCGCAGCTTACGACGGGCTTAGATTATCACTTTAAGGGACGAGTATGTCGATTTACAATTTAATCGCCCTTTTTAAACCTGCTTTCCGTCCCTAAGGATATAGAACCCTTTGCGGCTATAAAGCTCTTTGGATGGAGATAAGAAAGGATAACATTAGAAGACATAATCTATGTCCAGAAAAATCTCGCTGAAGAGTTGCCTCAACTCCTTAGGTGAATTATTTTTTAAATGACCTCACATTTTACGCCTTCAAAAAGGGTCTGAAGGGGTCTTTTAGAATAACTAAATTTGCTTAACCTGGTTAAAGGGAGGTGCTATGAAGGTAATTGGTATATTAGGCTCGCCGCACAAGAACGGGGGGACAGCACAACTTTTAATTTCAGCACTTAAAGGTGCAGAAAGAGAGGGGGCAAAGACTGAACTTTTAAGCCTTTACGATGGTGAGGTAAAACCTTGCTTGGGGTGCGTGCAAGATGAAGAGCCAACCTGCAAATTCCCGTGCATCTTTGAGGATTACGGGAAGGTCATTTTAGAGAAAATTTATGAGGCAGACGGTATAGTGTTGGCTACTCCTGTCTATTGGTTTGCCCCGTCAGGACCTATGAAAAACCTTATAGATAGGATGACGGCTCTTGAAAACATGGTAGTCTTTGGGGAGCCAAGCTATCTTGAGGGTAAGGTAGTAGGAGCTATCGCTGTTGGAGCAGACGACGGCGGTGCTTTTGCCACTGGATACCTGATTACTGTCCTTACTTCTATGGGGGCAATCATACCACCCTGGGGGATTGCCTATTCCCACAAAGGAGATAAAGCCATATTTGACGATAAAGGCTTGATGGATGCTATTAACATCGGGCTTCTCATAGCGAGGATGATAAAGAGATTAAAAGGCGAGACGGTTGATTTAACCTATCAATACGAACCAAAACTTCGGGATGCCATAAGACAAGAGGTAATTTCTGAGCTTGGGCTGATTCAGGATGTTTCAAAGCTTCATCCCAAGAAAGTCTTAATGCTTGACAAATCGTAAAAAATTTTTTAATATGAATTTGTTAAGTTAACAATCGGGACGTAGCGCAGCCTGGGAGCGCACCCGCTTGGGGTGTGGGGGGTCGGCGGTTCAAATCCGCCCGTCCCGATTTTTTTATGTTGATTTTACTATGATTAAAATTCAAAAAAACCGGGCACCTTGCCTGGGGGAGGTGAGCTATGAGGGTAGCGGATACTGTTTGCACCATGGAAAGGTTCGAACTAATTCCTACCCAGCAAGGTGCTTTAAAACGATGCATCTGGGGCTTCCATTTAGTGGTAGAATTTTGGAATTCACCCTTTGACGAAATTGCTGAAGCAGAAAAGGTCAAATCTGCCCTTATCTACGCCTTAACTAACAACAGTTTAGAGGATGGGAACATCAGAGCTATTAGTTATCAATTTAAACCCTTTGGAGTTTCAGCGCAAGTGAACGACGGAAAGTCTCATATCTACATCCACACCTGGCCTGAGAACGGTTATTCTGCCATAGACATCCTTGCTGAAGACCGAGGCAGGGCTTACGAGATTTTATCCCGTCTTCAAGTGGCTTTAAAACCAGAAAAGGTTTGCGTGGCCGAGGTCCCAAGAGGAATTACAAACAGCGACTGGGGGGAAACTTGACTGGATACTTCTTCTGGCGGGAAAAGATTCATCAAGATTTCGGGCACGCCTACAAAGTTGAATTAGTGTTTGAAGAACATAATCTACAAAAGATCCAAATATTTAAGAATAAAACCTGGGGTTATTTTTTCGTCTTAGACGGTATCGTTCAGTTTACTGAAAGGGACGAATACATCTACCACGAGGTCATTACTTATCTCCCTGCAAGCCTTCTCAAAAAGGCTCCTGAGAATGTGCTAATCATAGGAGGAGGCGACGGAGGGGTTTTAAGAGAACTTCAAAAAATATCTGAAGTTAAAAGGATCCTTCAATTTGAAATAGACCGAACCGTGTTTGACCTTTGCAGGAAGTACTTCTTTAAGCTTATGGGGGACTATTCTGACCCACGAGTGGAACTTAATTTTATCGATGGTCTTCAAGGTTTGAAGGAAAGCGATAGTGAGTCCTTTGACCTTATAATCGTTGACTGCACAGACCCAGTTGGACCGGCTAAAAGTCTCTACTCTTTGGAATTTTATCAAGAGATACATCGTGTATTGAAACCTGAGGGTGTTTTTATTCAACAGGCAAGCCTTCCTGCCTACTTTCCCTATGTCTTAAACCTTGCCTTACAGGCATCTTCTGTGTTCCCTTGGTTTGATATTGCCCGGAGTTATGTGCCCTGCTATGGTGAGGAATTAGCTTTTATCTTAGGGTCAAAAGAGAAAAAAGACCCAGCCAATCCTTCCCAAGCTTACTTTGGTAAATACTATCATCCTGGCTTAAACAAGGCCCTTTTTACTCTTCCACAAACCTGGTTAAATCTTATTGAAAGACGCCGTCCCGAACAAAACTAAGGAAGCGTCTTTTGAAGATTACAGGAGGATTTTTAAAAGGAAGAAACCTTTACTGTCCTCCCACCACAGCCTCTGAAATACGCCCCTTAAGAACAAGAATAAGAAAAGCCCTTTTTGACATCTTAGGGGATGATCTCTCAGGAATAAGGGTGCTTGACCTCTTTGCTGGTACCGGTGCCCTTGGTATTGAAGCCCTGTCAAGAGGGGCTGAATTTGTCCTTTTTGTAGATGCAAGCAAAAAGAGTATAGAGCTAATAAAGAAAAACCTCGAACGATTTAACCTTTTAGATAAAGCCATGGTCCTTCAAATTACTCTTCCTCAGGGACTTAAAAAACTAAAGGAAAGTTTTCCTTCCCATGTCAGGTTTCACGATAGCAAGGCATCCCCCAAGAAGCTTCTTCCCTTTCGTCGGAATGTCAAAGCGGAAGCTCGGGAGGTCATGGTAGGAGATCAGGGGGAGAAAAGGGAAGCCTTGGATGAAAAAGAAAACCTACAGGGTAGCCAAAAAATATGGATGTTTGACCTTGTGTTTATTACACCACCCTACAGAACAGGCTTAAGTTTAAAGACCTTAGAAAATCTACCAACAGAAATCTTAAACCCAAAAGCCTTGATCGTGGTTGAAGAAGAAAGCGGAGTTAATCTCCCAGATGAAGTCTCGCAATATCAGCTTGAAGAAAAAAGAGCCTACGGAGAAACGACATTATACTTCTACAGAATAAAGGCCTAAAAGCATAGCTCCCTCGAGAAGGGACCTTTAATTTCCGTAGCAAAGTAGCGAAACCTTGCCTGAACCCTAAGGCACTCCTTTTGTTCTCCTTGTTTGGTAAAAGTGTACTCCCTTCTGTCCTTGAGGTCGACGTAGGAGCTTTTCCCGTCTCTTATCCTTTCAAGGGTAAACTCTAAGGGGAGCTCAATTGGCAGACCCTTTATATCCTCATAAACAGGGTCGAAACGAAGTAGATAATATGATGGAGATACCTCTATAACATTAAGATTTAGTGGAGCCTTAGGAGGATAGCGAAAGTATACCCGGACCTCCTCGCTAAAGGGGCTTTCAACCAAAAAATCCTTCTTAGCCTTGACCCGATAGATGTATAGCCTTCTTGGTAAAACCTTTTCGTCTGTATAGATAAAAAGAGTTGCTGCCGAATGAAGCTTTGGTTTAACCTTTATTTCTGTTCGCTTTTCTTTTTTCTTTGGGTCGTCAAGAAGGATCTCTCTCCTTTCGATGATCAGGGCTTTAAGCGAAGTAAGGTAGGCTCCACCGCTTGTGTGGGAGGGAAGTTCAATAAAAAGCCTTATACCTTCTCCTCCAACCTCGGCTCTGAGACCAGGTACTTGAGGTATGCTTTTTTCTATAGGTAAAGGTGGCGCCTTCTTACCACAGGAGACAAAAAGAAGAGCTGTTAGAAAAAGTCCTAACAATTTGAGAAAAGGAGCTATTTTTTTCATAGGAATTTAATCTTTGCTACCCTTGCAGAGTGGCAAAGAAAGTTTACCGCAACGGGTAAGCTTGCGATGTGAGCATAAGCTACCTCTACATGAACAGCTAAAGCCGTGGTTCTTCCACCAAAGCCCAGGGGACCGATGCCAAGTTTATTTATTTCTATGAGTAATTCTTCTTCAAGGGCTTTTACTTTTGGGTCAGGGTTAGAAGTTCCAAGCTCTCGAAAAAGTGCCTTTTTAGCAAGGAAGGCACAATGTTCAAAACTACCACCAATTCCCACTCCAACGATAAGAGGGGGACAGGGGTTAGGACCGGCAAGCTTAACCGTCTCAAGGACAAATTTTTTTATACCGTCAACACCGTCTGCTGGCTTAAGCATAGCAAGCCGGCTCATGTTTTCGCTTCCGCAACCCTTAGGCATAATCCAAATCTCAAAAAGTGGAGTCTCCGGTATAATTTCGTAGTGTATGACGGCTGGGGTGTTTGTGCCGGTGTTTTCTCTGGTCAAGGGATGAGCTACGGAAGCCCGAAGATAACCCTCTGCTACCGCCTCGGAAATTCCGAAATTTATCGCCCTCTCTAAACCAGAAGGGATAGCCAACCCTTCAGAAATTCTAACAAGCACAACAGGGATCCCTGTATCTTGACAAAGGGGTAGTCCCTCCTTTTCTGCCATTTCAGCATTTTGAAGGAGGATGTCAAATATCTCTTGAGCTAAGCTCCCCTCCTCTTCCTTACTCCGTGCTTGCTTGAAAAGCTCTTTTATGGAAATTGGAAGTTTGATACAGGAAGTTAGGTAGGCTTTCTTTACCTCCTCTTTGATCCTTTCAAGGCTAACCATTAAGTCACTAACCTTTCGGGATGTTCTTGTAAGAACCGTTCCACTTCCTCAAAAAAAGCCTTAAGCAGATCCTCTTCCTTTACCTTTTTGATGATTTTACCCTCTCTAAAAATAATACCAACCCCTTTTCCTCCTGCGATCCCGAGGTCGGCTAAACGGGCTTCTCCTGGACCGTTAACCACACAGCCCATCACGGCAAGCTTTAGGTCAGCCTTGATGTTCCTTGCCCATTCAACAACCTTCTGGTATAGAGACATAAGGTCTATCTCACATCTTCCGCAGGTTGGACAGGCGATAACTTCAGGATACAAAGTTCGAAGTCCAAGGTCTCTTAATATCTCAAAGGCAACGTAGACTTCTTCCACTGGGTCAGCCGTCAATGATACCCTTATGGTATCTCCTATCCCTTTAAGGAAAAGATATCCCAAGGCTAAAGTATTCTTAACTGTCCCTGAGATTAGCCCTCCAGCCTCAGTTACTCCTACATGAAGTGGAAAATCCGACCTTTTAGAAAAGAGCTGATAGGCCTTTACAGTGTGCCACCAGTTGGAAGATTTTAGAGAGACCTTTAGGTTAAAGTAGTCGTGTTTTTCTACGATGTATTCTACCCATCTTACAGCGCTCTCAACCATGGCAGAAGGGCTTGGATATTTGAAGCGTTCTAAGATTTCAGGCTCTAAGCTTCCAGCGTTTATCCCTATCCTAACGCAGACTCCCCTCTCTTTACAAGCCCTTATTAGGTCGTCAAACTTCGACCTATCTCTAAAGGTGCCAGGATTTATTCTAAGTCCTTGTACCCCCTGTTCAAGGGCTTTAAATCCAAGGGTTCCGGCAAAGTGAAGGTCCGCTATCACCGGGATGGGGCTTTCTTTAACAATTTCCTTGAGGGCTAAAACGGACTTTTCATCTGGTATGGCAACCCTTACCAACTCACAACCTGCTTGATAGAGTCGCTGAATCTGAGAAAGGGTCTCCTTTATTTGCCAAGTAGGAGTGTTTGTCATGCTTTGGACTCGGATAGGGTTTTCCCCTCCGATGGCTACATGCCCAACTTTTACAACCCGAGTCTTTTTCCTTTTAATCCTGGGATAATAGGCAGCAAACCTTCTCATGTTTACCATTTTACTTTAAAATTAAGCTTATGCCTACATTTCTTTTATTGTTTGCTAAGAAGGGAAGACCCCTCGCTACGCTCGGGGTGACAGAAAAGGGCTCGGGGTGAAAGAAAAAGGGCTCGGGGTGACAGAAAATGCCAACTTTCCTATACTTTGCTAAAAAGGGCATAAATATTCCCTATGAGCTTAGCCTTGCTTTAGCCAAGGCTAAGATAAGGCTTATCACCGAAAAGGAGCTTGAAAAAGAGGAAGAAGCACCTTCTGCCATCTTAGTCCTTGGTGGTGATGGGACTTTACTGCGAGCTGTCCCTTATGCCTACAGGTTTGACCTTCCCATCCTTGGGGTAAATCTTGGTAAGTTTGGGTTTCTAACCAAACTCACCCTAAGCTCCGCCATCGAACTCATAGAGAATTGGGGAAGGACTGAGCCTTATTTTGATGAACGAGAGGTGCTTGAGATTGCTTATCAAGGTAAAGGCTTTGTAGCCTTGAATGAAGGTGCAATCCTTAAAGGTCCTGCTGGAAGGATCGTAAAGTTAATAGTAAGCATAGAAAAGAACAGTATAGAGGAGGGGGTGTGCGAGGTCCTTGGAGACGGGTTGCTCGTTGCTACACCTACAGGGTCAACAGCCTACAACCTCTCCGCAGGAGGTCCGATAATCCATCCCCAATCGCAGGTCTTTGTCATAACCCCTATCTGTTCCTTTAAAATTCAGATAAAACCGGTAGTTATTCCCATGGATTTTACGATTAAGGTTGAGCTCCCTTCAGATGAAGATGAGGTGCATCTCCTGATAGATGGACACACAAACATCCTTATATCTCAAGGTTCAAGAGTAGAATTTAAAAAAGGAAAAAAAAGAATAAAACTTGTAAGGGACCCGAGGAGAGGATTTTTCCTCGTCCTCAGGGAAAAGTTTGGTTGGTAAGGTCTTATACTGAGCCTTCTTCCTCTTCTTTCTTGAAGAATTTTTCAGCAAGCTCCTCTTTCTTTTGTTTGATGGTTTCCTTAGCCTTCTCAAGGGTTTCAGAAAGTTGAGACTTCTTTTCGGTGATAATATCCTTAGCCTTTGAGCTTATTTCGCCGATCTTTTCTTCGGCAGCTCCCTTTATAGTTTCTACCTTCTCTTTAATAACTCCTACTTCTTCTTTAACCTTACCAACCTTCTCCTCTGCCTCCTCTCTAAGCCTTCTTCTTACCTCTTCACCGCTTGCCGGAGCAAAAAGAAGAGCAACTACTCCACCAACCACAACCCCTAACAAAAAGGCTGTCAAAACTCCCTTGTTTCCTGCCATGCCTTTCACCTCCCATTAAGGTTTCTTTATACCAAAAATCTTCTTAAGTCCTGAAATAAGTTCTATTATACCCGCCATGAACGATGAAGTTTCAATGTAAACGGTCTTTATACTTTTATTCAAATCAGATAGTATAAGACTACTTGTTTCTGCTGTTTCTTTTATACTTTTAATCAGAGGATAAATAGCTTTGTTCAGTTCATCCACATTATTCTTTACCTCGCTTGAAACCTTTTTTAGGTCAGAAAGAATAGCTCGAGAATCTTCAAGGGTAAAATGCAAATCATCCTTTAAAACTTCTATCTGCCCCTTAAGAAAAACTTCAAATTCCTTCAAGGATTCTCCTACTTCAGCAACGATCTTTGGAAGAATTTTTAACTCTTCAACTAAGGAGTTTAGGTTTTTTATAGAAGTATTAGCTGTTTCTAAAGTTTCGTTAGCCCTCTCAGAGGTGGTTTTGAGGTTCATGATGACACCTGGCAAAAGCTCAAGATTTTGATTTACCCTTCTTAATGTTTTGATAACATTGACAGCTAACCACAAGAAGATGATTAAAAAGATGGCTATTGAAACACTAACAATGACAAGGGTTTGGTCTAACTCCATCTCTCACCTCCATCCTTTGATGCTTAACAGAGCTAAGAATCCTTCAACTTCAAAATATCCTTACTTAGTCTGAGTTGAAAAGCCCTTATTTGTATATTATAAGGCTTAAGCTTAATTTTTCTACTCTATCTATACCATTTAATCAGTTCTGGATAGCTTCTTCTTATGAGCTCGTTTGCTGGGACAAGGCGAAGGGCTATCTTTCGCAATCCGTGTCCAACGATGAGGTATTTTAGGTAATATTTTGCTATGCTCCCTTCTATTCCCAGAAATTCAAAGGGGTAAACAGTAAATTCAAGCTCCCCATCTTCATCTAAGGTGACAGTGATGTCTTCCTCAAACCCTCTTATACAGACGAGCTCTACCGATATGAGTTCTGGAGGTATGTTTGCAAGGTCAACTTCAACGGTAAACTCTACGGTTGTCTCTTCAAACAACTCCTCGCTTACGATGTTGTCGTATACTCTAACAAAGTTAAGCTTAGACCAGTTTTCCTTAAGGAGCCTTGCTTTACCTGCCAAGTCTTTTAAATAGGCAAACTCGTTCTGGGAAAGCAGCTGAAGGTTATTTAACGAGGGGGCATAGAATTTTTGCAGATACTCAAGAAGAACTCTGGTGATGCTAAAGTATTTGCATGCCGTATAGATAGCGTGTTTCATACGATTAATCCACTCCCTCGGTAACCCATCCTCATCCCGATGGTAAAAAAGTTTTCTGACCTCTCCCTCTATGAGGAAATAAAGCTGGTTTGCTTCGTAGTAGTTGTATGGAGGGAGCCCTTCCTTGGGCTTAATAGCCCAGCCATTTTTTCCATTATAGCCCTCAACCCACCAACCATCTAAGACGCTAAGATGCAAGACCCCGTTTAAGCAGGCTTTCATGCCCGAGGTCCCGCTTGCCTCCAATGGTCGGTAGGGAGTGTTTAGCCAAACATCAGACCCCCAAACCAAATATCTGGCAGCATGAAGGTCGTAGTTCTCTATGAAGAAGAGCCGGTCGTAAAGCCTGTGTGAATCCCTGAATTGAATTATCTCTTGGATCATCTTCTTTCCTTCAACATCCTTTGGATGAGCTTTCCCAGCCATGACTAAAATGATAGGCCTTTCCGCATCCCTAAGAAGGTTTAGCAACCTTTCCTTATCAAAGAGTATAAGATTATTTCTTTTGTATCCCGTGATCCTCCTTGCACAGCCAATGATCATAGGGAATCGTTTAACTGGGGCATATTCTCCTCCACGAAGAGGCTCCTTTTTAGCTACTTCCTCCTCAAGAACTTTGTTAAGAAGGTTAACCAATCTTTGCTTATTTTTCTTATGAGCCTCCCAGAGTTCCTCATCTGGAATGTTAAAGATTTCCTCCCAATCTTTGTCTTCTGGACCTAAGTATTTGAAATCATCACCCAAATGGTCTCTCAAAACTTCATATATAGGCTCGCTAAGCCATCTCCAATGGACGCCGTTTGTCACATAATTTATAGGGACCTCCTCAAGGAAATAATCTTGAAAAAGGGGAGACCACATCTTCTTTGTAGTTGTTTGATGAAGCTTTGAGACAGCGTTGACATAGTTGGCATGCTTGATGGCAAACACTGGAAGCCAGAAGAACTTAGTATCCCCAAAGATGCATCCACAACCTATAAACTCCTCAACCTTTAACCCAAGAGATGTCACCTCAGGCTCTAAATACTTTTTAACTAACTCCACATCGAAATGCTCGTTTCCCGAAATGACAGGAGTATGGGTGGTAAACACCGTGGTCTCCTTTATGAGAATCCTTGCCTCATCAAGTGTTAAGCCCTGAGCTAAAAGGTCCTTTAGCCTTGAAAGAATAACAAATGCCGAATGCCCCTCGTTCAAATGATAGACCTTTGGCTTAATCCCCATCTGCTTTAAGGCTAAATACCCACCCATGCCCAGAAGGATCTCTTGCTTTAATCGTATTTCAGGCTCGGCTGGATAGAGTTTGTTGAGCAACCACCTAACTTCAGGTGGATTTTCTATGATGTCGGTGTCAAGTAGGAAGCATACCGTCTTACCAATCTCAACTTTCCAGACCTTAGCCTTAAAATGCCAGCCATTATGAAGGTGCAGATCTATGATAAGGGGAGACCCCTCTTCGGTACGAACTTCGCGGATGATGTTTAAAAACTTGTCCAAACGTTCATCCTCTTCCTTCTGAATGCCTGAAGCATCAAGAATTTGCTTAAAGTAGCCTTTGTTGTAGAGGAGCCCAACTCCTACTATGGGTAGGTCAAGGTCTGATGCACCCATCAAAACATCACCCGCCAAGACTCCAAGACCACCAGCATAGATGGGCAAGGCTTCATGTAATGCAAACTCCATGCAAAAGTAGGCGATCGTATCATCCTTTGATATCCCTTGTTCCGTGAGCAAAGGATGCCTTCTCGATTTATACTCCTCAAACCTTTCCCAGATGTCTTGAAGCTGAAGCAAAAATCGTTTATCCTCAATCAGCTCTCTTATCTTTTCCTTGGGTAGATAATGAATAAACTTTATAGGATTATGCTTAACCCTTCTAAAGAGGTCAGCATCTATTTGATAGAAAATGTTTAAGGCATCAAAATCCCAGGTAAACCAAAGATTGTAAGAGATGGTTACAAGTTTTTCTATTGCTTCAGGAAACTTTGGAAAGACGAAAAACTTTTTAAATTCCATCTGATTCCTCCGGTTTAATCTTCAAGCTGTTCTTCAAGGTCGGCAATTATATTTAAAAAATATCTATAAGCAACCTCAGGTGAAGGATAGGGGGAAAAATACTTGTGCACGTCTCCATCCTGAAAGTATTTTATACACATATAATAAAAATGGTCAGAGGTTGTAAGCTTTTTTATCGTTGGAATCAAGTCCCATCTACCTTTTTCCTTAGCTAAACGGAGTAGCTCAAAAATGCTCTTCATGGCGTTCCATTGCAAGGGATTTGAGAGCCAGGCTGAAAGGTCACGCTCCGTGTCAGCCCATGAGGTTGGAGTGGGCACAGAAAGGGCCTTAGGGACGAAGTTTAAAGTCTTTAGGACCTCAGAGGGAAAGAGAAAATCTATCTGAGGCTCTTTAAGGAGCTCCCTTATCAGGTGTCGCATAAATTCAAATATTCCGCTTTCTGCCCATTGATGCTCTCCAAAGGTTTCATAATCCATAAAGAGACCAAGGTAAAGGTTCCTGCCATGCTTCTCAACAAGAGATAGGTCCCTTACCCATCGCACATATTTTTCTACTGTCAAAGGCCACTCTGGCCATGAACGGTCTGAAAACCTAAAAGCAATATCATCTGAAAGCTTGTAGTGCTTCAAAAGAAGGAGATGAGCATGGTTTGACGACCAGTGAGGATAAAGGGGTAATTCCCCCATTAAGATCCTATCAGCACCCTCAATAAGAATGGTCTGAAGGCTCGGGAAGTTGATAAGAACATCGCTAAGCTTATCAAAGTAGATGAGCTCGGTGTTGCGAAAAACGGTGGGCTCATGTCCAAATTCACGCTTCATTAGTTTTATGTGTTCATCAACCTGCTCCACAAATTCTTCCAAGTCAAAGATGCTTGCCAGCGAATGGTAATAGGTCTCGGAAAGGAGCTCAACTCCTCCCGTCTGCCAAAGGTCAATAAAGCTTTGGTAAACATCCGGTCTGTAAAGCTTTGCCTGCTCAATAAAAGTCCCAGTAAGACTAAAGGAAATTTTAAACCGCCCATCGCTCTCTAAGATCAACTCTTTAAAAAGATTGTTTGCTGGTATGTAGCATCTATCTGACACCTTGTTAAAAACTGCTCTGTTTAGATCTTCGTCAAAGTAGCTTTTACCCGTTCCGATATCAAAAAAGCTGTAAGGAGCGATGCGAAAGGGCTGATGAACTTGAAAATAGAAGATGATATAAACCTTCATGAAAGGAGTTCCCGATAAATCTCTAAAACTTCCTTGGCCCTATCTTCCCACCTAAGGGTCTGGACTTCCTTTCTTGCCTCCTCTTGCTTTGCCTTTAAAAGCTCTGGGTTGTTGATAAGCTCAAGCACAATATCCACCATTTTATCCACATCCCAATAATCAACAACAAAAGCGCTGCTAACTATTTCTGAAGCCCCCGATTGCTTCGAGAGGATCAAGGCACAGCCAAAATGCATGGCTTCAAGGGCAACTATACCGAAGGGTTCAGAGGGAGAGGGCATGATAACAATGTCTGCCATGCTAAGCGCCCTTTCAACTTCTGCCCTCTTAAGAAAGCCGGTAAACATTATATGAGCACCATAACCAAGCGAGCTTGCCCAGAGCATAAGCTCCCTTTCCATCTCCCCTGCCCCAGCAACTAAAAACCTTACTTTTTTTGTTCGCTCAAGAACCTTTTTAGCAAGCTCTAAAAAGATGGTAGGTCCCTTCTGAGGGGTTAGCCTACCGAGAAACAGCACAACCGGTTCTTTGAATTTTTTAATCTTTTGAGGAGATTTGGTTTCCGCGTAATAAGCGTTGTAGACGACACGGACCTTCTCCTCTGGCACAAAGTAATGTTCTTTAATGATGTTTGCTGTGTAACGAGACACAGCGACCACTCTATCTGCATAGTTTAAGCCCAAAAACTCTATTTCATGAATGATGGGATGTCCAAAACCAAGGGCTCTATCAAACTCCGTGGCATGGATGTGGCTAACAAGAGGCTTGTTAAAATGTTTTTTTAGCAAAAGTCCAGCAGGATAGGTAAGCCAATCATGAGCATGAATAAGGTCAAAGTTTAATTTTTGCGCTATTCTTAAAACCTTTTCCGTGTAAATCGAAACCTTAGAGACCATGTGGTTCCCTTGGAGAAGAAGCCCCTTTAGTCGTCCAATCACTTCCTCAGGGACTTGAAACTCGGACTTTTTTGGAGGAACACCCAAGCACTTACAAACCTCAGCGATAAAATCTTTAAGGCTTGCGTAGGCTCCCTCTTCAGGAAGCTGATAGATAACCTCAAAAAATTCAAGGGGCTTTTTTTGTTCTTTAGCTTCTTCTCCGTTTTCGCTTTTGATTCGTGGGTGGTCTGCCTCTTCTGGACTTTTTATTTCAAAATATACGTCCTCTTTGACGGGAAGGATGAAATCCACAGTGACTCCAAGACTGGCAAGACCCCTAAACAGCCCGTAGCAAGCCATCCCAAGTCCACCTACGATAAAAGGCGGATACTCCCAAGTGAGCATCAAAACACGCATAAGCCCCCCATTAAGAAAAAATTTCTCTTGCCAAAAGATATACCGCAGCGGTTGACCAAAACTGAGCTGGCGCCCCCTTAGGATAATAAGGCTGGTCCCCGTCGTAAAGCTCAGGGATGCTTGAAAGCTTCCCAGTCTTCAAAAGTTGTATAAAAGGATAGATGAGCATTCTTGCCTCTGCAAGATACTCTTCCCTTGTCAAGACCTTTTTCAAAAGAAGGGCATAAGGATAGATAAGCCAAACCCAAACAGTTCCGTTGTGATAAGCAAGGTCTCTTTGATACTGAGAACCAAAGTATTTTCTCTTAAAATGAGGATGCCTCGGAGACAAAGACCTTAATCCATAAGGAGTAAGAAGCTCTCTTCTTACAATTTCAACTGCCCTCAAAAGTTCATCCCTTTCAAAGGGCACATAGGGTAGGCTTAAAGCTATAACAAAGTTTGGTCGAATTTCATACACCGGCTCTCCCCTATACAGGGTATCCGCAAAAAGCTCACCATTGTAATACTTTCTTAAACTTTGAGGGATCTTTTCAACCAAACCGAGTATTCCAAGCTCTTCCACTTTCTCCTTAGGTAATCTATCTTTGGCAAGCATTAGAAGGTTATACCATAGGAATTGAACTTCTATTGGTTTTTCATACCTTGGCGTAAGGGGTTTGCCATCAAGCAAGACATCCATCCATGTGAATGCCCTCCCAGAGCTTTCAGGAATGCAAATTAGCCCATCCTCAGGGTCAACAAAAAAGGGATGTTCGGAGTAACAAAGATATCCTCTTATCACTTCCTCCACTAAAGAAAGTAGCTTTGTCTTCCTATCCTCTAACTCTTTAAACCCGATGCGATGCCAGTGATCCTCACGGAACTTATCAAGATACTCAAATATCCTTATCCCAAACCAAAGGCTTGCGTCAACAGAATTGTAATTGACCGGAGCCAAATCACCTATTAAATTTGGAACCAATCCGCCTTGGATGTATTTTCCGTAGGTGTCAAATATTTGATAGCAAGTGTCTATAGCGTCAGGGTCATAAAACAGGGCTGGAAGACCGATAAAAGTATCCCTCCCCCAGGCATAAAACCAGGGATAGCCAGCACAAACATTATCTCTAAGGAGAAAAGCCTTAACCATCTGGTTAAGTAGGAGAAGTACATCCTTATCTTCAAATTGGGGCTTTGTAGGAGCTATTTTAGGTGTCCCTTCATACCGTTCGGTAATCTCTTCTAAAGTTTCTTGTAGGTCCTTTAGGGGTTCGTCAGAAAAGAAAAGGTTTAACTTCTCCCCAGGATTTAGCTCAACCTCAATCCTAAAGGGTGAAAAATGGTCCTCATAGGAAGGATAGCCCCTCATCTCCTCAAGGGGATAGTAAACGCCATAGTAAAAGATAGGGTCTTTGATAAAACCATCTTTGTTTGAGTAGCAAAATAGGGCAAGGCTATCCTTTGCAATAAAGGCAAAGTTAGAAGAAATTTCCTCTTCAAACCAGTCCCAAGAGTTAGCAAAGGTTAAATAGTGATGGTCCCTAAAGGTGAGCCTTGGTCTAAGAAGAAGCTTAAAGGGATAGGAGCTAATATTTTCATAGGTTAAAAGAAGAATGTTTTTATCCCTGTGAAATCTGAGACTTTTTATCAGAAAAACACCAGCCTCAGTCTTTGGACAGTAAAAATAAAAAACCGGATAAGGGAGATAAAAATATTCTTTAATGAACTGGTAACCCTGAGGGTAAACCACATCTCTGTAGAAGTTTGTGTCAAGCTGATAGCTTAAGCCGGAAGGGAAGGTGACAACCTCTTCAAGGCAAGCTAATAGATGGTATCTTTTACCCTTACCATCACCTGCGATGAGCAAGCCGTGGTACTTTCTAACATTAGTAAGAAAGGCTGTTCCAAGGGCATAGCCTCCTTTACGGTTTGTAAGGAGCCATTCATAGGGTGTAAAACGCTGATAGAGATAGCTTAGCATGCTACTCCTATTATATTTTTGTTTAAATACCTTGACAAGATGGTTTTAAATCTAACCCTAAATAGTAAATCAAAAATTGCCGAACAAGCCTTAACAACTTAGAAGAAGGATGTGGGAGACCAAAAACCCCCTTTGGGTCTTTTAAAAGATGGTAATTCCTTAGGCATTCAACCTCAGCAAGAGAAAGGGGGATTGAACGGTCGTCCCGGCAGTGAAGACACAGAATTCCACCTCGCTCTACAGAAAAATAGAAGACCCTTTTAGGTCGGTTTCCACATTTTACGCATTCATCCATCAGGGGAGCATAGCCAAGATGCTTTAGAACCTTTGCTTCAAGGAGGAAGATCAGCCGTTCGGAAAGAGGATTGTTGTCAGCCATTTTGATAAAAGAGACCCAAAAGCTAAATATCCCTTCCTCAAGTAGCCCCTTACCAAGATAGCTTAAAAGCTCTGCTAAATAGCTAAAGAATTCAAACTTTTGCCGTTCAAACCAAGGACTTTTTACTTGATAAATGAGGTCTGCAGAGTCTATAATGGGAAAGATGGTCCTTGAACTTTTTCTTAAATTAACCCTTAAGATGTTAAGCTCAGAAAAAAGGTTTAAAAATCGCCTTTTGCTCTTTCTTCCACCTTTGGCAACCGCTAAGACCTTACCAGCAGGCGTCAAAAAATCTACCTTTAGGTCTATTTCAGAGACAGGCTCAACTGAGAGGACTATAGCAGGATAACTCTTAAGCTTCAAAGTACCGCTTAAATGCTTAAAGATATATCTTCACAAACCTTGTCTCCTTTAGCTCCTTTATCCAGCGCTCAAGATATTCTTTAGCCCTTTGATTGAAAAGCTCCTCATAAAGAGCATCCCTAATCTCTTCGAACTTCGGTGGTCCACCCGTATGTTTTTTGACAAGCTTAACGATATGGTAACCCTCTCCCCTTTTGAGGGGGGAAGTGTAGCTACCTGGGGTCATATCTTTTAAGAGGGAAAGAAGCTCCTTGTCTAACTCCTCTTCTTTAAAGGTCTCCTTAACATAAGAAACCTTATCTGGATAGCTTGAGGCAACCTCTCTCAGTCCTTCACCCCTTTTTAACAAACCTTCAACGTCAGGAAGCACTCCCTCATCCTTAACGATAAGGACCTCAAGCTCATACTTGGCAGATGGGTCAAAGTTTTTAATCTTTTCCTGATAAAGCCTCTTTAATTCCTCTTCTGGAATGGCGATCTTTGAACCAACCATGATCTGAACAAACTTAATTTTGGTAAGTTGTTCTCTAAGGTTTTTCTTGTATTCCTCTAAGGTCTTACCCTCTTTAGCAAGCTCTTCCTTAAGCCCCTCTTCCCCTCCATAGCGCTTAACATCTGCTTGGTAAAAACGATTAAATTCTTCATCTGAAACAGTAATCTTATGCCTTTTTGCCTCAAGTCCAATAACTGTATCCTCAATCCATCTCTCAAGAACCTCTTTTCTTATCTGTGCTTTAAGCCTCTCCTTTTCTTCTAAGGATAGGTTTTGATTTAGTAATTGCTGATACAGTGGTTGGGCAAGCTTATCAAGCTCATACAGGGTCAAAATCTCGCTCCCCACCACAGCAACAATCTTGTTTATTACCTCGGCTTTAAGAATTTTTACCCCAAAAAGCAACAAAAAAACTAAAGCTAAGAGAAGTTTTTTTAACATCATGTCTCTACTCAAGAGAAAGGGTGGTATAAAACCTCCCTCGAGGAGTCCTTATTCCCAAAAAGACCCTTTTCTTGTCTAAGGATGGTTTTAGAGCCTCATAAAAATCAGCAAGATTATTCACTCTTTTTTTGTTTACCTCATCTATTACCATTCCAGGGGTTAAGCCTGCATAATCAGCAGGGCTTTCTGGATAAACCTCAATTATGAGCACCCCCTTTACATTTTCTGGGATGCCGAACCTTCTCCTTAGGTCTGGGCTTAGGTGAGCCACGTTTAGTCCAAGCTCTTCTAAAAAAGCTTGCAATTCTTGAATTTCAGCCTTGCTTGTGAGCATCCCCTTTTTAGGTGCCTCAATCTGAACCTTAACAATCTTTCTCTCCGAGCCTCTTAAGATTTCAAGCTCAACCGTTGTCCCTGGTTTAGTCTGAAGCACTAAACTTCTAAGCTCCGAGGCATTTTTAACAGGCCTTCCGTTGAAGGAAATGATGACATCGTTCTCCCTAAGGCCTGCTTTCTTCGCTGGAGAATCTTCAACCACCTCGGTGATCAAAACACCCTCTGTGGCTTTAATTCCAAGTTCTTTTGCCAAGTCTGGAGTCAAGTCTTGGATCACTACACCAAGCCAACCTCTTTCTACCTTGCCCTTGGTCTTTAGCTGTTCTACCACATTCTTTACCAAATTTATAGGAATAGCAAAGCCGATTCCCATATATCCACCGGAACGAGTAAAAATAGCCGAGTTTACACCAATAACTTCTCCCCTAAGGTTCAAGAGGGGTCCACCTGAGTTTCCAGGGTTTATAGCGGCATCGGTTTGAATAAAATCTTCTACATCGGTAATACCTATACCTGAACGTCCCTTGGCGCTAACCACTCCTACGGTCACTGTGTGTGTAAGTCCGAAGGGGTTACCGATGGCGATTACCCATTCACCAACCCGTAAAAGATTTGAATCACCTAAGGGTAGAACTGGAAGATCCCCAGCAGGTATCTTAAGAAGGGCAATGTCTGAAAAGGGGTCCTTCCCGACCACCTCAGCCTTAAAGGTCCTACCATCGGCAAGCTTTACCCTTATCTTTTGGGCTCCCTCGATCACGTGATTGTTGGTGACGATGTAGCCTTCCTTGGAAATGATAAAACCTGACCCAGCCCCTCTTTCACGATACCTTGGCGGGGAAAAGAAATGCCTAAAAAACTCATCATCAAAGAGATCAAAAGGTACTTGTCTACGTGAAACCACCCTTTCCGTCTCAATATAAACAACCGCAGGCGAAGACCTCTCTGCAATCTCAGAGAAAGCTTGAGATATCTTCTGAGCCAACTGAAGGGCTTCACTGGTTGCCCGCTTACCATCCTCGGCGATAAGATTAGGAAGACGTAAAGGATGAAACCTTTCCCATACCTCCCGAGCAAAAAGCCCAAGGGCAAACATGAAAAGAATTAAAAAGGCAAGCTTATACCGATGAAACCCTCCCCTCATCTTATAGTCCCTCCATGCCCTCTTGCTTCATTCTCCATAAAAAGCTTTTTTTAGCCTCCTTCAGTATCAACCTACCCACATGCTCCATAATTTTCTTTAAGTTTACAACGTCCTCTCGATTGTAAAGGATAAGCGTCCTAAGGGCTGACTTATCTTTAAAGTCCTCCCATCTACGCCAAAGTTTAACGGCATCGTAGCCGTTCATCCCTTCTGTCTTACGAATTATCCCTAAAGCCTTTTCGACCTTTTTTAGCCCTCCCCTTAAGCCTATAGCTCCGGTTAACTGAAAGAGGTCTATATGAAGATGAGGCATTGATAGCTCAGGGAACTTCGCTTTGATAAAAGGTATGTCAAAGTTTTCTCCGTTAAAGGTAACCCAAATAGGGATTCCTGAGAGGAACTCAAAAGCACGATGTAAATTTAACCCTTTAATGAAAGGGCGATATGCCCCCTGATGGTAAGTCCCTATTACCGTAATGTCGTTTCTCTCTTTTGAGAGCCCTTCAGTTTCTATATCAAGAAACAAAACCTTATCCGGATAAGAAAAATAGTAGTAGCAAAGCTTCTCTTTACTTAAATTCTGCACCCCTTCCCCCTTCGAGAAAAACCTTAGGCTGATATTTGCTTCTCAACTCTTCGATAAGCTTGCTTATTATCTCCCTTTCTTTTTCCTTAATATAATCATCCTGGACCTGTTCTTTAACCTCTTCAAAGGATTTTAACTTTGGGGGGATCCTTTTTTCTACCTTAACGATGTGATAGCCGTAAGGAGACTCAATGGGATCGCTGATGCTTCCCTCTTTTAAAGAAAAGATCTTTTTCTCAAACTCAGGAACCGTCATCCCTTTGCGAAGAACCCCTATATCTCCACCCTTTTCCCTTGAGGCAGTGTCGTCTGAATACTTCTTTGCAAGCTCCTCAAACTTTACCCCCCTCTTTAATTCCTCACGAATTTTCTTTGCCCTGGCTAAAGCCTTCTCCTTCGTTTGTTTATCTGCCTTTTCTGGCACATATACAAGTATATGTTTAAGCTTTAAACCCTCAGGTTCGGTATAAAGCTCCTTGTTCTTTTCGTAAAATTTTTTTAGCTCCTCTTCGGTTGGCTTGACGGTTGATAGTTCTCTTTGTAACACCTCCTCAGCAAGCAGATACTTTTCCATCTCAGAAAGCTTCTTCTGAATAAGCGAGTCTTTGTCAAGCCCCTTTTCCTTAGCGTAAATATATAGGAGCGTTATGTTTAGCCATCTGTCGACGACAAGCCTCTCTATCTGTCCTTTAAGCTCCGGTTTTTGTCTTATTAGCTCTTTTATCTGAGGGTCTGTCTCCATAACTACTCGAACGTCATTTGCCGAAAGAGTATGATTGCCAACCTTAGCCAATATCCCCTCATCCGAAGCAAGGCTACCCTTATTCAAACTGCCTACTATTACCAAAGACAATGAAGTAAAACCAAGCACCAGCATTTTCTTGAAGTTAAACATTCGAGCTTCCCCTTTTGTTATTTTTTGATTTTGCTCCCCTTAGGAATAAAACCAGGTCCTGCCACAACTCCCGGAAAGATAAAAGAACCCTGCCCTACAAGGGTTCCGGGCTGTAAAACGGCATTACACCCCGTTTGCACTCTGTCCCCAAGAATGGCTCCAAACTTCTTTAGACCCGTTTTGTATACCCTTCCCTCAATCTCAATAGTTATCTCCCTTTTATGAAATTTAAGGTTGGCAAGCTTTGTTCCGGCTCCGAGGTTGACATCCCTTCCAAGGATGGAATCGCCTACATAGGCAAAATGGGCTGCCTTTGCTTGAGGGAAAAAGATGCTATTCTTAACCTCGGTAGTATGCCCGATGACTGCCTTAGAAGAGACATAAACACTACCCCTTAAATAGGCTGCATGTCTAATCTCAGCCTGATCTCCAACGTAAACTGGCTCTTTTAGGTAAGCAAAGGGTTCAACTATAGCTGAATTCCCAAGATAAAACTTTCTCCCTGAAAAATAGGCTCCAGCCTTTATCAGCGCTCCTAATACCCTTTCACCTTTAAAAAAATATTCTCCATTAATAAAGGTAAGCTCACTCACCGGGATGACTTCGCCTTCAAGGGTAAGAAACAGGTCTTCTCGCAAGGGAGTTTCCACTGGGAAGTCTTTGGGTAGCTCTGGCAGGGTATCAAAAAGAAAATCCTTTAAAACCTTTAGAGCTTCCCAAGGATAGCCCTCTTTAAAAAGCTCTGCGAACCTTTCCTCTGGGAGCTCAGAGAAAAATTCATTAAACAGTAAGTCAACCATGACGATGATTATAAACCATTCTAAGGTCTTGTCAAAAACGGGAGTTTGGTTATAATTTTTATATAAAAGCCCCTGTAGCTCAACAGGATAGAGCAGCGGACTTCTAATCCGCAGGTTGGGGGTTCGAGTCCCTCCAGGGGCGCATAATCTCTTTGTAATCGAGACCTTTTGCGAAGAATTTTCATTTTATCATTGAGGCTTTTCTAAAATTCCTGCAAGTAAACATTGCCATCTTTGGTTAGAGTTAGCAAACGAAGAACCTTCCCTTACTTGTTATACCCTGGGGCGTTAGCCCCGAAGGACACCCTGAGATCCTTTGCTTTGCGAAGGACTGAAGGGGGCAAGGATTTTTTGAATAGCCTCAAGGACTATTTTTGGGCTCAAAGTCCTTGTCTTTAATAAGGGGGCACGAAGAGGTGAATTAGAATTTGTTTCAGAGGATTTAACAAAAGATGGGCCGTGGAGGACTCGAACCTCCAACCTATGGATTAAGAGTCCATTGCTCTACCGTTTGAGCTAACGGCCCAAGCTTATTTAAAATTTAACCAATAATTTTCATCCGTCAAGAGAGGTGGAGGCCTCTCCCAAAATTCTTGCAAGCAATTTTGCCTTGCTTAGGATATCAGCCTTAAGGGGTTAGCCGAAGGACCTCGGTGAAGAACCTTATTTCAAAATAATAAACAGCCTATTGAAGAGATTTAGTTTTCGTTCTATTATTTGTAATAAGCGGGAGTGGCGGAATGGTAGACGCTCCGGACTTAGGATCCGGTGGGGATTTCCCCGTGAGGGTTCAAGTCCCTCCTCCCGCATTCTTCTAAAAATTTTTTCCACTCTATGCGTATTAGACGAGTAAAAAAATCAGACCTCCCCATCTTTGTCATAGCCTATCTCTACACCTATTCAAGCCTTGCGGACTATCATTATTCCCATCCACGGGACGTGAAGAGTTACTTTAAATGGCTCTTAAAAAGAGACCCTCAGGGCTTTTTCGTTGCTGAAGACAATGGGGAAGTTTTAGGCTTTGTGGCAAGCGATGCTCGATGGGAAGATTTTTGGGGACATAAAGTGCTTGAAATCCACGAAATATTTGTGGTGCCTTCTGCTCAGCGGAAAGGGATTGGGACAAAGCTCATGGAAAAAGCCTTAGCCTATGGACGAGCAAAAAAGAGAAAGCTTGCTGAGCTATGGGTTGGGGAAAAGAACATTCAAGCTCAAAATTTCTATGAAAAGTTAGCTTTTACAAAGGATGGAAAGTGGGGAAAGTGGATCAGATACACCAAATCCTTGGAAGAAAAACTTGAGAAATCTTAAAAGATGGATTAAATTTTATGAAAAATTTATACAAGACCTTGGGGAGGTAGTATGAAAAAAGGTATTCATCCAAACTATTATGAGAATGCTGTTATACGCTGTGCCTGCGGTGCAGAGTATAGGATTGGTTCCACGAGACCTGAAATAAAGGTAGAAGTCTGCGCCAAATGTCACCCCTTCTTCACCGGGGAAATGAGGTTTGTTGATACGGAAGGAAAGATCGAGAAGTTTATGAAAAAATACGGATACAACTATCAAACTAAAAAAGAGGGAGAATAAAAACAAAGCATCATGAGCTTAGCTAACCTTTATTTAGAAAAGCTTAGCGCTTTAGAAAAAAGGTATGAGGAAATTACTTCTCGTCTTACTTTACCAGAAACCTTAGCAGACCCTACCCTTTACGCAAAACTTACCAAGGAATTAGCCTCCCTTGAGGATAGCGTTAAGGCATATCGGGAGTACAAATCTGCCCTTAAACAGCTTAAAGAAAACAAAGAGCTCCTTGAGGTGGAAGAAGATGACGATCTTAGACAGCTTATAAAAGAGGAGATAAAGATCCTTGAAGAGAAGATAGAAAGGTTAGAAAAGGAGCTTCCTCTTCTTCTGCTTCCTAAGGACCCAAATGACGAGAAAAATGTTATCGTCGAGATCCGGGCTGGAGCTGGTGGAGAGGAGGCAGCCCTTTTTGCCGCAGAGCTTATGCGGATGTATCATAGGTATGCCGAAAGAAAGGGCTGGAAGGTTGAGGTCTTAGACATCAATGAAACGGGTCTTGGCGGTGTGAAAGAGGTCGTGCTTAGGATCGAAGGGAAAGGGGCTTATAGCAGGCTAAAATATGAAAGCGGGGTGCACAGGGTTCAAAGGGTTCCTGTGACTGAGGCTAGTGGACGGATCCATACTTCAACTGCAACCGTTGCTGTCCTACCAGAGGTAGACGAGGTAGAGGTAGAAATCCGTCCAGAGGATTTGAAAATCGAGACCATGCGAGCAAGCGGGCACGGTGGTCAGCATGTTAACCGCACAGAAAGCGCTGTGCGGATTACTCACATTCCTACGGGCATCGTCGTTTCTTGCCAGAATGAAAGGAGTCAGCATCAAAACAAGGCAACAGCCCTAAAGATACTTAGGGCAAAACTTTATGAGCTCTACTATAGGGAGCAACAAGAAAAGATTCAGAGGGAACGTCGTTCTCAGGTTGGCACCGGTGAAAGAAGCGAAAAGATAAGGACCTACAACTTTCCTCAAAACAGGGTTACAGACCACCGGATAGGATTAACCGTCTACAACCTCCCAGAAGTACTTGACGGCGACCTTGATGAGTTTATTGACGCCTTGATCGCTCACTTCCGTGCTGAAGCCTTAAAACAGGAAGAACAAGCCCTTAGCCTTGCCGCCTAATTCTTATGATTGAACATTATTCTTTCGGAGAGATAACAGTTCAAGGCGTTCGTTATACTAAGGATCTAATCATCCTTTGTCAGGAAGGAAATTGTAAAGTCTATCCCAACTGGTGGAGAAAAGAAGGGCACCTTTTACAGCCAGAGGACCTTGAAGTTATCTGGTCGGCAAGACCAGAGTATTTAATCGTTGGCACCGGGGCAAGTGGGGTCATGAGGGTTGACCAAAGGGTAATAGAAAAGGCTAAAGCCTTAGGAATTAAGCTTGAGATTGCAAAAACAGAAGAAGCGGTAAAACGCTTCAACAATCTTTTAGGTTCAACAAGCTCCCTTGCCGGAGCCTTTCATCTAACCTGCTAATTTTAGGCTGATAACTTAATCCCATCTCCAGGGATTATCCTTCCCTCCCTTTGGTGTGGGTATGGTCGAGGGTTGAGGTTGAGCCTGAGGGGAGGTTAGTTCTTGCTTATTAGGTTGAGATGGGAAAGATTGAGGAGTTTGGGATGGTTGAGCTTGGTAAAGCTGAGGTTGAGGCATAGGCTGAGGGAGAGGTTGTGATATGGGTGGCGGAGTGTTTCCTTTTTCACCAAAGGGCCAGATTTTTTTCCAAATTTTTTCAGCAAAAGATTCTTCTTGAGGGGCATAGTAATAGTATGGAGGAGGTGAATATTTGTAATAGGGTTGGGGCGGGTAGTAGGAATCATAGTTAGGCTGAGTTTTTTTTGTCTCCTTCTTTGAGGTGTCGTTTCCCTCATCCTCCTTTGCAAAACCTATCACAGGTTTTGAACCAGAAAGGTCAATCACTAAGTCCTTAGTTAATCCTTGATAGGTTGGGTCTTCTTCTCCAAAACGTGGTTTTGCCTTAGTAACCTTTGGTTCCTCCTCTCTTGGGCGAAGAGGATAGGGACTAAAAGGATAGCCATAGAAGCCCCTTTCAGGATGATATCTACCTGGAACATAGGGTTGCCCAGGATAGGCAGCAAAGAGGTCCTCCCGATAGAAATCCTCTTCCTTTCCTTCAATGTAAAACCTTGCCTTCCTTGCAAACCTACTGATCTGCGGGATTATCTCTGATAGCCCCTTTATCTCCTGGAAGAATTGAGCTGGCTTTTTTTCTTGAGAAAGGTCTACGATCTGAGCATCGATGCTCACCATGTCTCCAAGTTGAGTGATGCTTCCAAAGATCACATAAGCAGCCTGAAAATTCTTTCCAAGCTCAATGGCTACGTCTCGAGTTATCTTTTGATACTTTTTTAACTCATCTAAAACCTTCTCCGGGTCTATGGCTTCAACCTTACCTGGGGAAAAAAGCCTACTTGCGATCATCTGGGGTAGAGACTGTTTAAGATAGGAAAGGTCTTGCTGTGCATAGATATCGAAGGGTAGGACCAAAACCTTCTTAGCTTCCGCCCAAAGGTTGGAAGTAAAAAGAAACGCAAAGATAAAAAAGAAAAAGATTATCCTCTTCATAGCCTACCTCATTCAATTAGTCTTCAAATAAAATAATAAACCACTTCTGAAGCTTAACAAGATTTTTAAATTTCCCCATTTAAAACTACTTAAAGGATAGATAAACTTAGAGAGCATGATATTATAAAATTAAAGCGTTGACAATGTTTAGAAAAGATTTAAATTTAAAATAAATAAAACCTGAAGGAGGATAGACCTTGAACCGAAGGATAATCTTTTTTGACACTACTTTAAGGGATGGAGAGCAATCTCCAGGGGTCTCTTTAAACTTGAAGCAGAAGGTTGAGATTGGGAAAATGCTTGTTGAGCTTGGGATAGATGTGATCGAGGCTGGATTCCCTGTAACCTCTCCAGGTGACTTTCAGGCTGTGCAAACTATCGCAAAAGAGGTAAAGGGGGCAACCATTGCTGCCCTTGCCAGGGCTAACCAAAAGGATATTGAGGTTGCCTGGGAGGCTCTGCGGGATGCCGAAAGTCCTCGTATCCATACCTTTATCGCCACCTCGGACATTCATCTAAGGTATAAGCTTAAAAAGAGCAGAGATGAGGTCTTAAAACTGGCAAGGGAAGCTGTTTCCTTTGCAAAAAGCTTATGTCCTGATGTTGAATTTTCAGCTGAGGATGCCACCCGTTCGGACTGGGACTTTTTAGCTCAGGTTGTCTTAGAGGTAGTGGAAGCTGGGGCAACGACTGTAAACATCCCTGACACTGTAGGCTATACCGTCCCGCAAGAGTATTATGCCCTCATAAGCTTTCTAATTGAAAAGCTTAAGGCTCATGGCTATGAAGAGGATTTAAAGAGTGGAAGGCTTAGGATATCTGTTCATTGCCATAACGACCTTGGCCTTGCTGTGGCAAACTCTCTTTCTGCAATCTTAGCAGGAGCAACCCAAGTTGAAGGAACGATAAACGGCATAGGGGAGAGGGCTGGGAACGCTGCCCTTGAAGAGATCATCATGACCCTTAAAACAAGAAGGGACTTCTTTGCTAAAACCCTTGGTTATGAGCCTGAGCTTAAGGTAAACACAAGGATGATCGTTCCCATAAGCCAGCTTGTTTCCAAGTATACAGGGATGCCCGTTCAGCCAAACAAAGCCATAGTTGGGGCAAACGCCTTTGCCCATGAGTCGGGCATTCATCAGCATGGGGTCCTCTGCGAAAGAAGCACCTATGAGATCATCAATCCTGAAGACGTTGGTTGGTCAGGGTCTGCCATCGTTCTTGGCAAACATTCAGGACGTCATGCCATTTCCTTCAAGCTTAAGAGCCTTGGCTGGGAACTTGATAGCGAGGCTTTAAACAAGGTTTTTGAACGCTACCGAGCTGAAGTAAAGGACATCCTTAGAGTTGTTGACGACTCCTACCTTGAAGGTATAGTGCTTGATGTATTCCTTGAGGATACCTATAGGTATAAACTTTCTTCTTCGCAGGTAATAAGCGTCTACAGCGGTTCTCTTAAGCCATTTGCTCAGATTGAGGTTGAGGATACAAAGGAGGGGAAAAAGGTTTCCATAGGGCTCGGGATCGGACCTATTGATGCCGCTTATAAGGCGGTTGCCTCTGCCCTCGGCTACAGCTTTGAGCCCTCACCTGATAAGGAGTGGCTTAGGCTTGTTGACTTCCACATAGATGCCTTAGACGGCGGAACTTCAGCCGAGGGAGTCTGTGGAGTTATCCTTGAGGATAAGGATGGGGTGCGGACTGCAGGGCTTGGCAAGGACGGGGACATCGTCATCGCAAGCCTTAAAGCCCTTATCAAAGCCTTAAACAGGCTTATTGCCTATAAAGAAAAGGGTAAAGAACTAAAAGAAAGTTTGAAAAAAGCTCAAAGGCTTTAAGGTTTTTGAGTTTTTAGCCGCTCTAAGAAGAAGACCTTTTCTCGGGCAAGGCTACTCCATGGGGAATCTGGTCTGATTTGTATTAAGGATTCCCAAAGCTCCTTTGCCAAGTCAAACTTTCCTTGCTGAAAAAAAACTTCGCCTAAGTAGTAACGGGCTTCGCTTGAGGCTCGGTCAAGCTTTAAGGCTTGTTTAAGATAGAACTCTGCTCCCTGAAGATCCCGCTCGTTAAGGTAGATTTTCCCAAGCTCAATAAGGGCTTGGGCATGATCAGGCCTCTCTTTTAAAAGGGCTGTCAAAATTTCAAGGGCCTTATTTTTATCGCCAAGGAGATAGTAAGCTTGCGCCATGTTGGTTTTAGCGGCGTGGGCGTTAGCATAAAGAGGATTAGCTAAAGCCTTCTCAAAAAAAGATATAGCTTGCTGATACCTTCCTTGAAGAAGATGGAGTAGCCCGAGGTTGTTGTAGGCTTCAGAAAAGTTAGGGTCAAGCTTTAAAGCTTCGTTAAGGAACTCTTCTGCTTTGGCATAATCTTTAAGGTTGAGATAAACTATGCCTAAAAGGTTATAAGTTTCTGCATCGCATTTATCCGTTGAAATACCAAGGGTGAGTTCTCTTAGGGCATCTTGATAACGACCTTCGGCGATGTAGATCCTTGCTATTTCCTTATGGGACTGCAACTTTTCTTGGGTGTATTCCCTTTTAGGCACGCAGGAGATCAGGGCAAAACCTACCAAGAAAAATAGAATAAACTTTTTCACCTTCTATCCCTCGATAAATTTTACAAAGACCTTCCTATTCCTCGGTCCGTCGTATTCAGCAAAGAAAACCTTTTGCCAGGTGCCAAGAAGAAGTTTTCCTTTTTCAACGATAAGAATAAGGGTAGGTCCTGTAAGGGCAGACTTTACATGACCAGGAGAATTTCCTTCAAGATGCCTGTAGGGGAATTTTTCTGGAGCGAGTTGAGAAAATATGGCTAAAATGTCTTCTTTAACCGAAGGGTCAGCCCCTTCATTAACAATCAGACCTGCTGTAGTGTGAGGATTAAAAAGGATGCAAATGCCATCTTTGTTTGGCAAGATTTTTTCTATCTCGTGGGTTATGTCTATTAACTCTGTTTTTCTTGTTGTTTTTACGCTTATTACTTCGAGCATACATTCTTTATAATAGATTTCTTTTAAAAGTCAAGATGAATTGAAGCTCTTCGAAAATTTTTGTAAGCCTATCTTGCCATCTTAAGGTAACGCGAGCAACCAAAGGAACCTGATAGACCCTTCGGCATTTCGGCCTCAGGGTGACAGAAAAGGGGCCTCAGGGCGACAAAAAAGAGGGGCCCTTCACTGACGCTCAGGGCGACGTTGTGGGGGTCATCCTGAGCGAAGCGAAGGATCTCAAAGGGAGCGTAAGCGACCAAAGGATCTCAGTAGGCCCTTCGACTTCGCTCAGGGCGACATGAAAGGGAGGTCCTTCTCTGCCCCTTCTCTACGCTCAGGGCTTCGGTTCAGGGCTTCCGCTCAGGGCTTCGGCTCAGGGCAACATGCAGAGTTTTCATCTTGAAAGTTTGAAGAATTTTTTTAAAAATATAACCTATGAAAAAAATTAAGGATTTTTCTTTCTTTTTTTCTTCTAAACCCACCACTCCGCAAGCACTTAGCCATCGTACCTAATCCTGTTTTAAAAAAGTTTGACGAAGCCTTCTACTGCCTTGGAAGCCATATCAAGAACAAGGCACGACCCTGTATTTTCTGGAAAACTACTCATAAAGGTAATTTCTACAAAATCGTTTTTCTCACCTCTTCGCGGTTTAGTCCCTTAGAAGTTGACCTCTCCCTTTGCACCGAAAAGACTAAAAGATGCCCTAAGCTTCAATTCTATCCAAAGTCCTTTTTGATCTTTTATTACCACAAACCCTTCTCTATCACTTTAAAGGACCCAGCAGAACAATTAGCAAACCTTATTTACTGCGGACCCTGCGAAAACTTAGATGAACTTGATGAAATTTAATGAGAAAAAGGGATGAAAAATTATAAAGAATTGTTGAACAAATTACTAACAAACAAGCTGGAAGAAAAAGATTTTTTAACCTTAAAAACTAACTTTAAAAATCTTTTTAAAAAAGCCCTTAAAAACTACTTTTCTGCAGATGTAGAAAGGCTATTTCGCAAACACTACGGGTCAGATTATCTTGATGTCCTCTCCCAGGAACTTTTTTTGCGGATCTTAACTCAAAGGGAGACCCTGATGAGCCTTGAGTTTATTCATGAAAATTATCTCTTAGCCATGGCTCAAAACATTATTCACTTTCACTTAGCCTCTGAGTTCAAGATGCTAAAGGCTGAGGTAAACTTTAACGACCTCCTGCCAAGCGACGACCCAGAGCAGCAAGAGGAGCTTAAACTTGAAGAAACCTTACCAAAAGTTTTCATTGACTACCTTGAAGACATAGAAGTAAAAAACCTTGTTGACACAATTGCCAAGACCTTTTCAAAGAAAGACCTTGAAACCCTTTGTTGGTACATAAGTAAAAGTGTGTTTCAGACGAACTTTACAGTTGACGTGAAAAGAGACCTTCTTTACAAGAGATGGGAACGACTTAAGCCAAAGCTTAGCCAAATTCTCCCAAGGGACCTCCTCCATGAGCAGAAGAGTAGAAAGTTCTGCGAAGCGGTTATGTCAGAAATCTGCCAAAAGCTCCATTTAATAAAAAAGTAAAGGACCAATATATCATCTAATAGGATAGACATATGAATAATCCAATTGAGAAATCTTTTAAGCTTTACAGGTCTATTTTAAAGGGGGCAAAGATTGTTCCTGTGAAAAATCCTATATATCCTCAAATAGGGGACCTCAGAAAAATTAATACCATTCCTTCCATCTATTTATCCCTTGTTGAGGAGCTCCCTTTTTATCAAGAAAAACTCTACAAAGCCTTAGTTTTAACTGAAGAAATTCAGTTAGGATGGCTTTCAAAGGAGACCCCGATATTAAAGCTTCCTCGTTATCGGGTAATTCTTGTAGCTCTACCTTTCTGGGTATATCTAACTGAAGACTTTTTACAAAACTTTACTCAAAAAGTCGGCAAGCTCTCTGTAGATTCTATGACTAAACTTTTGCACTATGCAGAATATACAGATTTAAATGACTTTGAAACTTTAAAACCTATTCAAGTAAAGTATATAAAACTTGTCATGCAGTATTTAGCGCCCTACAACACCAAGAGCCTTCTTACTTTTCTTGAGAAGCTTGAGTCCGCTGAAAAGACACCGCAGGTTGTTCAACTAAACGATCAGGTAGTTAACGCTTTATCTGAATACACTTACCTTAAAGCAGCTACTTCAAGAAGGGCTGTGAAAGGCAAAAACTTCTTTGCCTACGTAGAGGAACTTCCTGACCAAGCAAGGTTGATAGTGTATTTTCCCCAGAACTTCATTGGCAAAAGAGCTACTATCAAGTTAAAAGGTATGACTGTGTACGAAGGTCTTCTTGAGACTGACAAGATTATCGTTGAGAACCTCCCGCTCCTCTCAGACTATTCATTCCTTGAGGAGGAGTTTGATGTTCAGGTTTGAGTCCTTTGAGGAAAATCATCTCTTAGAATTTCTTTGGTTGGGCTTTTTGGACGACTACATTGAAGAGCTATATCAAAGGTGGGACGAATTCTCCGCTAAAATCCAATTTGAACTCATTCGTTATTCTCGGGAGCGCCTTTCAAACTTCCTAAGCCCCTCTATTTTAGCAAAAGTCCTGCACATTAAAGCCCAGGATGCAGAAATCATTCTCCAACACCAAGGGAAGCCCTTTGAGGTTTTGCTTACCGAAAGGGACCCCTTTGACCCTACTAAAGTTATCGTTAACACCTGTCAAGCCATAGCCATACCCCATACTTCAAAAATCATAACCAACCTTCCTGAGCTTAGGTCGGCACTTACCACTCTTAAGAAGCTCTTAGGTATGAACTTTGCAGTTTTCTTTGACACAAGGTTTATCGGGAAGAGTTTTATGCTCCCCTTAGCTACCGCTTTAGCCCTTGAGAATGTCCCTGCTGACCTTCGGTTTACAGGAGCCCTGAACGCAAGAGGGGACATATTAGAGGTTGACCATCTGAAAGAAAAGATTGCCTATGCGAAGGAGCACGGCTTAAGGCTCATCACCCCACTTGATGTTAAACACTTTGAAATCATAACAACCTTTCTTAAAAAAGACTATTGGTCCCTACCCTTCTATCTAACTTCATACGGCAAAGAAGAGGTTTCTTACTTCTTGAAGTTTTATCAAGGGGAGCGAGAGCTTGCAGGAATGGACCTTTTTAAAGGATTAAAGCTTTTTTACAATCTTTCTGAAGATAGTTTCTATTTAGTAACAGGCCAACTTAAGAAATCACAAGATTGGGAAGCTTCATGTCAGCAGTTTTACGAAAAGCTAACCTCCATTAAACACAGGCTTTCGGGCACAAAAGTTTTTCACTTTGGCATGCGAACTGCCTCAGCCTTAAGCTTTGCTTTGGGAGTTCTTTTTTCTACCTCTGAGCCTTTTGTCTTCTACCACTATCAGACTGTAGAGGGCAAAACGAGCTATCACCCTTTAAGAGTTGATTCCCCAAGATTCTTAAAAGAGAGACAGTCTTTCTATCGCCATCTTAAACCAAAGTTTGAAAAGCGTGGTGATGACTTAGTTGTCATTTTAAACTTTTCTCATCATGAGCCGGTAGCTGATGTTAAAAATTATGTGGCTACTCATCTTAGTGACCCTTCTTTTCTCGTTCTTGAGACAGAACCAAGGGGAAACATACCCATTTCAGCCATGGTTGAGATTTCTCGAGAGTCAGCAAGTTTCCTTCAGAAAATAAGGCAGGAATACTCTTTCAAAAGCTACCACTTCTTCTTTTCTTGCCCCTTGCCAATTGCCTTCATGGTAGGTGTAGCCTTCGGACACTACGTAGATGGCTATCTTTACAACTTCCAGAAGGAGGATCTCCTTTATCAACCGGTGCTTGATTTTAAATTTTTAAGAAAATTACGGGGAAGCCATGTCAGAAATTAAAGAAAAACTTGATTATGATAAAATAGAGACGAGAATGCATCATGAAGGAGGCACTATGAAAGATGTCATACTTTATAAGATAGTTTTAGCCTCCCTTCTTCACGATATCGGAAAGGTCTACCAAAGGGCTGAAGATAATCTACAAGATGAGTTTGTAAAACAAAATCAAGATTTATACCAACCTTACGAAAAAACTAAAGGCTACTACACTCACAAACATGTTTTGTATACCGCCAAATTTATCGAAGATAATCTCTCTTATATACCTGATCTTTTCCTTCAAGATGAGAACCCTGCCTATTCTCTCATAAATCTTGCAGCCTCACATCACAAACCTCAGTCCCCATGGCAAGCAATCATCACCAAGGCTGACAAATTAAGTAGCGGTTACGAAAGACGCACCTTTGAAAAGAAAGAAAACACTACTCAAGATGAGAAAACATCTGATATACCCCTCCTTAGCCTCTTTGAAGATGTTAGTCTTTGCGGGCAGTGGAAAACTAAGCTTTCTGATTATAAATATGCCTACGAGATAAGCTTATTAAAGCCTGAAAGTATATTTCCCAAGGAACAAAGGTCTGGATTTGCAGAGAGCGAGGCAAACAAGAGGGCATACAAAGCAATCATTCAAAGCTTTGAAGAAGGCTTTAAGAACCTTTCTTTTCTAAAGGAGAGGCCTGACCTTTGGCTTGAAAGTTTAAGTAGCTTGATGTTAGAGCACTTTCTTTTCATTCCTTCCGCTACTGTCACATATACTGCTCAAGGCTTTGAAAGAATTCCAAGCGATATTTCTCTTTTTGATCACAGTTACTTTACCGCAAGCTTAGCTGCAACCTTGTATTTGTATCACAAAGAAACCAACACCCTTTCACATACCTCTTACATTGAAGAAAGCGATGACGAACCTAAGTTTCTCTTCATTGAAGGCAACTTTTATGGCATCCAAAAGTTTATATTTTCTTCTGGTGGTGAAACCAGAAAGTGGGCAGCTAAACTTTTGAGAGGCCGATCCTTCGTTGTCTCTCTCTACACTGAGCTTGTTGCCGATTACCTACTTTCTGAACTTAACTTGCCTTTCGTCTCGCTCCTTTCTTCAGCAGCAGGTAAGTTTTTAATCTTATGTCCTAATTTAGACAGAATTAAACAAAGACTTGTAGAAATTGAACAGGAGATTAACGACTGGCTTTACGATTACTACTACGGTGAAACTTCCATAGGGATAGTATTTTTAGAAAGTAAGCCTAATGAACTAATAGATAAAAAAGGTTATCAAGAATTAATGAAAAACTTAAGTAGAAGGTCAGAGGAAAAGAAGTATCAAAAGTTTGACCTTAGAAGGTACGGTGGAGTTATGAAGGAGTATTTTGAAAGGTTTTCTGGAACTGATGTTTGCAAGTTGTGTGGGAAAAGACCAGCTGAAAAAACTCTACGAATAGAGGAAGAGGGCGAAAGTATCCCTACCTGTAAAGTATGCGATGACCACAGAAAAATAGGGGAAGCCTTGGTTAAGAATAGATATCTTCTCATTCTCAAAAGAGGAACTGTAAAAAGCTTAACTCAAATTCCAATACTTGAAAGATTCTCCTTAAACTTCGTAAACAGCGTCAAAGATATAAAACTTTCTGATAATAACATCTTACACGTTTGGGACATCGGCTTGACATATGATTTAGAAAAGAGCAGAAATTATTTTCCACGTAAATTCATCAACGCCTATGTCCCTCACGATGAAACTACAGGAGAAATTTACACCTTAGAGGAGCTTTCAGAGCGTTCCCTTACTAAGAAAAATGGTGAAATTTATGGAATTTCAGCCTTAGGTGTCCTAAAATCAGACGTTGACCGACTTGGTGAGATCTTCGCTCATGGTCTACCTGAAGAAAAGCGCACATTTTCTCGTTACTTAACCTTATCAAGAATGCTAAACCTTTTCTTTTCCTACTACTTACCATATCTTTGTAAAGAAAAGTTTCCGGATATATACAACGTCTTCTGTGGTGGAGATGACCTTTTTGTCATTGGTCCTTGGCAACAGTGTCTGGACTTTGCAGTTGAGATTAACAATAGTTTTAAGAAGTATGTTTGTGAAAATTCAAGTTTTACATTGTCCGCAGGATACATCTTAACTAAACCTAACATTCCGGTTACTGAGCTTGCCGAAAGGTCAGAAAATGCATTATCTTTGGCAAAAAATTTAGGTAGAAACAGAATATACATATTCAAAACTGACATAACTTGGGAAGTAATTCCGAATTTAAATGAGCTGAAAGCTTTGCTTAAGAGTTATTATGAGGAAGGTATAATCACCAAGTCTTACCTTTACAAATTGAATGAAATTACAGAAATGGTAAGTAGAGCAAAGAAGATTATGAAAATCCAGAGTGAAAAAAAATATAAAGATGAGGAATTAAAACAATTTTTTAGTATAACTAAAGACCTTTTATGGCATAGTTATTTATACTATTTTACGGTAAGAAACTTTAAGATGAAGAAAGGATATAAAGAGCTTGAGGATTTTATAGTGAAACTTGTTGAGGCATTTGATAAACATGGTGAAGCTGTAAGGTTGCCTTTATGGCAAATACTATATTCTATTAGGAGGTATGGCTATGAACAAACAACATCAGAGACCAAATCAACCAAACCCACAAAGACCAAGTAGTGAAACAAGGCAAGGTAGTGGTCATAGTGACCTGCCAAAAATAGAATTTTGGGTAGACCGTGAAAGGAAGATCGTAAATCCTGACCTATTTGTAAGCATTGCTTATACCTACTCTGAAAAAATTAGTGAAGATAAGAAAGCAAATAAAAGGTCACAGCTTCGTAAATTCTACGACGAAGTTATACACTACTACGACCTTTTAAAAGGAAATAAAGAAATCTTTCCTCAGTTGCTACCTTACATAAAGTTGCTCCGAGCTAAGGTTTATTACTCCTTAGGAAGAGGACATATTACTGATGACTTTAAGAATATGATAGAAAATTGTCTAAATCAAATTCAAACCTATGAAGATTTTGAAGTATTTAAGAACTTTTTTGAAGCCTTTATGGGATATTATAGATATCATAGACCAAAAGATGAGTAGTATCAATGTTTAACAACAATTTTAAAGAGGAGGTTGGGCTATGGAGAATTTACCTAAAATTAAACTAAGAAGAATTCATCAAATTAGTGGTAAGATCAAACTTTTAACTGGATTACACATTGGATCAGGAAACACGGAGATGCACATTGGTGGAATTGACAATATGGTCATCAGGGATCCCTACACGAATGAACCATACATACCTGGGTCAAGTCTAAAAGGGAAAATCAGAAGTCTCCTTGAATATTACTTTGGCCTTCCATGGATAAGTGCAGAAGTTGATGGACGAAATGGTGGTATTACGAGTTACAAATTATTACTACCAAATAATAATAATATTAACATAAGTGAAGACATAAAAGCTAAGGCTAAGAAGATACTGAAGCTATTTGGCATATCGGGGGCAGGAGAAGAGGTAATAAAGGAAATCGGTCCAACGAGGGTTGCCTTTTCTGATTGTTTTTTTACGGAGGATTTTAGAAAAAACTAAGGGAGCTTAATCTACCCTACACTGAAATCAAAGCTGAAAATCGCATAAACAGGATAACTGGAACAGCAGAGCATCCTCGCTTTACCGAAAGGGTCCCTGCAGGGGCTGAGTTTGATTTTCGCGTAACTCTTAAGGTCTATGAGGATACAGATGAAGAGCTACTTGACCTTTTACTAAAGGGGATGAAGCTTCTTGAGCTTGACTATCTTGGTGGCTGTGGCTCCAGGGGATACGGTAGGATTAAGTTTGAGCTTGATGGCGACTTTAAGGAGAGATTTGAGAAATTAAATCTTTTTTAAGATTTTTGGCTTATGATAGATAGCTCTTACCGCCATTAAGGAGGTTAGACTTGAAAGTATATCAAGTTAACATTAGACCTCTTACTGGCTTTGGTATTCCCATTAAAGGTGACACTTTGTTTGGCCATTTATGCTGGCAGTTATACTACGACAGTAACTTAGTTGGTAAAAGTCTTGAGAGCTTACTTACTGATTACAGCGTAAATCCCTTCTGCATTATTTCATCAGCCTTTCCTTTTGTAAACGGCAAAGTTTACTTAAAAAAGCCATCTCTGCCTATGCATATTCTTTACAAAAAATATTCTGATGAGGAATTAATAAGCAAAAGAAAGGATTTGAAGAAGGAGATGTATTTTAAGCTTGAACTTCCACTTTCACCCCTTCACGAACTTGAATTTGTAGACAAACCGGAAGGAAAAGAGGTTGAGAAAAGGGATGAACAGGTTAGATGCACTATTCACCGCCTGCTTGGCACTACAAGCGGTGGTGGCTTTTCACCTTATGTAATACCAAAGCATTGGTATATTACGGACCTTGCTATATTTGTTGGGATAAGAGATGATATAAAAGTTAAAGGCATCATTGAAGGCTTAAGTAGAATTGGAAAGTTTGGATATGGTAAGGATGCTACTTCTGGTTGGGGGAAGTTTGAAATAGTTAGTTATCAAGAGATTGATTTTTACGAACGCTTAAACTCAAATTGCAACGCCTACTATACTCTTTCCCCCTCTTTACCAGAGAAAAACATAAATTATAGGAAGATTTACTATGAGCCAACCATTCGCTTTGGCCGTCATGGGGACATATTAAGCGTTTCCAAAAATCCTTTTAAAGCACCAGTCTTAATGGCTGATGAAGGCGCTGTCTATATACCTGAAAAGTTTGAAAAAAGGTTTTATCTTGGTAGAGCTGTATACGGTGTGTCATCAATTTTAGAGAAGGCTGTAGTTCAAGCTTACTCCTTAGTAATACCGTTGGAGGTCCATTATGCATAAACCAGTTAAGTTGAGTATAACTTTAGAAACCTTAACCCCAATCCATATCGGATGTGACGATTACTTTCAACCAACTGAATTTGTCATTGATACCACAGAAAAAGTGCTTATCAAGTTTTCGATTTATGATTTAATTCCCCTGTTAAACGACAAAGAAAGAGCTGAATTAGAGAGGATCTCTGAGGCAAGAGGACTATTAGGTTTAGTTAGATTATACAGATTCTATAAAGAACGCTTGCAGGAGAAGATAAAAAAACTTCCAAATGTCAAAAAAATTAAAATCCCAGATGAATTGTCAAAAAGGTATGAAGAGTTTCTTAAGTTAAATGACGAGAAAAAGATACGTGAAAACTTTAACAATTTTGAAATACCACGAACCTTTTTTAATCCCTTTACGGACCAACCAATCATACCAGGAAGCTCTCTCAAAGGCTCAATCAGAACTGCATATCTGGAAATAGAATTGAAAAAGTCTCAGGGAAAAATAAAAGTGCAAGAATTGCTGAATAAAATAATGAATATAAATACAGAAACAAAAAAAAGTGACATTGATAAACTTTCCCAGGAACTTGAAAAAGAGCTACTTGAATACCCTTCACTGCAAAGAGACCCTTTTAAATACCTAAAAATATCAGACTTAACTCCCATAAACAGAGTGGATACTCAAATTATGTATCAAGTAAATGTTAGAAAATCAGGAAACAGATTTGCTCGCGGTATTACACGGCCTATTGAAGTTATTCCAGCTGGAGTGCAATTTTATGGTGAGATGGATTTTGTTATTCCTCAAAATATTCCTGAGGATCAACCTAAACTCAAATTTGCATATTTTTTGGAAGGATTGCATACTCATTTTGAACCTATTCTTAATGAAGAGGAAAGCTTAGCAAAAAGTTTAGGTTTTCAAAAGCTAAAGGTTACTGAAAAACATCTGAAGCTGTATAAAGAGAAAAAAGGTTTTTTCATTAAGATTGGTAAGCACTCAGGGGCAGAAGCAGTAACCATTGAAGGTGTAAGAAGAATTTTGATAAGACTAACTGGAAACCGAAAGGAATATCGAGATTCTCCTACCACCATATGGCTTGCCAGTCCTAAACAGAAAGACATTTCCATGGCATATCCATTTGGTTGGGCTTTCATGACGATTGAAAAGAAAAAAATATGATTGAAATTCCCTACAACTTAATTGATATCTATTGTGAGCCAGAAGACGAGCTTTATCTACCCCAATTCAAGGGCTCCTCTTTTCGTGGTGTTATAGGCAGAACCTTAAGAAAAGCCCTATGCGTGTTAAAGTCTTATGAAGCTTGTCCTCCCTGTCCATTGAAAAACAAGTGTTATTATGCTTACCTTTTTGAGACAATTCCTTCTCAACATGGTCCCCTTCCTTTCAACTTACACAAGTATCCAGCGGTTCCTCATCCATTTGTTATTGAACCACCAGAGGAAGAAAAAAGGCTTTTCACCAAGGGAGAGGTCTTTGCTTTAAGAATTATTCTTATTGGCAAAGCAACCCAATACGAACCCTATTTTTTACTTGCTATTCGCTATGCTGGTGAGCATGGCATTGGTAAGGGGAACAAGAAATTTTATGTGGTGGAATATCGTTCTTCTGGCACGCAAAAGTGTTACCTTGAATTTAATGAACCCTCAGATAAAGAAAACATCTCTCAGATTAGTCTTCGTGTTATTACGCCCCTTCGACTAATACATGAAAGAAGATTAGTCAAAAGATTGGAGTTTCATCATCTTATCAGGGCACTACTTCGTAGATTGACGATACTTTATTATTTTCACGTCAACGAAGCAATGCCAGAGATACCAGCAAAAAGACTTATTGAACAGGCAATGAGTGTAAAAACCGTCAACGAATCCTTGAGATGGTTTGACTGGGAACGCTATTCTTTTAGACAAAAAAGGAGAATGACTTTGGGAGGACTTGTTGGAGAAGTTACGTTTGAAGGCAACTTAGCCCCTTTCTACTCTATCCTTAGGGCTGGGGAAATATTTCACTGTGGGAAGAATACCTCATTCGGGCTTGGGAAGTATAGAATAACTTTTGTCAAGGGGTAACTTTTGTCAAGGGGCGGACATATGAAAGTTATATACCAAATTGGGCGTTTTGAAAGGGGAGCCTTCAATCCTCTTAAGTTTGAAATAAACGGCAAGGTCTACCAATCTTATCTTTCTTCCCTTGCTCTTCGTCAGCATTTTAAGGATGCTGGGAGCCAAGCAAAGGTCATACTCATCTATCCCGTTAGTATTTTACTCAACAGACCTGCTCTTTCTTCAGAGGGAATGACTGAAGATTTTAGGAACCTTGTTCAAGGTCTACTCATGGAAAGCTCAAAGCTTGAAGATTACCTAAGAAACCCTTACCCTTACTTTGCGGAACATCCTCATTCAAAAGAGGCAGATAGTTTTATCGTTATACACAGCATTGGTCAATACGAGGGAGTAAGCTTTTTAGCAACCTTAGAAGAGCTTATTCTTGAGACCTTCGTGGGGATTGTTTCTCACTATCATCAGGAACCCTTCTCTGAACTTTACCTTGATGTATCAAGCGGTCATAACATATATACTACTGCTCTTCTTGAAGCAGGAAGATTGTTTTTAATCTGTTACAACCTGCAAAATCCTCATGTCAAGGATGAAGAAAAACTAAAGGTTTACATAACCTTTTCTGAACCAATCGTCCAACCATTTGACCGAATTTTTAAGGTCTTTACGGGATTTCCGTTAGAAGTGAAAACCTTTTTTTCTTTCCCACAAGCACCAGATCAGTATTCCTTTGATGGAGCATACATGAAATTTTCACAACAATTAACCGGAGAAGACCGCAAAATGAAACGATTCTTTAACGAGCTTTTTGCAAGAGGATACTTTTTCTATTCAGCCCTTAAAAACAATACACCCTTAGTGCTTTACAACTGGGATTACGACCAAGAGGACATAATTGACGAAGGAATACGAAAGCTAACAGAGTTAATTAAAACAAAATTACGACAACACTATAGAACTACTCCAGGATTATCTTTAGACCCTTACCGTAAAGGTTTTATTATGTTGTCTTTGTATAAAGGAATAGTTAAGATCTTAAAAGACAATGCTATCGTTAAAAAAGAGGAAGTTTCAGTATATGAAATAAAAGAAAAATTTTGCAGACAGGATATGAGCATATATAACTATTTTGACTTACAGCAAAATTCATCATACCTTTCACACGAAATTGATGTAAATTTTGAAAAAACAAAGAAAGATTTTCTGATGAATGGAAGTTACTGAAAGATTACATGAATGTTTATGAGACACAGTCATTTAACGACAGAAACTTTTTAGCTCATTGCGGTTTTGAAAGGAACTGTATATTGGTGAAAAAAGTTAATGCTGATGTTGTAATAAAATATGATGAAAACTTAAGGAACTATATAGAAAAATGCTTGTTAAGAAAGTAACAGAAAAGTCTCATAAAATATTAATTTCACAATGCCATAAGCCCCTTTTAAGTTGCCCTAAAGATTTTCTTGACTTTTTTCGGGTTTTGTGTAGATTGTTATTAAACTTGCTACTTAGCTAAGAGTAACAAGTAGTTTTCGCTCTTTGACAAGTGAATAGCGGGCAGGGCAGGCTTAAAGCCTTACCTCACCTTTGATACCTATTTCACATGCTTAGCCTTTTAAGGCAATTTTTAGGGAACTTTAGCTAAGAAAACCGCCTTTAAAAGTGCTTTAAATTCACAATCACATTGATTTTGCTTTAGTAATACTTTTGGCAACTTTTAAAACACAAATTTATTACTGCCTTAGATGTTCTTTAGTTTTCAGATTAACAATACAAAGAATATTCTTTTTAAGCTGTCCTCTCAAGGGCTTATCAAATCTGTTATTGAGCTGTAGAGAAATTCCCCAGTTAATTTGAGAATCAATTTCAGTTTGAAAGGCGAAAATTGCTAATTTTTGGTCCTCAAATTAAGTTATTTTTTCATGCTTTCCCGTGTCTTGAAGGCAAGGATTGGTGAGGTTTTCAGAGGGTTAAATTTCAAAAATTTCTAAGTGAAGCAAATCACAAGTAAGGAATGATGAGGCCTACAAGTCGTCAGGGTGGAAGCCTGCCCTCTTTAAAAAGGGATTGCGACACAAAACAGGGGTCATCCTGCTCAAATTCCTCCTCTTGTGGAAGCCTGCCCTCTTTAAAAAGGGATTGCGACATCTGTAGCTAAGCGATAAACAAACTTTCCATCTCTGCGTGGAAGCCTGCCCTCTTTAAAAAGGGATTGCGACTCCTTCAACAGCTCTGATAGCCTCATCAGCCACCTCCTTGTGTGGAAGCCTGCCCTCTTTAAAAAGGGATTGCGACCCCTATTTCTTCTATTATTGCAGGCGGAACAAATATTAGTGGAAGCCTGCCCTCTTTAAAAAGGGATTGCGACATTATTCGAGCCCTTGCCCCTTTTAAGGGCAAGGGGTGGAAGCCTGCCCTCTTTAAAAAGGGATTGCGACTGGAGAAATTTTGTCATCTGGGACTGGCCAAATATAATCTTGTGGAAGCCTGCCCTCTTTAAAAAGGGATTGCGACCCTATCGAACCCTCTGAAAGAGGGCTCGAATATTTCTGTGGAAGCCTGCCCTCTTTAAAAAGGGATTGCGACTTCTTGCAGTTCCTTATTGACCCGAAAAGTTATTGTCCTGTGGAAGCCTGCCCTCTTTAAAAAGGGATTGCGACTTTTATCCATTTTATCCACCCCTACGCTCCTTTTTGTGGAAGCCTGCCCTCTTTAAAAAGGGATTGCGACTCAATATGACCCCCTCTGGAAGTCTCTGCTTTAAAAAGGTGGAAGCCTGCCCTCTTTAAAAAGGGATTGCGACCACTTAACCCATTAACTTGGACGGGCGTATACCTAGTGGAAGCCTGCCCTCTTTAAAAAGGGATTGCGACATCTGTAGCTAAGCGATAAACAAACTTTCCATCTCTGCGTGGAAGCCTGCCCTCTTTAAAAAGG
>Ga0209393_1000095_pt1 | contig 42974 bp, 39 predicted proteins | sample SSWtaG_2_FD_184117 | JGI IMG/M metagenome (GOLD analysis project Ga0209393, IMG submission 184117) | Hot spring microbial communities from Sandy's Spring West, USA to study Microbial Dark Matter (Phase II) - SSWsed_130316 (SPAdes)... | ecosystem: Environmental > Aquatic > Thermal springs > Hot...
CTAGAGGGGGGTTTGGAGCTAGGGGAGGCTTCGGAGGAGGTGGTGGAGGGGTCCGCTAGTACCCTCAGGAAACGTCTACGTGGCTTTGAAGGCTTTTACACAGACACCACCCACTTACTCTGCTAAGCCTATCCAAGTTGTCGCACCTAGCCGTATGCTTACGGATTCCACTAGCTCTTCCAGCTACTGCACTCTGAAAACTCCCACTATAGCTACCTAGCTAACGTACTTCGCAATTAAGGCTACAGCTAGCCTTACTACCAGTACCAAGGTGAGTACTGCTACCAGTACAGCGATTGAGTAGGCCCCGATTAGAGCTGTACCAGATGCCGTTACGTCCCTGTAGATAGTGTAGACTAGGGGTGCTACGCTACTCCAGCCTTGGGTAGTCCCTAGCCCACCTATGGTAACCGAGGTACTTACCTCGGTAGCTATGGTTACTGAGGCCAGGGATAGGCTGTAGGTAGAGGTAAGTAGTGCTATAGGTACCACGGTAGTTACTACAGCTCTTAGCGGTTTAGCGCCAGCTACCTGGGCAGCCTCCTCGTAGTCCCTAGGTATCGATGAGAGGGTACTCCTAAGAGCTACGTAGACGTAGGGCAGCCTCCTAAGGGAGTAGGACACCACGAGGTACAGCCACGGTGAGTTGAATGGGCTTAGGGGTAGGCTACCGAAGGCCCCTACGTACGAGTAGGCTACCGCTACCCCCGGAATCGATAGGGGGAGTACAGCTAGGGCCTCAATAGCTTGCTGAACTCTAGACCCCCTCGAGGACTTGTAGGCTAGGGGTAGGGCTACTGCTAGGCTAAGCGTCAGCGAGAGTGCTGTGTAGATAACCGTGTTAAGGGTTGACCTAACTCTGGTCGGGTCTAGGAGGAGGTGGAGGGATGGGGACACCCTCAGGGTTAGCGGGTCTACAACAGCTGAAGCTAGGGCTAGGAGGGTTGGGAGGAGGGATAGGGCTAGGAAGGCTGTGAGTATCGCTAGAACCGGAGCTACCCCGGGGCTAACCCTACTTCGGTAGACCCCTAGAGGCTTAATCATAGCAGCACCGAAGCTCCTGTAGACAGCTACTAGGTACCTAGCTGAGGCGGTGAAGATCGCTAGCGATACGGCTAGCACTATGAGTGCGTACCCTATAGCCCTAGTGGAGAAGCCTACGTAGACCTCCGAGATGAAGTGTACGTAGGCCCTATAGGATAGTAGCCCCCTAACGTCTGGATAGCCCTCGAAGATCAGCGGGGCCTCGAGGTCCTCTAGAGATAGTACGTAGGTAAGCGCGAGGGAGGTGTAGATAGCTGGTCTCAGCAACGGTAGGAGTACCCTAGCTACAACTACTCTAGGAGCTGAGCCAAGGCTGTAAGCACCCTCGGTGAACTCCCTAGGTAGTACGGAGGCGTAGGAGAGGAGTATGGAGTAGGAGAAGGGGAAGAAGGTTAGGGCCTGGTACAGGGCTACGGCGGCTAACCCCTCTACACGTACCGCTAGCCCGAAGAACCTGAGGACCCTGTTTACAAGACCTAGATCTGGGTCTAGAACGCTCTGGAGGGCTAGGACCTTAACAAAGGGGATGGGTAGGTAGGCTAGGAGGGGTAGGGCAGCCAGTAACCTGGGGACCCTGTACAGGTAGACTAGCAGGGTGTAGGTAAGGCCTACTAACGTAGATGCCGAGGCTACTACTAGGGGTAGGAGGAGGGAGTTGAGTAGGGGGCCTAGGTCCGGCCACCTAGCGATAACTACCGTCAGCCCGCCCTGCTGTGCTAGCTCTAGAGGGCTCCTACTAACGGGTACAGCTAGCGCTAGATCCCGTAGAGCTACGGCTACGCAGTTCACAGGGTTGTACGAGGCTAGTAGAGCTACGAGGGGGGCTACGAAGAGGGTTAGAACTACAGCTATCGATGCAAGCGCGTACAGGTCTAGGGAGTTCATCAGCTGCCCAGCTCCTTCAGTAGTTGCTGGAGTCTGGCCAGCGCGGCCTCCTTAATGCTCTGGTACAGCGAGTCCCTACTAACACTACCCTCCCTAATAGCTGAGGAGACCTGAGCTGCGTAGTCCTCCGTAAACTCTGTGTAACCCCCGGTTAGCGGGTCCCGGATTACCAGTGGGGAGCCCAACCTCTCCAACCACCTAGCTAGGTCTCCGGGGTACGCTCTGCAAACCCTGGAGTAAACCTCGGTCAGAAGCTTCTGGACGTCGGGGTCCGATATCGATGCCTCGAAGTACGTAACCACCGCCTCCCTAACCCTAGACTCGAACCCCGTATCGTACCTCATAGCCTTCGAGATAGCCTCCCTAGTCCTACCGGCCATAGCCTCTAAGCCGGGTACCTCAACTGCTGGTAGGTAGCCGAACCTCTCGACTACAAGCCTCTGCCCCTCTGAACTGAGGAACCAGGTTATGAAGGCCTGAGCCTCAGCCGGGTACCTAGTCCCAGCAGCTACAGCTACCGGGGATACGTAGAGTATGGTCTCGCCATCGGGGGTTACGAATACGGCTCTCCCACCGCTAGCCCTCTCAGCTTGGAGTCCGTAGCCGATGTAGGCTGGAGCTACTGCTACCACCCCCGCGGTAGCGTCGTCCCTAGCCCTCTCGGAGCTAGTAACGAAGCTGGATATAGCTCCGATAGCCGTTAGGAGCTGCCACCCCCTACTCCAGCCGTACCTCTGGAGTACCCCCATTACCGTAGTCCTAGCTGTACCGCTCTTAGATGGCAGCGGGAATGATACTATGTACCTGCCCTCATCTAGAGGTCTAGCGTAGGTTGGGTTAGTGAGGTCTGCCCAACTAGCTGGTTCCCGGAGGTTGTGGCGGTTTAGGAAGTCCTTGTTTACTATGAAGCCGTAGACTCCCAGACCTATCCCAAGCCAGCATACGGAGCCGCCCTTGGAGTAACCGACGAACTCCGGGTGTAGCTTCCTAGCTAGCTCGACCAGCTCCTTCGAGTCTAAGTACCTTAGCGCGCCGTCCTCGCAGAGGCTGTTGAATATCGAGGGCTCACCAACTAGTAGTAGGTCTACCTCACCCCTTAAGCTTAGGTCCCTCCATAGGCTGTAGTCCAGCTTCTTTATCTCTACATCAACTATATTGTACCTCCTAGCTATATCGCTAGCTAGGAAGGCCGCCCTAACGGCATCAGCCTCCTCAGCTGATAGCCTAGAGGCTACGACCAGCCTAACCGCGGGTCTCTGAGTGGGTGTGTAGACTAGGTAGGCAGCTGCGACCACAGCTACAACTACCACGACTGCTGCAGCTATAGGTAGGGGTCTGAAGCCCATGGTACCACCGCTACGGTCGGCTTAGCATAGGCTTTAAGCATTGTGGAACGTTCATATAGAGCAGTTAAATTACAGCTGTAGAGGATCCTAGCGGTGCTCCTACGTGAGCTCTGAGACCTTGGTTAGGGTTAAGAGGGTCTCCAACGGAGTTGTAGGAGTGGAGGTAGAGCTCCCCAACTCACCACCTCTAGTAATCCTAGTAGGTAGGAGGGCCTTCGTAGCCTGCGGATTCCTAAACGTAGAGCTAGCCGAGAAGCTCGGAATACCCTGCGCTAGGGTTACCGGGGTTAGGAGCGTCGAGGATGTCCTAGAGAAGGAGGTCCAGCAGGTAACCTCAAAGGCTAAGGAGCTCGGGGTCATAGAAGGGGTTAAGGTAAGGGAGGTACTCGATAAGCTTTAGAGACAGTATGCGTAAGGTAGCCTTCGGAAGCTAAACAACACATACCTCAGGAGTAGAGCTATAAAACTGCTAACTCAACCCCCCAACCGCAGACTAGTAGGTCCTCTGTAGCTGAGGGCCTCTGAAGGTCGGGCCAGGGACTTGAGCGGATCGTGGAGGCTAAGTCCCGTACCTCTCCCAGAGGATAAACAGCTCGTCCCGTATGTAGAGCTCCTCTAATCTCTCTAAAGCTCCTCCCTTTCTGCGTAGCTCGACGTAGGCTCCGGAGAACTCCTTTACCTTACCCACTACGCTAGCTTCGACGCCTAGACTCCTTAGTAGGGCTACGGCTACCTCAGCTCTATCCCGGGGGACTGTGGCTATGAGTACCCCGGAGCTTATCAGCCTAAGGGGGTCTACACCTAGTGCTCTACACATGACCGCCGTCTCCTCAGCTACCGGTACCATCTCCTCCCAGACCTCGAGGGTCTTCCCGGAGGCGTAGGCTAACTCTACAAGGCCCCCTATGAGCCCACCCTCAGTTGGGTCGTGCATTGCCGTAGCGAGACCGGCCTCGGCTAGCACTAGGGCCTCCCTAACCACACTTACCCTCCTTATGAAGCCCCTACCACTCTCCACGACCTCGGGCGGGACACCCCTCCTTAATAGGACGTCCTTAAAGTCCGTAGCTAGGATCGACGTACCCTCCACCGCGGCTGTCTTAGTGATGATAACTGCGTCCCCTAGCCGGGCTCCGGAGGTCGTTACGTACCTGCCCCCCTCGGCTATACCTGCGGCGGTCATCGATATGAGGGGTCTGCGGAGGCCTGGTGTGAACTCGGAGTGCCCGCCTACGACCATGGCCCCAACCTCCTTAGCTGCCTCGTCTATCTGCCCGGTAACCCTATCCACCAGCTCCTCCTCAGAGCCCTCGGGGAAGTAGAGGACGGGGAGGAGCCACCTAGGTCTAACACCCCTTACAGCTATGTCGTTTGAGGCTATGTGGACGGCTAGCCAGCCGAGGTACTCAACAGCACCGCTAATAGGGTCTACGTGTACTACGAGGAACCTACCGCTACCGATATCTATTACTGCAGCGTCCTCACCTATACTAGGTCCTACGACTACATCGGGGTCCCTAACCCCAACCCTACTTAGAACGTACCTCCTCAGCATATCGGGGGGTAGCTTACCGCTCAAGTATCTCTACCCAGGAGCTAGGTAGAGAGTACCTAGATAAGGGTACTCCTTCCAGTAAAACCTGCGGCAGGTTCCGGTTAGCGTCTAGGTGAACTCCTAGATCACCCTAGCCGCTTCTAAAAGGTTTTATATACTTTGTGGTAGGGTTTAAGTGGTGGTAACTTGCTAAGCTTTAGGCAGGTACTCTGCATAATTGCCATACTAGCCTTAGCTCTAGCTAGCCTTACGTGGCTACCGGGAGCTACAGCTGAGGAGGTCTTCATCGTAGCCTCGATGAAGTACATTAAGAACCCTAACCCGCTTAAGGAGGAGACCTGGTACGACTGGTGGCTTAACCTAGTAATGTACGATAGGCTTTTCAGGGAGGGTCCCGACCTAGAGCCCCACCCATGGCTGTGCACGTGGTACGAGTACAGCCCGGACGGCTTAGTCTGGCTCTTTAGGGTAGCTGAGAACGCGTACTGGCACGACGGTAACCCTCTAACTGCTGAGGACGTGGTGTTCACGATAGAGTTCTACAGGAAGTACCAGCCACCGTCCTGGTACCCCTACGTTGAGTTCGTAGAGAGGGCTGAGCTAGTGGACAGGTACACATTCAGGATCTACCTATCCAGGTTTAACGCCTGGCTCCTAAGGACCTTCGGCTACATGATAGTACTACCGAAGCACGTGTGGACCTACGTAGCTGAGGTATTCGACGACCCTACGTACTTCAACCCGCTGAGCTCCGACGACGTAGGTAAGGTCCTACCGCGGATAGAGGCTGGTGAGCCTGCTGAGGTAGCCTCGAAGGTTAGGGACTTCGTGAACAGGTACGGGCACCTGAGGATAGGTTCAGGCCCCTACTTACTGACTAAGTGGGTTGAAGGGGAGTTACTAGACCTAGCTAAGCACCCGAAGTACTTCAAGCCCGGGTTCCCGAGGGCCGATAGGCTAATCTTCAAGGTCTACGCGACCGACGAGGCCCAGTACCTAGCTGTAAAGAAGGGTGAAGCCCACATAATGATGTGGACGGCCCCCTACGCCGTACTACCCGAGGCTGAGGCTGACCCCAACCTGGTGGTACCTAAGAGCCCGGACGTCTACGTAGGCTTTATAGGCTTCAACCTCCGAGACCCTATCACCGGGATCAAGAACTTCAGGAAGGCGGTGGCACACGCTCTCGATAAGAACTTCGTCGTTAAGACCCTGATGCTAGGGTACGCCGAGGCCGTGTACACCTACGTCCACCCAGGCTTCGAGTTCTGGGTAAACAAGGACGTACCTAGGTACGACTACAGCCTAGCCGAGGTGGCTAGGCTACTGGATGAGGCCGGCTTCAAGGACGTCGATGGCGATGGCTGGAGGGAGGCACCTGACGGTAGTAAGTTCGAGGTCACCATATACTCGCCGGAGTACGACCCCGTTAGGGTTAGGATATGCGATGTACTAGTTGAGAACCTAGCTAAGGTAGGGGTTAGGGCTAGGAACGTACCCCTAGACTTCGACACCATGATAGACTACGTCTACAACCAGCTGAAGTTCCAGATATACATAATAGAGAACGACGCTAACTTCCAGCCGTGGTACTACTCAGCCTTCTACGTAGAGGAGCAGGCTGTCCCCGGAGGGAACAACCCGTGGGGCTTCGTAAACAAGGAGTTCGAGGAGATGTTGAAGAGGGCTGAGGGAGAGCCGGACGACTACAGGAGGGCCGAGCTCTACAAGAAGCTCCAGGAGACCCTAGCTGAGGAGCTACCGATACTACCGATCTACGTTAGGTACTGGATACAGGTCTACAGAAAGGAGCTCTCCGGGGTAGTCGATATGCCTGGAGGGGCCCTGAACTTCTGGACCCTCATTAACGGCAACTTCAGGGGGATCCCGGCTGAGCTACCATACACTAAGCTCGAGAAGCCCATTACTCTACCTCCAGTTACTCCCATACCGATTACAGTCACCGTTACGGCAGCTATAACGGCTACGGCTGTACACACCACTACCGTTAGGGAAACGATTAGGGAGGCCTACACCCCACCGGAGGTAGTCGTAGCTGCGGTAGTAGCAGTAGTCCTCGTCGGGGCGGCGATGTACCTCCTAGGTAGGAGGACAGCTAGGTGATGCCTAAGCTCAACCGGCTTTTTATATACTCGTACCTCCCCTAACTCCGGGTGGTAGCTCTGAGCCTCCCTAGGTACGCTGTTAGGCGGGCCTTGGAGACTCTGATCTCATTCTTCATCCTGGTTAGTATCGCGTTCTTCCTCTTCAGAGTTATGCCTGGGGATCCTACAGCATTCCTTCTGGAGAGCCCTAGGATCCACCCAGGCGTACGTGTCCTCCTTAGGCAGAGGCTTGGGCTTGATAGACCACTCTACGAGCAGTTCTTTATCTACCTAGGTAACCTAGTTACCGGTGAGCTAGGGTACTCCCTCTACTACGGTAGGCCTGTTACCGAGCTGATCTTCGGTAGGAGGCTACTTAACACCCTAGCACTCGTAGGCTCCTCCACAGCTACAGCCATAGCTGTAGGGCTTCTGCTAGCCCTATACTCAGTTAGGAAGTACAGGTCTAAGTCTGAGTCAGCTGTAACGGTATTCTCCCTAGTTACCTACTCCATACCGACGTTCTGGCTGGGCATGCTGTTCATAATGGCATTCTCCGTACGCCTAGGACTATTCCCAGTTGGGGGGACCATAACGGCCGTTAAGGTCCATAAGGACCTCCTAGAGCTAGCCGCGGACTACCTGTGGCACATGGCCCTCCCCTTCACAGTCCTAACACTGATCCAGATAGGTTACAACTACCTCATAGTTAGGAACGCCATGCTCTCAATACTCCAGGAGGACTTCGTAATGGTTGCTAGAGCTAAGGGGCTACCCGAGGGGTCTGTGATAAGGAGGCACGTCTTTAGGGCAGCCTTACCCCCCTTCGCTACTATAGTAGGGCTCCAGCTAGCCGGTATCTTCACCGGTGCCGTAATGACTGAGACGGTTTTCTCGTGGGAGGGGCTGGGTAGGTTAATGTACGAGGCCGTGTCCACCAGGGACTACCCGCTACTTCAAGGTATATTCCTAGTAATCCTAGCAGCCTTCCTAGCAGCTAACTACGTCGTAGACCTACTCTACGCCTACCTAGACCCGAGGGTGAGGTATAGGTGAGGCCCTCTAGGCTTAAGGAGGACTTAGCCCTACTACTACGTAACCCCTACGGTAGGCTAGGTCTAGCCATCCTAGTAGCCCTTGTAGTAGCTGCTGTGATAGGTCCCTACTTAACACCCTACGATATCTGGCAGTACGGTATCTGCAGGCCCTTCGAACCCCCATCTACCCAGCGTCCCTTCGGTTGCGATGAAATAGGTAGGGACCTGCTAACCCTCTTCCTATATGGGGGTAGGATATCCCTACTAGTAGGCTTCCTGGCGGCCCTGCTATCTACCCTCCTAGGGGCTGTAGCTGGGCTGGTAAGCGGTTACCTAGGTGGGCTAGTGGACTCAGTAATTATGAGGGTAGTTGACGCTCTACTAGCCCTGCCGGGGCTAGTCCTTATGATAATCTTCGCGGCGATACTAGGCCCTAGCCTCTTCAACGTGATCCTCGTGATCTCCGTACTCTCCTGGCCCCCAGTAGCTAGGGTCGTAAGGTCCCAGGTGGTATCTCTGAAGGAGTACCCCCACGTCGAGGCGGCGAAGGCCTTCGGAGCTGGTGCTACAAGGATAATCTTCAAACACATAGCTCCAGCTACGATGCCTGTAGTCTTAGCCAACATGGTCCTTCAGATATCCAACGCTATAATAGCCGAGGCAGCTCTTAGCTTCCTAGGCCTCGGAGACCCTAGGATACCGAGCTGGGGTGGTATACTGAGGTTCGCCTTTAGGATGGGCGCTATGTCAGCTGGGTACTGGTGGTACGTAGTGCCCCCAGGCACGGGGATCCTACTCGCAGTCCTCTCAGTTACCTTCATAAGCTACGCACTAGATGAGATAGTCAACCCCAAGCTTAGGAGGTTTTAACCTAGCCTCTAAACTATACAGGGGTACGCTTTGCAGGTTCTTCTAAATAGGCTTAGGGACTACGTACACCGCAACTACAGCTACCTAGTTGAGGAGGTTAGGAAGCTCCTCAGGATACCCAGCATATCCGGGACGGGTGAGGGTATCGGGGAGGCTGCGGAGTTCCTGAGGGACTGGCTTAGGGATAGGCTAGGGGTGGATGCTAGGCTACTAAGCTACGGAGGTCACCCAATAGTCTACGGTAGGCTGACCGGTAGATCCGAGAGGAGAGTGGTGATCTACAACATGTACGATGTACAGCCCCCAGACCCTCTAGAACTCTGGGAGGTACCACCGTTCGAAGCTAGAGTAGTTAGGGATAGGATCGTCGCTCGAGGGGCCTACAACACCAAGGCCGGCCTCATGTGCTCCCTACTGGGGGTCGAGGCCTTGGAGAGGGCTCTAGGGGAAGTCCCGGTGAGCGTCACCTTCGTACTGGAGGGTGAGGAGGAGATAGGTAGCCCATCTCTACGTAGGTTCGTTGAGGATAAGCGTGGAGAGCTGGCCGGATCCTACGCAACCCTCTTCACGTACCCCTCCGAAGACGTACCGGGTAAGCCTACCGTAGAGCTTGGTAATAAGGGTATAGTCTTCGTAGAGCTGAGGTCGAGGGTATCAAAGTATGACGTACATAGTAGCTTAGCTGGAGGGCTCTACAACCCAGCTGCAGTACTAGCTAGGATAGCCTCGGAGCTCCTAGACCCCACAGCAGGTCCGAGGCTTAGCTGGCTCGAGGAGAAGGTAGTAACACCGACTCCTGAGGACCTCGAGTACCTTAGTGATATAGTTGAGTCCGCACCTCTCGAGAGCGTTGTCGAGGAGTACGGTATCGGTAGGACCAGGCTAACCGGTAGGAGCTGGTACGTCGATGTGTTCTTCAAGCCCTCAGTTAACATAGACGGCTTCTACTCAGGCTACGTAGGCCCCGGGACCAAGACCATAACCCCGGCGGAGGCCGTAATGAGGTTAGACTTCAGGCTGGTCCCAAACGTAGAGCCGGATGACGTCCTAGAGGGTCTTAGGAGGGTTATAGAGAGACTTGGGCTGAGCGATCTAGTTGAGGTCGAGGTCCACGACTGCTATACCTGGAGTAAGACAGACCCGAAGCACCCAGCTGTTAAGGCAGCCCTTAGGGTCTACTCCCTACTAGGTCTAAGACCCTACGTCATACCGATGTCCCCGGGAGCCGCCCCCTCCTACCTCTTCACGAGGGTCCTCGGAATCCCGATGATATCCACGGGGCCGGGCCACGGAGGTAGGGCCCACGCACCGAATGAGTATGTAACCCTAGATACCATACCTAAGTTAACTCTGTACGTAGCCCTACTACTCGCTGAGCTAGCTGAGGTCTAGGCAGCCTCGGTAAGCCCAGCTATTTAACCACTTAAGCTAGGGCTACACGGTGCGAGGGCGTGGAGCTACCGGCTCTCATAGGTAACACCCCGCTGGTTAGGCTTAAGAGGCTTGGGGTTAGCGGTGTAGATATCTACGTTAAGCTCGAGTACATGAACCCTACGGGTAGCCATAAGGATAGGATAGCCTACTACATGGTTAGGGACGCTGTGGAGAGGTACGGACTTAAGCCCGGTGATGTAGTTGTTGAAGCCTCCTCAGGTAATACCGCGATCTCCGTAGTCTTCGTATCGAAGTTCTACGGCCTTAAGCCGGTGATCCTCGTCGAGGAGGAGGTCAGCGCTGAGAAGTTCTCCATGCTGAAGCTCATGGGGGCTGAGCTCATCAAGGCTAGCAGCGACCCGGCGTCCCCCAGGTACTACCTAAAGCTAGCTAAGGAGGTAGCTAGCGAAAGAGGTGGGGTCTTCCTAAACCAGTTCGAGAACCCAGCCAACATCAGGGCCCATTACGAGACTACGGCTAGGGAGATATGGGCGGCCCTCAGAGGTAGGGTTGACTGCTTCGTAATGGGTGTTGGGACCGGGGGGACTATAACTGGGGTCAGCAGGTTCCTGAAGGAAATGTCGAGGGACATAAGAGTAGTAGCAGTAACCCCTAGGGGCTCCAGGCTAGCTGGGGGCTCGGGGCTTGACGTAATAGATGGGCTGGCCTCTAAGAACGTCTACCCGAACTTCGATAGGACCGTGGTCGACGAAGTTATCGAGGTATCGCGTGCCAGTGCCATCGAGGTAGCTAGGGAGCTTATCGAAGCTGAGGGTATCCTAGGAGGGATATCAACCGGAGCGAACGTCCACGCAGCTATAGCTGTAGCCTCTAGGTTACCAAGGGGGAGCGTCGTAGTGACCCTAGCCCCCGACTCAGCCTTCCGCTACCTAGGTACCCTCCTTAGGTAGCCCTAAGCTCTCTACGTAGAACCTCATAGCTACCTCAAGGATGCTCCTAACGGGCTCCCTAACCCTAAGCTTCTCAGCTATAGCCTCAGCTACCCTTAGGATCTCCCCGACGTCCGCTCCGCGGCCTAGCTCCCGGTGTGCTAGGGATATTAGGGTCTCAGCTGTAGACCACGGGTAGAACACCCATACCCACCTATTGAGCTTCTCGACGTAGTAGTCCGGTATCACTGATGAAGTGGGCTTTAGATGTACTACTGAGGTCCTAACCTCCTGCAGGCCCATCTTCCTAAGCTCCCTTACAGCTACCTCTATGGTCTTACCGGTATCGGCTATCTCATCTACTAGTAGTACCCTCTTACCCTCAAGCTTACCCTGAGGGAGTTGCTCTATTACAGGTACCTTGTAGACCTCCTCAGCTATACCCCAGTGCTTAACCCTAATAGCGTAGAACTCCTCTACGTTAAGTACATCGCTAACTATTAGAGCTGGGACAACACCGCCGCGTAGTACAGCTACGATCACGTCGGGCCTGAAGCCTGAGTCAGCTACCTTCTTAGCTAGCTTAAAGCACAGCTCCACAGCCCTATCCCAGGATACGTAGACTACCTCTACCAGAGCTACCCCCAGCTACTGTTATGTAAGCCAATTAAAGCTGAAGGACTTGAGTAGGTAGGATCCCGTGAGGTGGTTAACGTAGTTAAGCTACAGCACGCCTCCGTAAAGCTGTATTTTTACTACCTACATACCGTCTTCGGGGTTACCGCTGTGAGGGTACTCGTCCTAGGAGCTGGTAGGGTTGGTTCTGTCGTAGCTGAGGAGCTATCCAGGGACTACGACGTTACGGTAGCTGATAGCAGTTTAGGGAAGCTCTCACGCTTCGAGTCCAGAGCTAGGATTACTCTAATTGACGCTAGGGACGCAGCTAAGCTTGCTGACCTGATTAAGGGCTTCGACGTAGTTGTCGACGCCCTCCCGGGGAGCCTCGGCTACGGAGTGCTTAAGCTCTGCACTAAGCTTAGGAGGAACCTAGTGGACGTATCCTTCATGCCGGAGGACCCCCTACCCCTATCTAAGGAGGTTGAGGAGGCGGGTATAGTTGTAGCGGTAGACGCTGGCTTCGCCCCCGGCTTGAGCAACGCTTTCGTAGGTAGGATGTACGCGGAGCTCGGGGAGATCGAGAGAGCTGTAATAAACGTGGGCGGGCTCCCTAAGGAGCCTAGACCACCGCTTTACCACCTAGTCCTGTTCTCACCCTACGACCTCATAGACGAGTACCTAAGGCCTGCGCGGTTAGTTAGGGACTACAAGGTCGTTGAGGTAGACCCCCTCAGCATTATTGAGAGAGTAAGGGTAGGCCCCTTCGAGCTCGAGATGTTCCCCACCGACGGCCTTAGGACCCTACTACACACGGTTAGAGCTAGGGAGATGGCTGAGTACACTCTTAGGTGGCCCGGCCACCTAGAGAGGATGAGAGTACTGAAGGAACTCGGATTCTTCAAGCCCGAGAACCTAGATAGAACACTAGCAGTAATACTCCCGCTAATGCAGTATGAGTCCCCGGACCTCTCCCTAATGGAGGTGGTCGTAACCTCGGCAAGCGGCTGGGGTAGGCTATACCTCTACGACGAAGCTGCCGGAGGGCATACCTCAATGGCACGGGTTACAGGCTTCGTAACCTCAGCAACAGCCCGCCTCCTAATAGAGGGTAGGTTACCCAAGGGGCTTACCTCACCGGAGAAGCTGGGTGTAGAGAGGGAGCTCTTCAACTACGTAGTTGAGTACCTCAGAGCTAGGGGAGTTAAAGTGGAGGTAACATACTCCCCACCTTAGGGGAGCCCCCAGTACCTCCGTGATCTTGGCTCTAAGTTCAGCCGCACTCGAGGTTTGAGGTCCGGGGTCAATGAAACTTCGGCCATACCCCGTGGGTAGCTTAAGTGTTTTGAGAGCGGAAGTTCACGGATTCGGGCTTTCGCGGTATGGTCTGAGAAGGTTCATAAAAGCTTTATAAAGCTCTAGGTAAGTTTGGTTAGGGTACTTAGCTTGAGAATACCCCTATCCGTTATTGTAGGAATCGTAGTGGTAGTCATAGTAGCTGGAGTAGTTGCCTATGTGCTGTGGCCTAGGCAGGTAGCCCCCTACGCGCTTAGTATATGGACTGGAGGTACTGGAGGGGTCTACTACCCGCTTGGGGTTAAGCTATCGGAGCTACTGAATAAGTATGCCTCCGACGTCATCACAGCCTCTGTGTCCACTAGCGGTGCCTCTGTAGCTAATATGAGGGCTCTAGCAGCTGGAGATGCGAACCTAGTGTTCGTTCAGAACGACATAGCCTACTACGCCTACAAGGGTATATACATGTTCGAGGGGAGCAGGGTAGATATAGCTAGGGGTGTAGCCGTACTGTACCCCGAAGTAGTGCAGATAGTTGTTAGAGCTGATAGTGGTATTGGGAGCATATACGACCTAAGCGGTAAGAGGGTTGCCGTAGGAGCAGCTGGAAGCGGTACGGCCGTTGAGGCTGAGCTCATACTTAGAGCAGCCGGGGTATGGGACTATATAACACCTCAGTACATGGACTTCGCTACAGCTGCGAGTGCTCTAAAGCTAGGTCAGATAGAGGCTGCATTCATAGTTGCTGGGATACCTACCTCAGCAGTACTAGAGCTCTCAGCTACGGTCCCCGTAAACCTGGTTGAGGTCCCGGATGAGGTTCTGAGTAAGCTTATAGAGCAGGGCTACAGGTTCTTCACTAGGTACACTGTACCGGCCGGTACCTACACAGGGATGACCTCGGACGTTAGGACTGTGGCGGTTATGGCTATGCTAGCTGTTAGAGCTGACGTACCTGAGCACGTAGTGTACACCGCCCTTAAGGTAATGTTCGATAGGCTTAGCGAGCTCAGGGAGGCGCACGCTAGGGCTAAGGATATAGAGCTGGCTAAGGCCCTCGAGGGTATGCCGATACCCCTACACCCAGGGGCTATAAGGTTCTATCAAGAGAAGGGGATAAGCGTACCCGCTGAGCTAAGACCTTAGGAGTGATCCCCCATTAGCAGAGCTTTTTTAGCTCTACTCCTTCTAGCTACCCTAACCCTAGCCCTCCTACTACCCGTAGTAAGTGTTGGGGTAGTCTGCGTAGACGGGGAAGTCTTAGCTCTAACCCTCTCAGAGCCGGTTAACGTAACCCTAGCGTACGTACATAGCGTTGAGCTATACGAGGTTGTAGAGGTGTACCTAGTATACGTAGACCGCTTAGAGCTAGCTAGGATGGTCTGGAGAGGGTTTGGTGCAGGCCTACCATCCTCAACCGAAGACCTCCGATATCTACGGTACAGGTACTTAGAGGGAGTCCGGGTCGCGGAGGGGGTCCCGATCAACGCGAATACCCTACTCCTACAGGTTAAGCACATGGTAAGCCCCAAGGTGCTGGTAAACCACCGGGAGGTCCACCCCAGGGAGTACCTAGCCCTTAAGGTCAGGGTCGCGGCTAGCTTAGTAGAGCTAGCTCTAGGCTTAGCTAGAGGGTACTTGTGCTTAAGGTAGCCTAGGTCGCCTCACCTCGACCTTTATTTCCAGAGACCCCCCTCTGTAGGGGGCTCTAGGTGGCGGAAACCCTAGTCGTTGAGAGGTGTAGGTTCGGCCGCCTAGCTAAGCTGATCCTAGCTCTAGGCGCCCTCTTCACGTTCTACGAGATACTACTGGTTATGGGCCTTAACTTCGTGCTCTACACGATCTTCAAGAGCCTCGGCCTTGACCTCAGGTTCCTCCTCTACGTCCCGGACATGCACCAGAGCATGGCCTTCCTACTGGGGCTAGTCCTCTTCGTAGCCTTCCTAATATACCCAGCTAGTAGGAAGAGGTATACCGAGAGGGTACCCCTCTACGACTACGTCCTAGCTGTAGCCGCCTTTCTCTCGATGTTCTACCTAGTGGTAGTCTTCCCGAGGGTTGTTGAGCTGGGGTACATCGAGGCTACTCTCGGTAACATACTTATACCCGTATTAGCTATAGCCCTACTCCTAGAGGCCTCTAGGAGAGCTCTAGGACCGGCTCTACCTGCTATAGCTGCAGTAGTCCTCCTCCTAGGTCTAGTAGCTAAGGACTTTAACCTAAGGCACTTCGTAAACCACATGTACTTCGCTAGGGAGGGTCTATTCGCTATACCCCTCTACGTAATGGTTTCCTACGTATTCGCCTTCGTATTCTTCGGCTCCATACTTGAGAAGCTAGGTATCGGGGAGTACATAACTAAGTTCGTGCTATCACTAGTCGGCCACACCTGGGGAGGTCCTGCTAAGACAGCTGTAGTAGCTAGCGCCCTCATGGGTACGGTGTCCGGTAGCTCTGTAGCTAACGTACTAACCACTGGTACCTTCACCATACCCCTTATGAAGAAGGCTGGCTACCCACCTGAGGTAGCTGGGGCTGTAGAACCGGCTGCATCTACTGGTGGGCAGTTAATGCCTCCGGTAATGGGTGCTGCGGCGTTCGTCATGGCCCAGTTCCTGGGTAGGCCCTACAGGGACATTATAATAGCCGCAGCCATCCCTGCAATACTCTACTTCGCATCCGTTTACGCATTCGTCGATAGGTTCACTAAGAGGCTTAACGTAAGGCCCCTAGATCGGCGGGATCTTCCACTCTTCTCCAGCCTAGCTAGGAGTGCTTACCTACTAAGCCCTATTCCGGTGATAACCTACCTGCTGCTATCGGGTTTAGAACCCCAGTACAGTGCTCTAGGTGCTGTTGGAACAGCTATAGCAGCTGCAGTAGTCTACCGGAGGGGGCTACCGCTACTAACTAAGGCGTTCATAGTAGCGGCTATAGTAGCTCTAGGTGCTGTAGGCTACGCACTAGGCCTCCCGATGGGAGCTGCCGTCTACTTCTCGGGCTGCACAGCCGTTATAGCTGTACTAGCCTTAGGTTACGCACTAAGGGGTGGTAGGGCCCTAATACAGGCAGTACTATCAGCTTTCGACTCCAGCATTAGGAGTACCATTACGGTATTCCTAGCCGCTTCATGTGCTGGGCTTATCCAGGGAACCCTAACCCTCACCGGCTGGGCTACGGAGATTGGCTATAGGTTGGTGGACCTATCCGGGGGTAACATATACATACTAATGCTTACAGCTATGTCCATAAGCCTAGTCCTAGGGATGGGGGTACCGACCACCGCTAACTACATAATCACCTCGACCATAGTTGGGAGCCCCATGGCTAGGGCTATATCCCAGATAACTGGTACGGACCTCGAGTCGGCTAGGCTTGTAGCACACATGTTCGTATTCTACTTCGGGATCATGGCTGACCTAACGCCACCGGTAGCTCTAGCGTCCTACGCAGGCTCCATGCTAGCTAAGTCAAACTTCTGGAGGACAGCTCTCAACGCTACTAAGATAGGCCTAGCAGGGTACCTAGTACCCTACATATTCGCCCTAAACCCAACGCTACTCGTACTAACTGCAGGTATCTGGGACGCAGGTACTGCCTACAGGCTGGTTCAGGGGATTGCTGCCGCTGCTCTAACGATGCTAGCGCTAAGCTCAGGTATAGTTGGGTGGCTTGCTAAGCCTATAGATGTCGTACAGAGGTCTATCCTAATAGCCTCAGGTATAGCTCTACTCCTACCACTACCCCTAAAGGAGGTCCTAACCGTAGCTGTACTACTGTTATACATAGTCCTCTACCTGAGGAACAGGATAGCTAAAAAAGCTGAGAGTAGTTAAAAACTTAAAAACTTTTAGAGTTAGGAGTAGAGGATCTTCCTATACTCCTCGAATACCTCTATCTCCTCCCTAGATGGCCTAGTTAGGAAGCTCACTAGGAGGGTTACAACCACGTTAGCTGCTAGCCCTATGAGCCCAGCTACAGCTGCGTGGTAGGTTACCGGCATCCCGAAGTACTTACCCGTCTGCACCGTGAAGAGGGTTACCAGTATCGAGCCGACCACGAAGCCCGCTACCGCACCCTTAGCGTTGATGATCCTCCTCCTAGGTATAACCATCTGCAGGGTCATCGGTACGAGCTGGAGCCCTCCAGCTACGGCTATAGCTGTTATATCGAATATCAGACCGGGCTTCAGTATAGCGAAGTACCAGCCTATCAGCATCCACACGAACATCAGTACCCTGCTGACCAGTACGTACTCGCTCTCCGGCCTGTTAGGCCTTACGTACCTCTGGTATATGTCCCTGGTTAGTAGGAGGGATGTAGCCCCTAGGAAGGAGTCCAGGGTCGACATAGCTGCTGCAGCAGCTCCCGCCAGTAGGAAGCCTGCTACGGTTGGGTGTAGGAACGTAGTTATCATTACAGCCATCACCGCGTCGGCGCTACCGTACTTCGCGGTGAGTGCGGATATGAACCCCTTCTCAAGTACTCCAGGCATCCCAACAGCGTTGACTACGGCTGCCGCCAGCCCTATCATAGCTGCGGGTATGTAGTAGGAGGATAGGTATATCGCGGTACCGAGAGCCGATGCCTTGAGTATCCTCTCGTCCCTAGCTACGTAGTACTTTATCCATAGGTGCGGTAGTAGCATTAGGCCCGGTCCGTATATCATGATGGTGCCGAGCATCATTATCGGGTCCCACCTCATCACGAGTAACGCTGGGTTGAGGGTCCTCAGCTGGTCGAAGACTTGCGGTAGCCCTCCGGGGGCTAGCCTACCGAGGATCAGCAACCCAGCTATAACTATACCTAGGTACATCCAGACCCCTTGTAGGACGTCGGTCCAGTACGCGGCCCTAAGGCCTCCGAGAACCATGTAGATAGTCGCTACGAGCATCAGGATGAACGAGCCGTAGGCGTACGGTATAGCACCGCCGCTACCTATATCCAGGATGAGCCCCAACCCAACGGCTTGGACTACTATGTAGGCTATGATGAAGAGGGCCATGATCACCGCTACAAGCACCCTCAGTAGCTCGCTCCTATAGAAGTCAGCTAGGCCGTCAGCTGGCGATATGTGGCCCCTAGCCTTACCGAGCTTCATTAACCTAGTGCCTGCTAGGTACATGAAGACAGCGGCCATGGTGGTCCAAGCTGATGAAGCTACCCAGAAGGTTATACCGGTGGTAGCGAACACTGCTACGCTCGTTAGGAAGGCGAAGGCGCTGTGGTATGTAGCTGCAGTAGCCAGGAACGTAACTATAGTACCGGCCCTCCTACCCAGTACGTAGAAGTCCTCCAAGGTCCTCTTGAGGACCCTCCCAGCTATGAACCCTATAGCTACTACTAGGGCGCAGTAGAAGAGTATTATAGCCGTAGTAACCTGCCAGGCCTCCATGCTAACCACCCCTACTTAGGTCGTAGATCGTGTAGACCGTGAACGCTACTACGGCTACCACCCACCACAGCAGGGAGTAGGCGTAGGCGTTGCTAAGCCCCAGTATCGATGGGTCCGGCCTGTTAACTAGGTACACGCCGAAGGCTAGGGCCCAGATAAGTACGACAGCGATAACGAATAGAGCCTCGACTTTTCTATAGGGTCTAGCTGGAGTACCCATAGACTTCACTCATAATACCAAGACCAGGTAAAATATAAACTTTTACGGTAGGTATCTTCTTGAATAGCTGTCAACGAGGTCTCTTAGTGTGGTTGAATAGCTGTCTATATTAGGTTTGCGGAGTTTTAGGAGGTGGTGTAGCCCGTGGCTAGGGCTGTAGACCTTAATACGGATGCCGGGGAGTCTTTCGGTAGGTGGGTTCTAGTAGATGAGGGACAGCTCTTCCGCTACGTTACCTCAGCTAACATAGCCTGCGGCTTCCACGCCGGCGACCCTGTAGGCATATGGAGATCTGTTAGGACGGCTAAGTCCCTTGGGGTTTCCGTAGGGGCTCACCCAGGTTTCCCGGACCTCATGGGGTTCGGTAGGAGGGAGATGCAGGTCTCGGTTGAGGAGCTGAAGGCCTACGTAATCTACCAGCTAGGGGCCCTCGACTCGTTCCTAAGGGTTGAGGGTATGGAGATGCAGCACGTTAAAGCTCACGGAGCTCTCTACAACATGGCCTGGGTTAGGGAGGACTACGCGAGGGCCTTAGCTGAAGCCATACACTCCTACAATAGGAAGCTCATAGTGGTAGCACCGTACGGATCCGCTATGGCTAGAGTAGCTGAGGAGCTGGGGCTTAAGGTAGCTTACGAGGCCTTCATAGACCGCGGCTACACCCCCGATGGGAGGCTAGCACCTAGAAGTACTCCAGGAGCCCTGGTAACGGACCTTAACAAGGTAGTTGAGAGAGCTATATCCATAGTAGATAGAGGTATAGTAGAGGCTATTGACGGGAAGCTCATCGAGGTTAGAGCTCATACCCTCTGCATACACGGAGATAGTCCTAACGCTATCGAGATAGCTAGGGTCGTGAACTCCAAGCTGAGGGAGGTCGGTATAGAGCTTAGGCCTATGGCTAGGGTAGTATAGGAATGGGCGCCGACATAAGGATAGTAAGGAGCGGGGGCTACGTAGTTCACTTAGATATATGCGAAGAGCTCAGTATGGAGTGCGTTGGGAGAGCCCATAGGCTCTACTACGCAGCCCTACAGGAGCTCTCGGGGCTAGTCGACGAGGTAGTCCTCGGAGTTACCTCTCTAGCCTTGTACTACGACCCGAGGAGGGTTAGAGCCTCCGAGCTAGTCACCTCAATTAAGAGGGTCTGGTCCTGGGCTAGGGAGGCTGACCTCAATGAGCTCCACAGACCTAGGAGGTTCACCGTACCGGTAGTTTACGGAGATGAGTACGGGCCTGACCTAAGCTCTGTAGCTAAGTGGGCTGGTTTAAGCGAGAAGGAGGTAGTTAGGATCCACTCATCAAGGGTGTACACCTGCATAACCCTAGGGTTCACCCCGGGCTTCATATACCTAGGTGAGGTAGACCCTAGGATAGCTGCTCCGAGGTTGGAGACCCCGAGGGTTAGGATCCCGAGAGGTTCCGTAGGAATAGCTGGGAGGATGACCGGAGTCTACGGGCTGGAGAGCCCTGGTGGGTGGAGGTTAATAGGTAGGACCCCTCTAACCATGTTCGACCCTAGGAGAAGCCCGCCGATACCTATAGCACCGGGGGATGAGGTTCTCTTCAAGCCTGTAGAACCTGAGGAGTTTAGTAGGCTAAGCGGGGTGTTCGTAGGTGAGTACAGCTCCTAGGCTTCAGGTAGTCTACGTAGCTGGGTTTGCAACCGTTCAGGACCTAGGTAGGAGGGGGTATAGAATCCTCGGGGTACCCGTCTCAGGGGCTCTCGATAGGCTGTCTGCAGCCTACGCTAACGCCTTAGTCGGCAACCCTTCGAGCTACGCTGTAGTAGAGGTATTTGGATCGGTTAAGCTGAGGCCTACGGTGGACGCGGTCGTAGCTATAACAGGAGGTTATCCGAGGGTGTTCGTAGGGGACGTTGAGGTAGCTCCGTGGGCTCCCTTCTACTGTAGAGCCGGGTCTGAGGTAAGCGTCGTACCGACTGGTAGAGGTTACGCACACTACGTAGCAATATCCGGTGGGGTCCTCTGCGAGGAGGTCTTAGGTAGCGTGTCAACCTACGTTAGGGGAGGGTTTGGATGCCTGGGGAGGGCCCTTAGACCTGGCGATGAGCTGGGTCTTAGGGCTGTAGGTGCTGATGAGGTGTGGGATAGGGTTAGAAGGGTTAAGCCCCCGGGGGAGGTGGTAGCTAGGTCTGCGGATCCCGGGGACCCCGCAGTACTCAGAGCTACTGAGGGTATACACGCACACCTACTCGGAGACCTAAGTACCCTACTCACATCCGAGTACACCGTAACCCCAGAGAGCGATAGGATGGGCTACCGCCTAGACGGACCTCCTCTAGCTACAGCCTTCAAGCTCGGGAGGCTACCCTCAACACCTACCGATAGGGGCTACGTCCAGGTCCCACCGGATGGGAGGCCCATAGTACTGATGGCCGATGCTCAGACTACCGGAGGGTACGCTGTAGCTCTACACGTAGTTCAGCCGGATACCGATATACTAGCTCAGCTAAGGCCGGGTAGGAGGGTTAGGTTTAAGCTGGTAAGCCTTGAGGAAGCAGAGGAGATCACCTCCAAGTACCTAGCAGAGCTCGAGAACCCCACGCTAGCGCTAGCTGAGGAAGAGGAGTACTGGACCTAGGAGCTACCTACAGTAAGGTAGGGCTTTTAGCTGTAAAGCCCCCCTAGGTGAGGTTACGCTGTGAGGTTCCTAGTAGGGGTAGATGCAGGTGCTAGTAAGGCCGAGGCCGTAGCCGTAGAGGTCGGGGTTACCTGCGCCTTCTACACAGCTGGCCCCGCGAACCCCGCTGTTCAGGGGGTTGAGGAGGCTTCGCGGAGTATATCCGAGGCTATCCTAGGGTCCTTAAGGTCCCTCGGTACCTCCGATACTCCGGACGCGGTGTTCGTAGGGGCTGCTGGCGTGGTCTCTAGGGAGACCTCAGAAGAGCTCCGGGTTAGGGTAGCTCAGCGTGTAGGTGTAGACGTCGGTAGGGTCTACGTCTTCGAGGACCTAGTAGCAGCACATGCTTCGGTGTTCCTAGCTGGGGATGGTATCGTCAGCATACTGGGGACCGGTAGCAGCGTCTACGGAGTCTACCGGGGGGTTGTAGCTAGAGCTGGCGGCTGGGGCCACCTACTAGGTGATGAGGGTAGTGCCTACAGAGTAGGAGTAGCTGCCCTTAGGGAGGTCCTCGCGTGCCTAGACGGCCTAGATAGCTGCTCGGAGCTAGGTACTAGGCTAGCTAGGAGAATAGGCTTTAAGTCGACCAGCGATGTGCTGAGGTACGTCTACAGCTCCTTGAACCCTAAGACCTCCGTAGCATCTCTCGCTATAGCAGTATTCGAGGAGGCTAGGGAGGGGTGCGGTAGGGCTCTGGAGATAGTCCAGGATGAGGTGCGGTCGTTCTCTAGATATGTTTCAGCTGTTGCTAGGAGGTTAGGTGCGGAGAGGGTTAGGGTCGGCTTCGTAGGCTCCCTCTACTGCTACAACTCAGACCTACTAAAGCCCCTACTAGAGGAGGCCCTAACCAGCTACCTAAGCCGTGAGGTGGAGATAGTGGAGCAGGTTGTTAGACCTTGCTGTGGAGCTCTAGTAGCTGGGCTAGCAGCACTTAGGTCTACCTACTTGGAGAGAGTTGTGGAGCAGCTTCTAGCCTGCTGTAGGTACGGGTGCTCTCCCTAACTACCGAGGGCTTCTGCTAGTATTGTTGCAGCTGTCTTTAAGCTTAGGTAGAGCTCCCTACCATTGACCTCTACGGACACCCCCCTCCTAGTCTTAGCTACTACCCTCACCCTAGATCCTATGGTTAAGCCCCTCTCAAGGGCTTCAGTTAGGTATGCCTTCAGCTCCCCGCGAAACCCTACTACTGTAGCCTCCTCCCCTACCTCTAGGTCCTTCAGAGGCTTAGCCCTCAGCTCTACAGCTCCCTCCCCCGGTATCGGGTTCCCGTGTGGGCAGAGCTTAGGTGAGCCTAGGAACCTGTGTATGCCGTCTATGATGACCTGCGGTAGGTGCTCCATGTAGTGGGCGTACACGTGTGTTTCGAGTAGGTTAAAACCGAGTACGTATAAGAAGTGCTCGCATATCCTGTGGTTTCTTATAAGGGGCTTCACAGCTCTAAGCCCAGCCTCGGTAAGCTTAAACCCCCTAAACCTACTCCAGGCTACGTACCCCTCTCCCGATAGCTTGCGGAGGACCTTAGTAACCGTTGCAGGCTTAACCCCCAGCTCTACAGATATATCTACAGTCCTAGCTACCCCGAAAACCTCCTCCAGCCTGTATATGGTCGATAGGTAGTCCTCCAAGGTAACCCTCCTAACCTCCCTCAAAGCTACCCCGAATCCGGTAGCCAAGGGGTTAAAAACTCTCCGGTCTAACCCCTACTACCTGAGACCAGCTAGTTTTAGCTCCTAGGTTACGATATCCACGGATGGGTGTGGGTGAGGTAGCCCTCGCGGTAGTGTACGGTAGCTCGTCTAGGTACGGAGCCTACGCGGTAGCCGCAGCTGTTGAGCATAGGCTCCCGGAAGTCTACGTACACTTAGTCAACTGGGGTAGGGTTAACCCCCTAGAGGCTGTCAGGGGCTTGGCTGAGAGGTATAGGAAGGTTATAGTGGGGATCTCCTTCAACAGCCTCCAAGTACCCTACGTAGCTGAGCTAGTGGCTGAGCTGAGAAAGACCGGAGCACTGGTAGTAGCTGGAGGCCCCCACGCTACCGGGGACCCGGTAGGTACCCTACTTAAGCTAGGCTTCGACGTAGCTGTCTACGGGGAGGGTGAGGACACTATAGTAGAGCTCGTAAGGAAGTACGCGGAGTCCGGTGAGTATAGGGTCTGCGGGACTGCCTACACAGAGGGTGGTAAGGTTATTGTAGGGGTTCGCGGTAGGTGCGTTGACCTAGACTCCTACCCTCCCTACCCCTACTGGAGAGGGCTCTACTGCCCTATGGAGGTTATGAGGGGCTGTAGCGGTGGCTGTAGGTTCTGCCAGGTAACCTACGCCTTCGGCCTACCTAGGTATAGGAGTGTCGAGTCTGTGGTTAGGTACTCCGAGGAGGCGCTTAAACGCGGTATAAGAGACCTGAGGTTCGTAGCCCCCAACTCCCTAGGCTACGGAAGCCCCGACGGCATTAAGCCAGACCCGGTTAAGCTCGAGGAGCTACTCTCATCCCTTAGGAGGGTAGCGGATAGGTACGGTGGTAGGGTCTTCTACGGCTCCTTCCCCACTGAGGTAAGGCCCGACTCGGTTACCGAGGAGACAGCCTCGGTACTTAGGAGGTACGTAGATAACAGGAGGGTCGTAGTCGGGGCTCAGAGCGGTTCCGAGAGGGTTTTAAGGGCTGTACGCAGAACCCACGGAGTTGAGGAGGTAGTTAACGCCGTCTCGACCCTCACAGCTAAGGGGTTCTCCGTAGACGTAGACATAATCGTAGGGCTTCCGGGAGAGGAGGCAGAGGACCTAGAGGAGACCATTAGGCTAGCTGAAAGGTTAGTAGCTATGGGGGTTAGGCTACACCTACACACGTTCATGCCCCTACCCGGGACCCCCCTCGAGGACTCCGAACCTTCGCAGCTAAGCCCGGAGGTTAGGAGGAGGCTTGCTAGGCTAGTAGGGCTCGGCCGTGCCTACGGTGATTGGATGAAGCAGGAGGAGGCAGCTAGAACCCTCTACGAGCTAAAGGTTAGGGGCTTGGTCTACAGGAGGTCGGAGAGGTTCAAGCTCCTAAGGCTACGTATGTGCTAGGAAACTTCCGAGCTTAGTGGGAGGAGCTTAAGCCCGTAACCCGGGACTACCTCAACCTTAAAGGCCCTCCTGTAGTGGTTGGTCATCCTCATCTTCTTCACTATGAGGTACCTTACAACCTCCCTAGAGCTCTCCACGTCGTCCATCCATAGGTGGAGGACTCCGTCAGCTATGTGCTCCAGCCCGAAGCCGAAGGTGGACTTCGTGGTCATAGCGTACTGAGATACCAAGTACGCCGTTACGTTCTCCCTGTGGGTAGCTACCTTCAGCTCGTAGCTGTACCTCCTAGCCATAGCCGGCTTATCAGCCCAGAAAGCACTTAGTGAGTCGATGACTAGCCTTACGTGCTTTACAGGACTCTTACCGCCTTCCTTAAGTACTCCTAGTAGCCTGTAGGCCTCCCTTATAGCTGCTATCAGGGTCTGGATATCGAGGACCGCGTACCTCCTCCCCTCCTCACCAGGCTCCTCACTTAGCTGCCTAGCTACCTTCAGTAAGCCGAAGATGTCTACCACCACTATCCTCGGGGTCTCCTGAGGCTCCCTAGGGTTGGATATGTCGTAGACCGTGTAGGACTCGAAGTCCATGCCAAACTGCCTAGCCTGCCTAACAACATCCCTAAACTCGGCCTCCGTAGTTATGTAGACCACCGGGTCACCCTCCCTAAGCCCAGCCCACGCGAAGTGCATGCACAGTATAGACTTACCAGTACCCGGCTCCCCAGTTATAGCTACCCAGGAACCCTTCGGGACGCCTCCCTCAAGAGCTTCATCCAGCTCAGGGACCCCCGTTGAAACCCTAACTATGTGATCCCTAGACCTCGTAGACCACGTACTGGAGGAGCCTTCCAAACCCTCTTCCAAGCGTACAGTACTAGCATAACTTAAAAGTACATCCAGAGGCTAGGGGTTCTTGAATTAAGCCGTGCAGGGCCTGAAGTACCTCCCGAAGAGTGGGCGCCCTATAGGAGGGACCTCTCGTTGAAACGGGTTAAGCTTATAAGCTCTAAACGCTAGCAGTAGGTACTGGGGGGTCAAGACAGCGGGGTGGGGTAGCCTGGTAGCCCGCGGGGCTCATATGGGTAAAATCCTGTGAGACCCCGAGGTCGGTGGTTCAAATCCACCCCCCGCTACCAACCCCCCGCCACAGCTTCAAGGCGTTAAGGCATCACCGCACTTCCCTACCTTTACAGATACGTAGCGATACTCTCTAAGGAGCTACAGTGCTGGCACAGCTAGGTAGCAGGCAATAGCCTACCTAGAGAAGTTGAACTCTAAGCAAGCAGACTTCGATACGGATCATTTGAGCTTTTTAACCTAACCGCTTAGCTAGCTACGGTGATATCTTGCCACTCTGGAAGTGCTCCGTATGTAACTACATCTACGAAGGTGCTGAGCCGCCGGTTAACTGCCCTAAGTGCGGCGCCCCTAGGGAGAGGTTCGCGAAGCTAAGTGAGGAGGAGGAGAAGCTGGTCCTTAGGTCTAGGTACACCAACACCCTCCACATGGAGGTCTACACCCTACTTCAGAGGCTGGTAGAGCTAGCTGAGAGGGGTATTCAGGATAACCTAGACCCACCGTGCGTGAAGATCTTCGGCGAGGTGAAGGAGTTCTCCCTAACGGCTATGCAGAAGATCAAGGCTGAGCTGGAAACCCACATGAAGAAGGGTAAGTGGGGTTAACCTACTGCTAGTCTAGGCCTAAGTATGTTTTCTGATCTTCGAACCACCTAATGATTTTTAACCTCCCGCGTAATATAGGTATTGGTGGTCTAGCTTGATGTCTAAGCACCCGCTAGACCTTCCTGTAGGTAGGAAGCTATCTAAGGAGGAGGTTGCCGAGGCTCTGAGGCTATCGATAGTAGCTGAGCTCGACGCTATAAACCTCTACCTCCAGCTAGCTAGGTCTATAGACGACGAGCGTGTGAGGAAGGTCTTCGAGGACATAGCTAAGGAGGAGAAGACCCACGTAGGTGAGTTCCTAGCTCTACTAAAGAGCTTAGACCCGGAGCAGGTTGAGGAACTGAGGAGGGGGGCTGAGGAGGTTAGAGAGCTAACCGGTATAGCTACGCAGGACCCCCAGCAGGTCCTAGGAGCTCCGGTTAGCTCCGGGAACCCGGAGTGGGATTGGGTAGCTAGAGCTGTAGTCAATACTGTTAGCTCGGTAAGGGTTTTCAGGAGGTACCTACCGGTAACTAGCGTAGGTAGGGGGGCGGTCGCCGTACCTATCGAGAGGTTCGGCTCAGCTGAGACCTCAGTACTACCCCTAGTTGAGCTATCGGTAAGGTTTAGGGTATCCCAGAGAGCTCTAGACTACTCCGAGAGCTTTAAGCTCCCGGCCGAGCTAGGGGATGCCTACAGAGCCGCAGTTGAGCTTGCTACCGCGGAGGACAGGTACATCTTAAGCGGGCTGCTGGAGCTTAAGGGAGCTGTAAGCCTAGGTGCGTCGAGCTGGGATGAGCCTGGCTTAGCTGTAGCTGAGGTCTCTAGAGCTGTTGGAGAGCTGATCAAGGCTGGGGCAAGACCTCCGTTCGTACTCTTCGTAAGCCCGGCTAGGTACTCTAAGCTCCTGGCTGTACACGAGAGGACCGGGGTCATGGAGCTCCAGAGGGTTAAGGCCTTAGTATCGGAGGTAGCCGTAGTACCCGTACTACCCGATGAGGTAGCGCTAGTCGTCTCAGCATCGCCATACGTAATCGACGTAGCTGTCGGTGTAGATACTGAGGTAAGCTACATAGGCCCCGAGGACGGCTACCACGCGTTTAGGGTTTGGGAGACCCTAGCCCTTAGGGTTAGGTGCGAGAAGGGGATTGCAGTACTTAGGCAGGTGTAGGGTATGGAGGAGCTAGCCTCCCTCTACAGGAGGTACGCTGAGCTAGAGCTTAAGTACGCTGAGGAGCTTCAGAAGCTCTCCGAGACCGTGAAGCACCCGGTGCTATCAGCACTCTTCGCCGCGGTAGCTAACGACTCGAGGAAACACAGTAGGATGTACTTAGCTCTCGCAGAGCTCGTTGAGAGGGCTACCCCAGCTATATCCGAGGAGGACCTGAGGACTATCTCTAGCACTGTGGAGAGGCACATAGAGATGGAGGCGTCCATGGTCAGGACAGCTAAGGAGCTACTGGAGAAGGTAGAGGACGTGAGGGCTAAGCTAGTGCTGGAAGCTATACTGAGGGACGAGGTAGACCACCACAAGCTACTCGTAACCATAAGGGACACGATAGCTAAGGCTGAGGTACTCAGCGAGCAACAGCTCTGGAACCAGATATGGCTTGACAGCCCCTGGCACGGAGCCCCCGGAGGGTAGTCCGGGAGGTGGGTAAAGACCCTGGAAGAGCTTTTTCGATCGGCCGTAAATGGTTTAATCGCAGCTGCGTTCACGTCCCTAGGAGGTGTCATAGCCCTAGTCGGTATTAGGAGGAGTATGCGCCTAGTCGACACCTCCCTAGGCTTCTCAGCGGGGGTCATGCTATCGGTAGCCTTCCTAGAGCTCCTAAAGCCCTCCGTGGACTCCGTAGGCTTGTACTTTACGGTGAGCTTCCTACTCGGAGTCCTAGCTGTGTACTTCGTAGACGTATTCCTACCCCACGACCACATGGTCGGGGAGGTGATCCTGGACGACCTTAGGGCTAGGATGAGGGCTTCCCTGCTTCTAGCTATAGCTGTGATCATACATAACTTCCCGGAGGGCCTGGCTATAGGCTCTGCAACCGCGGTGGAGTACTCCCTAGGGTCTAGGGTAACCTTAGCTATAGGTATCCAGGACGTCCCGGAGGGCCTAGCCGTAGCACTGCCCTTCATAGCTGTCGGTAAGAGGGGGATAGGCCTACTCTTCGCAGTAGCCTCAGGGCTATCCGAGGCGGCTATGGCTTTAATACCACCGCTCCTCGGTGGGCTAGCACCCCAGCTACTACCACACCTCCTCTCCTTCTCCGCTGGGGCTATGATCTACGTAGTAAGCCACGAGGTAATACCGGAGACGCACAACCACGGCTACGAAAAGGAGGCTACGGTGGGGCTACTAGCTGGCGTAGTCCTAGCGTCTCTACTGGAAACCCTGGGAGCTTGATGGGATCCGTAATCTCTCCACGGCTTACCTGCGGTAGCTTAAGCTCCCGGGGATCCCCCTCTAGAGCCTCCGCGGGGTTTTGAAGCAGCTAAAATACTCTACGTGTAGTAGTTTAGGGGGCTTCGTTGGGCGTGCTGGTCGTTGGGAGCATCCACGCGGACTTCTACGTGAAGACCGGTAGGTTCCCATCTCCAGGTGAGACCGTCAGGGGCTCCTCGTTCTTCGTACTAACCGGTGGTAAGGGGGCTAACCAAGCTGTTGGATGCGCTAGGCTAGGGGTCCCCGCTTACCTCGTAAGCGCTGTTGGTGGGGATGAGCTGGGGAGGATGGTGCTTAGGGATGTTGAGTCCAAGGAGGTGGACGTAAGCTACGTTCACGTAGACCCAGGTACCCACACCGGGGTGGCCTTCATAGTGCTAAATGAGAGTACCGGGGAGAACCTGATAGTAGTTGCACCAGGAGCTGACGACTCCCTAAGGCCGGAGCACGTTGAGAGAGCTCTAGCAGGTCTACAGGGTAGGGTTAGGGTACTCCTAACGCAGCTCGAGGTACCACTAGATACTGTCTACTACGCCCTACGTAGGTGTAAAGAGCTTGGGCTCGTAACGGTACTTAACCCTGCACCAGCCCGGAAGCTGGACCCCGGAGTCCTCGAGTACGTGGATGTACTAACCCCCAACAGGGTCGAGGCTGCGCAGCTCACCGGAGTGGATGCCTCGAGCTTGGACGGGGCTCTTAGAGCTGGCGAGAAGCTCGCCGAGGCCGGCCCCAAGGCCGTTGTGCTGACCTTAGGAGGTGACGGAGCTCTCCTGGTAACCAGGGGGTCAGCTAAGCACATACCAGCGTTTAAGGTTAGGGTAGTCGATACCGTAGGGGCCGGCGACGCCTTTAACGCTGGTCTCGCGGTAGCTATCTACGAGGGTATGGACCTAGAGAGGGCCGTACTCTTCGCTAACGCCGTAGCAGCTCTTAAGATCACGAGGGTCGGGGCCCAGAGCGTTCCCGATAGGCGTGAGGTCGGGGAGCTCCTAGCCAGCTGCGGTGGGCTACGTGGGCTCTGAGGCTATCCTAGCTACCCGGGGGCTAGTTAAGGAGTTCCCCGGCGTAGTGGCCCTCAAGGGGGTGGACTTCGACCTAAGGCGCTCCGAGATACACGCGCTAGTAGGTCAGAACGGTGCCGGTAAGTCGACCTTCGTGAAGGTACTAGCAGGGATCTACATCCCGACGAAGGGGGAGATCTACTTTAAGGGAAGGAGGGTTAGCATAAGAAGCGTACGGGATGCGAAGAGGCTCGGTATAACCCTAGTACACCAGGAGGCTACCCTAGCTCCTAACTTAAGCGTAGCTGAGAACATAGCGCTGGGGGTTCTCGGTAAGGAGGGAAGAGTCCTCACCTCCCTCAGAACCGGGGAGCTTCTGGAAACCGCGAGGAAGTACCTGGAGATGGTCGGACTGGACGTCGACCCGAGGACTAAGGTGGAGAGCCTCGGTATTGGGGAGAGGCAGCTCGTGCAGGTAGCTAGGGCCCTAGCGGAGGACGCCGAGGTGATATGCCTGGACGAGCCGACCAGCCCTCTAACAGCTGTAGAGTCCGAGAGGCTCTTCGAGGTCATGAGGGAGCTTAAGGCTAGGGGGAAGTCCATGGTCTTCGTTACCCACAGGGTTGAGGAGGTGTTCGCGGTAGCTGATAGGGTTACTGTACTTAGAGACGGCTACAAGGTCTTCTCCTCCGAGGTCGGTAGAACCGACCCCAGCGAGGTGGTAAAGCACATGCTTGGTAGGGAGCTCGAGCAGTTCTACCCACCTAAGGGGGCGGCCAAGGCTGTGGAGAGGGGTAGGCCTAGGCTTAGGGTCGTAGGTCTGACGACAGCACCTGAGGGCAGGGGAGCGGTTCTAAAGGATGTCTCCCTAGAGGTATACCCAGGTGAGGTCCTAGGGGTTGTAGGACTCCTAGGCTCCGGCAAGACCGAGCTCGGTAAGGCCCTCGTCGGCATGCATAGAGTAGTGAAGGGGGAAGTATACCTGGACGGGGTTAGAGTTAGGGTTAGGAGCCCGGTAGATGCGCTGAAGCTGGGGATCTTCTACATACCCGAGGACAGGAGGCGCGAGGGCTTGGTGGGGGTTATGAGTATAGCTGAGAACGTAGTCCTACCCGAGGTCTGGGACCTATCGGCTCTACGCCTCGTTAGGCTACCTAGCAGGGAGGTCTCCACAGCTAGGAGGTGGATAAAGTTCCTTAGGATAGTACCGCCGAAGCCTAGCTTTAAGGTCGCCTACCTTAGCGGTGGCAACCAGCAGAAGGTCGTTATAGCGAAGGCCCTGGAGGCACGTACTAAGGTCCTAATATTCGACGAGCCTACGTTCGGCATAGACGTGGGGGCTAAGGTGGAGATCAGGAGGCTCATCAGGAGCCTAGCTGAGGAGGGCTACTCGGTGATACTCCTCACAAGCGACGTAGACGAGGCTTTAGCCCTCTCAGATAGGATAGCTGTACTGGTGAACGGTAGGGTTACCGGGGTGTTCCAGGCCTCTGAAGCAAGCCGCGACCTCCTAGTAGAGCTACTGGGGGGACGTGGGCGTGGCCCGTAGGTTACCTTCTCCACTTGATAGGCTGGGAGAGCTCCTCCGGGAGCTCACTAGGTACGAGCTGGGGGGACCCCTAATAGCGCTCCTAGCCTTAGTAACCGCGTCCAGCGCCCTCTCACCACGCTTCCTCGAACCCTACAACCAGAGGATACTACTACTTCAGACAGCCCCCCTAGCTCTACTAGGCCTCGGGGAGTCCATGATCATACTGATGGGTAGTATAGACCTCTCGCCAGGCTCTACCATGGCTCTAGCCGGGACGATCTCGGCTATGGTCTTCACGCGCCTCGGCTACCCCCTAGGCCTGTCCATCCTAGTAGGGATGCTGGTCGGGCTAGCTGTAGGGCTAGTTAACGGGCTGCTGGTAACTAAGGCTAAGATACCCTCCTTCGTAGCTACCCTAGCATCCCTCGTGGCGGGTAGGGGTATGGTACTGGTGCTAACCGAGGGGCAGCCCATAGTAGGGCTCTCGCAATACAGGGTCTTCACCGATGAGGTGGCTGGGCTACCGCTAATGGTCTGGCTCTTCGTGGTATTCGGAGCACTCAACTACTTCCTACTGAGGAGGACCTCCGTGGGTATGCTAACCTACGCTATAGGGGGTAACGAGGAGGCTGCTAGGTACTCCGGGGTCCGGGTAGACGCGATTAAGCTACTCAACTTCACCCTAGCCGGGGGCTACTACGCCGTCGCCGGGCTCATGATGAACGCTAGGCTTGAGGTAGCCTACCCCTGGACTGGGTGGGGGTACGAGCTGGACGCAATAGCCTCCTGCGTCCTAGGTGGGATCATGCTCTCAGGAGGGGTTGGAAACCCTCTAGGACCTCTCGTAGGTGCCTACATGCTTACCCTGCTGACAAACGTACTGATACTCCTAGGCGTCAACCCCTACTTCCAGTGGGTGGTAAAGGGGTTTGTCCTAGTAGCAGCAGCTATAGCCCTTACTAGGGGCGTTAGGTACGTTAAGTAGCCACCTAAGAGAAAAGCTTTTTAAGTGGGCACCACTAGCTCTACGGGTACCTAAAAGTGTCGAAGGCTACCCTACCCATTATAGCAGTAGTATTATTCATAGTAGGCCTCGTGATCGGTATCTTCATACCATCGCCCCTAGCACCTACCCCTACCGCAGCTCCTACTACGGTTACCGTAGTCTCCACGGTCCCGGCAGCGCCGGCTAAGCTGACCCTAGCCCTCCTAGTAAGTAACCTAGGTAACCCGTACTTCGTAGCCCTCAGGGACGGGGCCCTCAAGGCTGCGGAGGAGCTTAAGGCTAAGGGGGTCAGCGTAGAGCTCCTGGTCTACGACGCTAAGGATGACCCAGCCCTCCAGTCCAGCCAGATCGAGACTGTTGTAGGTATGAAGGTCAGCGCTATACTCATCAACCCGGTCCACATGGAGGCTGTGCAGCCAGCTCTCGAGAAGGCTGTTAAGGCCGGTATACCGGTCATCACCACGGACAGGGACGTAGCTAACCCTGCTTTAAGGGTGGTCTTCATAGGTACCGACAACGTTAAGGGTGCTGAGCAGGCTGCCCAGGAGCTCGTAAAGGCTCTACAGGCTAGCGGGAAGCCTAAGCCGTGGAGGGTGGTGATACTCAACGGCATACCGGGGACTACCGCGGCTGAGGATAGGAAGAAGGGGTTCCACAACGTCCTAGACCCGCTGGTTAGAGACGGGAGCGTGGTCATAGTAGCTGAGGAGGTCGCTAACTTCAGGAGGGACCAGGGCCTCAGCGTTACGGAGTCCATACTAGCTAAGGGTAGGTTCGACGCGCTGATAGCTGCTAACGACGAGATGGCCCTAGGGGCTATACAGGCCATAGAGGGCGCTGGGCTGAAACCCGGCGTAGACGTGATAGTGGTAGGCTACGACGCTATACCCGATGCGGTCGAGACCGTACGGGCGGGTAAGATGTACGCAACCATAGCGCAGTCACCGTTCCTACAGGGCTACTGGGCTGTCTACGCAGCGTTCTACAGGTGCTACTTCAACTGGAAGCCCCAGGTTGACTGGATACCGACCCCCACGGTAGTCGTAACCAAGGCTAACGTAGATACCTTCGCAGTCGAGGTCGCGAGCCCCAAGCCCCTCCCGTAGCGTACGGAGTTTTTTGCTCCTCCAACCCCTGGTTTTACTTTACGCCTTCCGGAATGGCGGACCTACCGGTTCCAGGGCCCTGGGGGCCCTAAGAACCTCAAGTAGCGGAGGCCCGGGCTAGCTAGGACGTCTGCGTGTAGACCTCTATACCCAGGCTCTCGGCTAGCTCCCTAGCCTTGCTATCCACGTACGGCGAGATGATCACCAACCTCGGGGTAGCCCCGGTAACCTTCTTGTAGAGCTCCGATATCCTCCAGAACTCGTAGATATCGCCCCTGGAGATACTGGACTTAACCTCGACTAGTACGTGCTCACCGTCCTTAACGACGACGTCTACCTCGATAACGCTCGGCCTACCGTAGACCTCTCCAGCTGTGTCGTAGTAGATCCACCTGCCAACCTTAGCTACCCCCAGTATCTTCTCTACAACCCCCTTCATACCCTCCCTGAAGGCTTCCTCCGATATGATGCCCCATCTAGCTCCGAGGGCGTCCAACCTCCTACTCAGGTCCGCGTACGCCTTGTTGAAGTCCTCCCTGAGCTTGTTGTGGTCCTCCCTCAGCTTCCTAAGCTCCTCCTCTATTGCCTCGAACCTCCTGTAGGCCTCCTGCCACCTCTTCTCGTTCTCCTCCCAACGCTTATTGTTTTCCTCCCAGCGCCTCATGTTCTCCTCCCACAGCCTCCAGTTCTCCTCCCATCGTTTGTTGTTCTCCTCCCACCTTCTCCAGTTCTCCTCCCATCTCTTCTCGCTCTCCTCCCACCGCTTACGGTTCTCCTCCCACCGCCTATCCTCGAGCTCCACGAGCCTGTTGAAGTCCTCCCTCAGCTTCCTGAGCTCTGATAGTATCGCGTCTAGCCCTAGGAGGCCTGCAACGGCTAGCCTGAACTCCTCGTCCTCCTTGAGGAGCCTCAGGAGCTCCCTCTTGAGGTCTACCTCGGTAACCATTACTCTCTAAGGGTAGTTCTCCGATAAAGCTAATAAAGCCTTTGGTGCAGGTGGGCCGCGTAGGCTAGACCTGCCTACCTCTAGACCACAGGTTCTCGAAGTACTCTACGAACTCCCGCGCTACCTCCTCGGAGTATATGATTACGCTTACCTCGTTATTCCTCGTTAAAGCGCTCTCGGTCCAGTTATGGCTTCCAACTAGTACCACCCAGCCGTCGACTATGACTACCTTAGCGTGGGTCGTTGTACCTGAGCTGGGGTCTAGCCTGACCCCTATACCGGAGCTCTTCAGGTACTCCACGGTCTCGGAGTAGCTCCTGTAGGTCTCGTCGTCCACTACGACCCTAACCTCAACCCCTCTAGAGTTTAGCTGAGAGAGCCTCTCCAGCACGACGTTAACGGGGTCCCTCACCTCATTCAGGTCGTACTTAGCTACGTACATTATGACGTAGACGCTTCTATTAGCCTTATCGAGGAGCTCCAGTAGCTTCTCGTAGTACTCCCTATTGAAGAGAGGTTGGAGCTTGGGAGAGGGTATCCCCTCGGGCTGTAGAGTTACGGTAATCGTGGAGGCCCCCTCCAGCCCCTCCTGGTACCCTAGGTAGAACCCTACTGCAAATACTACTACGAGTAGTAGCAGTGGGGTCAACCCCCTAAGTCCGGCTCCAGCTCTCACGGTGCTCACCAGCTGAAGACCCTACCTCTAGAGCTTAAGTATTCTCTCGAGCTGCTCCACGTACTTAAACCCGTGGTCTGGGAGGACCAGTACGTAGTTACCCTCCTCGAGCTCCCCGCTCTCTGCTAGCCGCCTGTAGGCCGCGTAGACGGCTCCGCTACTTAACCCTACAAGTATGCCCTCCAACCTTACTACCCTTAGTACCCCCTCAGCAGCCTCCTCTGGCGATACCTCGATAATTCCGTCTAGGTCTACTCGATGTAACCACCTCATCCCGGTCTCCACCCTCCTAATCCCCTGGATGCTGGTACCTGCCTTGGGTACCACACCGTAGACTCTAACCCCCTTGAACCTGCTCTTGAAGTAGAGAGCTAGGGCAGATACGTGCCCGGAGGTCCCCAGGCCTCCTACGATAGCCCTAGGTACTACCCCTACCTCCCTAAGCTGTAGCTCGAGCTCCTTAGCTGTGTACCTGAGGTGTACCTCGAAGTTAGCGTCGTTGTGGAACTGGTTCAGGTGTACAGCCCCGGAGGACCTAGCCTCCTCCTCGACCTCGTCTATGAGCTCCACCGTAAGGCTGGCCCTCTGCGAGCGTACTACCTCAGCGCCGAAGAGCTTCAGTAGGAACTCGCCGGTCCTGGAGACCGTGGAGGGTATGTAGGCCTTCAACCTGGATCCGTGGATGTTAGCCATAGCGGCTATAGCTAGCCCCGTGTTAGTTGAGGTAGCCTCTACGAGTCTCTCAACCCTACCTAACCTCTCCAGGGCCTTCCTGTACATGTACCAGCCTACGCGGTCCTTAATGCTCATGCTCCACGGGTTGAAGCCCTCTAGCTTAGCCCACGCGGTCTTACAGCCTACGGAGGCTCTGGAAAGCCTTACTAGAGGTGTTGGCCAGCTCCTGTACAGTAGCTCCTCAGAGCTAAAGAAAACCCTATAGGTGCTAGGCTTAACCTCGTCGAAGAAGCCGAGGGTCTCGAGGGGTACGAAGACCTCCTCAGCCCTACCGTAGGATACCGGTACGTACCTAGCACCGAGCTTAGCTAGTGTTACGCAGAGCTCGAACCCCTGGACTACGTTACCTGTCCGAGGGTCTACGACTACGGTAGTAGCTACACCACCCCTAGACAGCACCTCGCGGGCTATACTAACGAACACCTCTAAACCTACATCGCCGCAGGTTAACCTCGCTGGAGGGACGAGCTCCACCGAACACACCGTTAACGGCGTTAAAGGTATGCTTAAAAAGGTTTACTAGGGAGGTATCCTCTCGTCAGGGGTTCAGCTCTCATATGGTTTTATATGAGTTAGTATGTTTTCATTGCCTCATCTTTGTTCCCCCGCATCCCGCCGGGTTCTCATCGGGCTTAGGGGCGTTCGGAGGCACCCCTAGACCCCCACATCTTGAGTATCTAGCTCTACTTTCATTCCTTAACGCTACCTCAGAGCTTATAAATACTTCACATAATAGAAGAATAAGATAGTTCATATAAGCCATAATAAACCTATATGAAACCCGAAACAGTTGCGGAAGGCTAGCGGTAGAAGGGTAGTACCCCTATGAGCTCTACGCCGACGGCGATGTCAGCGTCGTTGCGTGGCCCCGTCTTGTAAGGGTCTTGGAAGGCTATAGCGACCCAGTACCTACTGCCCGGAGGGAGCGGTATGTAGATGGATTGGGAGATCTTAACGAAGTAGTTATCTAACCCGAAGGCAGTTATACGTGTCTTATGGTAGTTGCAGATCTCCTGGTACCTGTACTCCCTGATTACGTAGGTGTTATTTTGTTCATCTATTAGTAGTACCCTAAGTACCCAGTCAGTTACGTCTACGTCCTCCAGCTGCTGCTCATCTGGGTGCGAGTTATCGTGGAAGAATACGTTTAGGTAGAGTAGTAGACCTAAGTACCTGTTCCCATCGATTGAACCGTCCTTACTACCTAACCCCTTACCAACGGAGAGTAGCTTCAGGATCAGGGGCTCTGTACTCCAGTCACTGAGGTCGTCGTTACCGTAGAAGTCGTTAGTCCTACTCCGATCCCCGTAGTAGGCGTCCTCGGTTATGAAGACTAGGTCTGCAACACCGTTACCATCTACATCACCTACAAGTAGGTAGGGGTAGTAGCTGGACTCCCCAGTCGGTGAGTTACCTGAAGCCATTCTCAAGAACCTAGCTACGTAGCCGGCGGTACCGCTTAAGAATACCCTAAGGTTAAGCTCTCTATCTGTTGTACCGTAGTACCAGAAGCCTATAGCTGGAAGGTTAACCCCGGAGCAGTCCGCCGGGTTGGAGGATGAGCAGGCTACGGTGGTGCCCCCTCTAAGGATCCTTATAACCCCTGTAAAGTTGTTTATCAGTATCCTAAACCCGTTACCAGCTAGGTTTATGTTCACCCCGCATATCCAGATCTTCTCCTGACCTGTAAACGAGGGACCGGCTATCATTATGGTGAACCTCGGTGGTGAGTTAGTTGAGGGGTTTAACTCCCTCTCCCTAATCCAGCTAGGGTCGTAGCCTACTACTAGTACTCCGAAGGCTAGACCCTCATTATCTGTTTGAGCTGGTTCGCCGTAGCACTCGTAGTCCCGCCCAGGTGGTAGTAGTAAGAGCTTATTGGACTTAGTCCCGCGGATAACCCTAGGGAATTGCTTAGTGTATGGCGTACTAACGAGCTCTGGAGGTGCGCCGAACTCTGTTGAGAGCTCCTCCGGGTTGTTTATAGAGAACGTTACGGCTAGGATGTACGTAGCCTCGGGAACGTATGTCGGCCTAGGTACGGCTACTTGGGGGTATACTACAACCCCCTCCGCGGTTATTAGTGCTAAGTACTCGTAGCCCGCTACGCTACAGCTAATCTCTCTGTAGACCTCTACTACCCTAGAGCTACACAGCTCTAGCGGGTCGAGGGCTACTACTCTATTCGAGGAGAGATCGTAGACTACGATTCTATCTATAACGACATCCTTAGGACCTAGGTTAGATATTGTAACTGCGTCAGGACCTATGTTGAAGACTAGGTTAGACCTCTCATACGCCTGCACATACCTAACTACGCTACCGATAGCTCCCGAGCTCCGTAGGGATGATACAGCTACCTGAACTGCTAGGTAGGAGATAGCTATAAGTACGGCTATAGAGATCGTGAAGGACGCTAGTAGTGTTGAGACCCCCCGAGACCTTCTCCTAGTTGAGGTCCTGGGACTCACGGCCTAACCCCCAGTACGATACCTACGTACTCCAGCCCTATTAGCACCTCGGCGTCATTCCTGGTATTCTCGACTAGGAAGGGATCGTAGAGCTCTATAGCTACGTAGTAAACCTTGGTCTGGTTTTCCAAGGGTACGTACAGTATGAAATCCTTAGTTATGTAGGATACGGAGAACGGCCTAACCCCTCTGTACCTACAGAGCTCGTAGTAGCTTAGGTAGACGCTGTAGACAAAGCTCCTGGTATCTGGGTCGTAGAGCCCTACCTTCATTATAACTCTATTATCGTTATCCTCGATATCATCGAGGGAGCTATCCCAGTAGAACATCTTAATGCTTAGTACAGCTGTAGCGTACTTACTGCTGTTTATAGGTTTCTGAGAGAAGATCAGCTCTAAGGGCTTTAGGGTTCGGTCTAAGTAGCGCGTACCAGACTCCCGGTCGTTTACCGTGGATCTATCTCCAACATCGAAGTCCTGGGTTACGAGTAAGGTTTCTGTAGCGCCGTTTCCATCTAGATCTCCTACGAATATGTAGGGGTCTAAACCTAGGGGACCTAGAGAGCTTGCACTAGCACTGTAGAGGGTAAGCCTAGCGGCTACCCCGCTTAAGCTAACCAAGCACTGGGTACCGAAGTTCACGTAGCACGGGTAGACCCCGGGAGCTACATTGACCCCGCCTACCATTACAACACCGTCGAAGTCCTCTATTTTAAGCCTATACCTAACCCTAGCAACAGCTCCTAGGTCAACAGCCAAGCCCGCTACAGTGATGGAGTCACCTGAGAGGGCCTTACCTACTACCAGTAGGTTGAACTTGCCACTAGCTGGGTTAACTCCTACGATAACTAGAGAGGCCCTTAGGCTACCGCTGACATCTACGTTTGAGACGTTGAGGTACTGGGTTAAGGTTGTGTAGGTCCATACGGAGCCCTCCACTAACGTACTGGGGTCTGAGATGAACTGGAGTAGATGGGCTGTAGAGTACACACCTACTAGCAGAGGCTCCATAGGTACCCCGATAGCAGTCTGGTGGAGTACGTAGATCGAGGGGTCTACCGAGAATACCCTACCGCTGGAGGTGATTAGAGATACCACTGTATACCCCTCACTACACGTAACGCATAGGGTAGAGCCTGGCTCAACAACGGGACCTGAACTTACGCTGCATATACCGTTCTGGGAGGCCCTCAGCACAAGCTCCCCGAAGTCTGGTGCTAGGATCTTCAGGTACTCAACTCTAACCACGGTAGAGCCTACGTTATCAGCACACCATACGTTACTGCTGGTAGGGCTCGGGTATACGACTAACCTCTCTGAAGGGTAGGTTACTAACCTCTCAGTAGCGGGCTTAATCGGCGCGGGTGGGGGTAGGGAGATTAAGGCGAAGAAAGCTGCTAGGACCACTACTGAGAGCCCGATAAGGGCGGCAACGGCCTCGCCAACACCTCTACTAGCTCTACGCGTAGGCACATCTACCACCCCTAGGTAAACAAGATCACGGTGAAACTCTCTATGAATAGAGCGAAGTCTACGTCGTCTAGGTATACGTTATTGACGTTGTAGAAGTAGGGGTCTTGGAAAGCTATGAATACGTAGAAAGTCCTCTCACCGGTATCTGAAGGTGGTAGAGGTATGAAGACAACGCTACTCTGAGCTTGAGCTACGGGTGGGTATGTATCCTCATACCTAGTGAGCTCCCTGAAGTTGTAGCTTCTATAGCTGTATATGTTCCCAAGCTCGTCGATCAGCCCTACGAAGATTATCGGTAGGTCTACTGAGGTGCCGAAAGCATCGCTGCCCTCGTTATCGTGGAACCTGTAGTTTAGAGTTATCGAGACCGCTGTGTAGTTCTTATTGGATATAGGTAGGGCCCTGTAGACTAGGGCTAGGGGCCCCAGTGAGCTATCCAAGAGCTCTGTCGTGTAGTCGTTTCTCGAGTTATAGAACCCGTAGGTTCTATCTATAGTTGTAAATAGTACTCCAGCACCGCTCCTGGGAGCTGCTGCTACGAGCATTACGTATGGTTCATAAGCGGTTGTAGACCCAGGTGCGCGGCAGTACACGAGTACCCTCTCAGCTCTACCTCTTAGGTAGAGAGTATCCCTCCCCTGGTGGTCTAGGAAGGTGTAGTTAGCTATGTTATCACTGGGGGACGTGACCCACCTCCCCCCTAGGCTGAGGACCCCGCGACTATCCTCGCTCGTAAAGCCGTATACGAGTACCCTCACATACTGAGAGGTACCGCAGGGTGCCTCGGAGATACCTCCAAACCTTAAGCTTATCCCGCGGGCTGATACCAAGATATTGTACCTAGAGCTATTCAGCGGGTCGTACCCTAGCCACACGTTGTACACTCTCTGGTTTTCCACAGCTAGGGTTACACCGAAGAGCTCCCTGCTAAAGGTCCAGGTCGACGGACCACGCATAAGCGGGGTTGAGGTGTCTACTCTGGTTGGGTTACTAGCGCTATCTAAAGTTACTACAGTGAAGTACTTTCCAAGTAAGCTTAGGGGATCCCACGTACTATCTGAAGGCTCTACAGGTAGTGGGATTAGCTCTACGGCCCTAGCAAGACCGGCTTCACGGCGCTCCCCACCTGTAGGGAGAGGTAACGCTACAACAGCCGGTTTGATGGTGCTCAGCGGTACGACAGCTCCCTCCGAGGTTAGTAGGTAGACCGCGTCTACGCTACCCATATCCGGGCAGAATCCCGAGAGCACCTCCCTAGTGTAGAAACGCCGTAGCTCAGACTGCGGGTTCAGACTAATAGACCTCTCCAGGGCTACGAGTCTCGGGGTACTTCCGCAGGCCACGTACGCTAGTACTGCCTCAACGAGTACCTCCCTACCGCTCCAGTTACGTACTACTATGGTTAGGTTCTCGACTACCCCATCACTTACGCTGTAGTTAGCTACCCCACCTAACTCACCGGTTACAGCGTAAGCAGATAGCCTAGCCGCCCCCACCTTCGTCTCAGGTAGGCCCTCCAGTAGGCGCGTTACGTAGGATGATTGTAGCTGTAGGAGTAGTGGTACTACTAGGGATGTTAGTATGACTAAGAAGACAAGCACTACCACCGTACTACTCTGACCCCTCCTCACTGTAAGAGCACCTCGTAAACCCCGAATACGTAGGGGCTACCGCCGATCAGGGTTACTAGGTAGACCCTAACTGTTGGCGTAGCCTTAGGTAAGGTAATCCTCACTAGGGTAACCCTACCGCAGAGTCCGGTAGAGTCCTCTAGCTGGCAGACGTTAACTATAGAGCAGACGTACATGGGCTCTCTAGTAGGGTACTCACTAGCTCTAGCGTAGGATAGGAAGTCAACTAGAGCCCCCTCCCATAGTACGTACACCTTGCTGAGGGAGCCTAGGTAGACCGTAGCGCTGGTAGGGCACTCATCGGTGGAGCTACAGAGAACACCGTCCTCATCGTACCTAGGGTTGTAGTACGAGATCTGCGTACAGGGTAGGTAGCTGGTTGAGTTATCTACAGCTATGAAGAAGTTGGAGCTACCTCCGTCTAACCTCTTTAGAACAAGCCACAGATTGAGGGAGCGGCTATCGTAGGAGACTGTGTTGATGAACGTATTCGAGGCTTCGTAAGCTAGGAGATTAGCTATGGAGATCTCCTCCCTGTACGTAGAGGTAGCAGCAGTGAAGTAAGCAACCATAGTAGCCCCGATAATAAGGGCTACCCCTACTAGTAGCGTTGCCGTAAGTAAGTCTGCCTGCCCCCTCCTACCAGTCAAGACAAGTATCCCCACCACTACACAACATCCTAGCTTATATTTCTAGAAGGTAGAGAATACCACTGGTTCTCGAACAGCTCTCACTCTGTAGACTGCAGCTCGTACTCGTATTCCGAGACTAGGTAGAACTTACCGCTGTAGAGGGCTAGTAGCGTAACCCTAATAAACCTCGGTGGGGAGCTAGCTAGATCTAGTGTGATTACAGCGTTAGGGTAGCTCCCATCGAAGCTAAGCTCGCAGACCACTGCTACGCTGCCTTCTGGAAGACCTCTAGCTCTAGCGTAGTACCTAAAGCTGTAGACGCTACCCCCGGAGACGACTCCCACGCTTACTAGCTCTACTGTAACCCCCCTTAAGCGGCCGCCGCTAGCGGTAGCGCTACAGCCTAGGTACTCAGCACCGTTATCTAGTAGGAAGTAGAGAGGTCTAGAGCTACCGTCAAGCCTCCTGAAGAGGAGTACAGCCGATCTCTGACCACCGTAAACTAACCTAACTACAGTGCTGGACCTCTCGAACTCTACGAACCTCTGCAGTAGTACTACATCGCTGTAGGTACTAGTGTACGAGGTTACGTAGGCTATCCAAGCGGCTGAGATCGTTAGAGCTAGCCCAACGAATACTACTGCTGCAGTAGCCTCGGATAGCCCCCTCCTGAGTACTACCGTAGTACCACCGCTACAACCACGGCACTACAGCTAAAAACTCTGCGGAGTAGCCCCTCGGAGGCCTACGCTGAAAGGGCTACGCGGTAGGGGAGTAGGCCTAGGAGGGTTAGAGCTGTTAGGGTAGCCTGTAGGCAGAGGGTAGGTACAGCTACTACCTTAAACCTACTACCCGCGATCCCACCTAAAGCTAGTGAGGCCGCTACGTAGAGGTATGGTAGGGCGTTAGCGTAGTACCAGTCTATAGGACCTGCAGCTACGTTAAGTAGGGAGAGCCACGATATTAGCACTACAGGCCCCCAGCTCCTCGGGGACCTACCTACTAGGACTCCGTAGGTTAGGTATAGGAGGAGGGGTAGGAGGGCGTACCAGAGCACCGTCCCCGCACCTACCCCTAAGACTACGTAGTACTCAGCTGGTGGTGGGCTAGTAAAGTACGTAGCTAACCCCGGCTCAGTACCTACTACTACCGTTACATCAGCACCGTACCTCCACAGCTCAACCCTAGTAAGGAGCTTTAGGAACCCTATGGAGGCTATGGGTAGCGAGGGACCGTGCCTCCGAGACATGTAGGTAAGCATA
>Ga0209393_1000099_pt1 | contig 42514 bp, 43 predicted proteins | sample SSWtaG_2_FD_184117 | JGI IMG/M metagenome (GOLD analysis project Ga0209393, IMG submission 184117) | Hot spring microbial communities from Sandy's Spring West, USA to study Microbial Dark Matter (Phase II) - SSWsed_130316 (SPAdes)... | ecosystem: Environmental > Aquatic > Thermal springs > Hot...
CTAGCCCACCTAGGCTCGGGGCACGGCCCCCATCACCTAGAAGGCTCCCACACTAGTAGATGAAGTGGGAGATTTAAACCTAACATCTAACCATAAACTACGAAACAGCCCCTTACTACAGCTAAGCGTATCTTAGTTTAGAGGGTACGATCCGGAACTCACTAGCACCATTTAAAGGTGTGGTAAGAGAGTTCTAGGGGGTGTAGCTGGTCTCCGAGGAAGTTGCGGATAAGTACGAGAGGATCGTGGACTTAGCTAAGAGAAGAGGCTTCTTCTGGCCCTCCTACGAGGTATACGGCGGTGTAGCTGGTTTCTACGACCTAGGCCCTCTAGGTGCTATGCTTAAGAATAACATAGTCAACCTCTGGCGAAAGTACTTCGTACTTAAGCACCAGGACATAGTAGTAGAAATTGAGACCCCGGTTATAGTTCCCGAGATCGTTCTAAGAGCTAGCGGACACCTAGAGCACTTTACAGACCCTATAGTTGAGTGCCTAAAGTGCGGTCGGAAGTTCAGGGCTGACCACTTTATCGAGGAGCAGCTTAGGGTTAAGGTTGAGGGGTTAAGGATCGATGAGCTAACTAAGCTAATAAAGGAGGGGGGCTTGAAGTGTCCGTCCTGCGGTGGGGACCTTAGCGAGGTCAGGGAGTTTAACCTTCTCTTTAAGACCACCATAGGACCCTACTCATCTGACGTAGGCTACCTAAGGCCTGAAGCCGCTCAGGGGATGTTTACAGCGTTTAAGAGGGTTTACATAGCTCTAAGGGAGAGGCTACCGCTTGGGATAGCCCAGATAGGGAGGGTAGCTAGGAACGAGATATCACCTAGGCAGGGTATGGTTAGGCTTAGGGAGTTTACGATCATGGAGGTAGAGTTCTTCCACGACCCCGAAGGTGATGAGCCACCCTGGGATAGGTTCTCCGGAAAGCTTAGGATCCTACCAGCAGAGCTCAGAGCTAGGGGTGAGGAGAAACCTATAGAGATAGACGTAGTCGAGGCAGTTACCGAAGGGGTAATAAGGAGTAGGTGGCTAGGCTACTGGATGTGCGTTGCTAGGGACTTCGTACACGAGCTTGGGGTAGACTACAGCGAGATGTACTTTGAGGAGAAAATGCCCTACGAGAGAGCGCACTACTCCGCACAGACGTTCGACCAGCTAGTTAGGGTGAGTAGGTGGGGGTGGATCGAGGTTTCCGGACACGCCTACAGGACCGACTACGACCTAAGAAAGCACATGGAGTTCTCAGGGCAGGATATGACTGTCTTCAAGCCCTACCCGAAGCCTAAGCTAGTTGAGGTAAAGAAGGTCTCGATCGATAGAGCTCTACTCGGTAGAATCCTGGGAGGCTCCTTCAAGGAGTTTGAGGAGGTGTTGGAGAAGATAAGCGTCGAGGAGGTGGAGAAGCTACTCTCCACTAGTGGTGAGGAGGTGGAGGTGGCTGGGTTTAGGGTACCTAGGGAGGCCATTAAGGTAGTAAGAGAGGTGGAGAAGGTCTCCGGAGTTAGGATAGTACCACACGTAGCTGAGCCCTCCTTCGGTGCTGAGAGGCTGGTCCTAGTAGTACTAGATAGAGCTTACTCTGAGGAGGGAGGTAGAGTAGTACTTAGGATACCTAGGAGCATAGCTCCCATTAAGGTAGCAGTCTTCCCCCTAGTAGATAGGGAGGAGCTGGTAACTCTGGCTAAGAAAATATACTGGGAGCTGGTAAACTACGGCTTTACGGCTCTCTATGACGAGTCCGGGAGTATAGGTAGAAGGTATGCTAGGGCTGATGAGATAGGAGTGCCCTACGCTATAACCGTAGATTACCAGAGCTTGGAGGACGGTACGATAACTATTAGGGATAGGGATACTCGGGGGCAGATACGTGTGAGTATAGAGGAAGTACTTACAAGATTACGCGAACTCGTTGGGAGTTAGGGACCTACTCTCTCTATCTCTATCTCTATGTAGGGTACGTGCTTAAAGCCTCTCTTCTCGCTCCCGATTCTAACATTAAGTAGCCTTATCCCATCACCCAACCTAGACTTGAGGATGTTGTAGAGATTAACTGCTCTATAAATGTTCTCACCGTTTCCCCTAATAATCACGACCTTAGCTCCCTGGTTGAAGATTATAGCTATAGAAGCTAGGTACTCGCTGAGAGCTCTCCTCCCAACGCTTACCTTAAATGACCTCGCCTCGCTCACCAACACCACCTAGCCTAGTTTGCCTCAAGTTAAATAAGCTTACACCTCCAAACAAGAAGCCTAAAAGGCTTAGCCTAGGGTAAACCGCTTAGCTGCAAAGCTACAGGACAGCGACTCCACGGTTATGCAGTTCCTTAGAGTTCTACTTCCACAACCTCTTTAGGCTCCGGCTAGTAGCATGTGCTAGTGCTAAGTAGAATCGGTAAGTAGAGCCCCCTCTATGCTCTAGGACTTCCCAGAGCCGGAGAAGCGCCTACGTTATCACCACCCCCTAGTAGAGCTGGTCAAAGCCCCCTAGCTGGAGTCCCATGAGTCCGCTTTTCTCAGGGTCTTGGCGGGATCTCTATCTAGTCTGTCCAGACGCTCGGAAGCTCTGAATATTTATACCTTATTTCAAGCTATTCTCTGGTGTTCCAGTATTGTGGGAGAATCCCGCGTAACACCCTGGGAAGCTGAAGCGTTCGTAGACTACGATAGACTTATAAAAATATTCGGAGCGAAACCCTTAACTGAGAGAGAGATAAGCGCCTTAAAGTCCCTTACTGGAGAGCTGCACCCTATGGTTAGAAGGATGGTGTTCTACTCCCACAGGGATTTCGATGTGTACCTCGAGAGGCTTAGAGATGGTGCTAGGTGCGCTCTCTATACCGGTAGGGGACCCTCCGGCTACACCCACTTAGGGCATATTCTACCGTGGGTATTCACTAGGTGGCTTCAGGAGAAGTTAAGGCTAGAGCTCTTCTTCCAGATGACTGACGACGAGAAGTTCTGGCATGAGGAGAGATTAGAGCTGTCTGAGAGTAACGCGTTTGCCTACGAGAACTCCCTGGACCTTATAGCCCTAGGCTTCGACTACAGGAGAACCCACATAATAGTAGACAGCGAGGACATAGGCTACCTCTACCCCATAGCTGTTAGGATAGCTAAGAAGATTACGTACTCCGTACAGAGAGCTACTTTCGGCTTCACTGACTCCACTAACATCGGACTGGTATTCTACCCCGTACTGCAGATAGCTGTAGCTTACCTACCGACCGAGCTCTACGGTGAGAGTACGGAGGTGCTCATACCAGCGGGGATAGACCAAGACCCCTACTGGCGTATAGCTCGCGATATAGCGTCGAGCCTAGGGTACCCAAAACCAGCTCAAATACATAACAAGCTACTCCCAGGTCTAGGACCTGAGGGTAAGATGTCCTCCTCCAAGCCTGAGACAGCTATATACACCACAGACCCACCTGAAGTAGCCTTCCAGAAGGTTATGAGAGCCTTCACTGGAGGGCAACCTACGGTAGAGCTCCAGAGGAGACTAGGCGGTAACCCAGACCGTTGCTCAGTCTATAAGATGTATGAGATGCTGTTCGAGGAAGATGACGAGAAGCTAAGCGAGCGTTACTGGAGCTGTAAAACCGGTGCATTGCTCTGTGGAGAGTGTAAGGCCCAGCTAGCCCCTAGAGTAGCCGCGTTCCTCCAGGATTTCCAGAAGAAGAGGGAGAGAGCTAGGGACGTCGTACACCTATACCTACTTAGAAGTAAGTTCGATAAACTAAAAGTGAGGAAAGTTTAGTGCCGGGAAGCCTTAGGTAGCCTCGAAGGTACCTACCTACTAGACCCCTTAAGGCTTCTTTCAAAGTTCTCTAGAGCTAGTTTCGATAACTCAACTAACTCCCTAACTACCTGCCTACTCATATCTCCTAGGTCCTCCATAACCACGTAGAACCTCCTATCTATTACCTCATCATCCCTCCAGATGATATCATAGCTTACTACGTAGAACTCCGGCTCAGTACCCGTAGAGCGTTCCACAAGCTCAGGCTCTAACTCCGAGAGCCTCTCCCTAGTTACTACGAGGTCCGACTCCCTGGGGTTCCAGAGCTCTAGGACCTCAACTAGGGTATCGCGTAGAACCTTCTCAACAGGCTCCTCAACCGTTCTTATCTCAGCTACCTCTCCAAGTACTACGTGTGCTACTAGGGTGACCACGCTCAGCACCTAAGGTCTCTTAACTTACCCCCTATATTAGTAGCTTTTAGGGCCAGCTCCTCGCAGACCTCCTTTAGGAGCCTGGAAGCCTCCTCCTGGGTGGGTGCGCTTACTGCGATGTATATCTCGAGTACTGGAGCGTCAAGCTCAAAGCCCTTAGGGTGGGACTTGACGTAGACCTTTGGGTACATCGGGGTGTATTTTTTCAGTATAGGGGCTAGAGAGGCTTCGGGAACTCCAACTAAGGTAAAGGAGCCTTCAGCGACCTTAGCGGGTGCTAACCCTCTAATAAGGGGCTCTACGTAGTTAACCCACATCTCCTCCATCTCCCTAGGAACTCCGGGAAGGCATACCACTACCGTACGGCCGACTCTTAGGAAGGCCCCAGGAGCTGTACCCACCGGGTTAGGTATGGGTCTAGCCCCCTCGGGGAGGTAGGCCATCTTAAGCCTTTCCTGGGTGAGCTCGTAACCTCTTGCTAGGTACTTCTCCCGGACCATCGCGTAGGCCTCCTCATTTAGTACTAGAGATTTCTCCAGAGCCTTAGCTACAGCTTTAAGGGTAATGTCGTCGTAGGTAGGGCCTAGACCTCCCGTTGTGACTACTAAGTCAGGCTCGTACCTCTCCAGTACGTAGCTTAGGAAGCTAGATATAGCCTCCACGTCGTCAGGTAGGGAAACTACCCCGGAGACTGTAAAACCCATTAGCACTAGCCTCCGACCTAGGAAAGCTGCGTTAGTATTTACTACCAACCCGCTGACTACCTCCGTCCCCAGGGTGAATATCCAAGCCCTAGGTCTATCCAAGCCCGGCACCACCCTACTACTAGAGCTTACAGCTAAGTGCTCTGGCTATAAAGACCGACCTCTGGAGTATGGTTAGCGCTAGCCCTACAGCAAGCGCCGCGAGAGCTATATTAGCAGCTTGAGCCCCGAGTACGTAGATTACTGCGAAGACCGCGGTTATGTAGATGCACCTAAACTCCCTGGTCATGATGCCCACATCAGATAGCCCGGAGACCCCTAGAGACTCAGCTCTAGCCCTCGAGTAGCTGACCGTTAGGGAGAGTACTGCAACAATGTAGGTGAGTAGAGCATTGCAACCCAGTAGGTAGAGTGCTAGTACTACTGAAGCATCGCTAACTCTATCCGCTAGGGAGTCTAGGAAAGCTCCGCAACTACTTACAGCACCCCTTAACCTAGCTACAGAACCATCTAGGGAGTCTAAAAGGAACGCTACTACAGCTACGGCCATAGCTACCAGAGGGTTTCCGGTTAGCAGAGCTACTACCGGAACTAGTAGGGATAGCACTAACCCACCTAGGGTTAGGTGGTTTGGGTTAAAGGAGGTTAGGTATCGAGCTACCGAGTCAGCTACCCTCCTAAGCTTCCTCCTAGCTAGCTCCAAGCTTGTACCCCGGGGTGTAGGCTGTTCAGATAAGTTAAGCTACATCACTCCTCAGATCCCGGATTCTTCAACATCTACACTTACAAGTGGTTTCAGGAGTTAAAAAGGAGGTAACTCCCTCCTTTAGGTACTGCTTTTATAAGAAGCAGAGCCCCTAGAAGAGATCCGAAATAATATGGTGAAGTATGAGCTACCCCCACCTAGCTGTACCGGTAGGTGTGAGCTAGAGCTACTCGTAGAGGAGTTTCTACTATCTCTTGAAGCTGCTGGGGCCTCTCCAAGTACATTGAAGTCCTACCGGTCTGCGATTAGGGACTTCCTAGAGTTCGTGGGTAAGAAGTACTCGGATGAGCTAAGCCAGCAGGACTTCCTTGCGTGGCGTATTAAGAGGTTGAAGGAGGGGTTTAAATACAGCCGTGGGGGTAGGGAAGCTAACGCTAGAACCCTATACTACTACTCACTCTTCGTTAGATCTTTCCTAACCTGGTTAGGGATGTTCAAGGGGAGGTCCCCCTCAGTAGCTAAGCCTAAGCAGGTAAAGCTCCGCACCGTGCTCTCTAGGGATGAGGTGCGCAAGCTCTTCAACGCGTCGAGGGACTTTCTAGACCTGTTGATCCTCGCTCTACTACTGGAGACCGGTCTAAGAGCTAACGAGGCTCTCTCATTGAGAAAGGTCGATGTAGACCTAGAGAAGAGGGAGATCAGGGTTCTGAAAGCTAAGTACGGTGAGAGTAGGATAGTCTTCATGGGGCCGCTAACCTATAACGTGCTCTCTAAGTACCTACCGCTACTAAGCGATGAGGATAGACTAGTACCTCTAACCTACTCAGGTCTCTACAAGAGGCTTAAGAGCCTAGCGGTTAGAGCGGGCATTGACCCGAGGAAGGTTAGACCCCACATCTTTAGGCATACCTTCGCAACAGAGTCCCTGAGGAGAGGGTTAGCTCTACCAGCACTCCAAGCAATACTAGGCCACAGAGACATAAAGACAACCCAGGTATACTTACACCTAGCTGTCGAGGACATCAAGGAGCTCTACATGAGGACCTTCTACGGATCAGGTCAGACCGTGGAGACCGGTTAGCGGGAGCTCCACACCTAAAAGCCTGTTCTTTAGTTCGGAGGAGGTTAACTAACTAGGTTAGGAAGGATGCTATTAGAGCTACCGCTGAGAGGGTGAGGGAGTACCTACCTAGGGTTTTAAGGGCTTGGTCTACCCTAACCCTACCCATAGAGTATGCTACTACCACTAGTAAGGTTAGCACAGCGAAGTACTTTATAAGTGCTACTACAACTAACGGAGCTTCGGATGCTAGCGGGGGTACTGGTACTACTAGGTTAGCTAGTACTAGGAGGTAGAGAGCTAGCTCTACTTCGTGTAGTAGTATACTAAGACCTAGAGCCGGTCCGCTTAGCTCAGCTAGGTACCCGCCAGCGACCTCAGTCTCAGCTTCAGGTATATCGAAGGGCTTCATCATGGCCTTAGCTAGGAGTGCTAAGGAGTACGCAACTGCAGCTACAGCTATGACAGCTACTGCTACTAGACCTCGCAACGGGTCGTTTAGGAGTAGCTTAGGGCTACTCAGGGCTTCAGCTAGGGAAAGACTACCTGGAGCTAAAACCCTAACTAGGGCTATTAGAGACATAGCTATAGCCGGCTCAAAGACTAGCATTAGTGATGTGTACCTAGCCCCACCAAAGCTTGGGTACGGGGAGGTACTACCTAGACCGAGCATAGCTATAGCTATGGACGCGTAGAGGGTTAGGTATATGAATACAAAGATATCTAACGGAGCCTTTAGGTAGTAGAGACCCATCGGTAGTAGGGCTGCTGCTGAAGATATAGCTGCGATACCTAAGGCCGTTAGGAACATCAGTAACCTAACCGGGGTGAAGACCCCGGTTACTACTTCCTTAACGAAGAGGAGCTTGTAGACGTCTGCAAATGGTTGGAGCACTCCGAAAGGCCCTACGTACTTAGGGCCTACCCTGTTCTGTAACCTAGCTACTAGCTTACGCCTATACCACTGCGATAGTAGACCTAAGACTACTAGGAACAGTAGACCGGGGTAGATAGCTACTGATAGTAGAAGCCCTACAATGTCTACTAGGAGCTCCATGCTAACCACCTAAGGCCATATAGAGTAGTACTGCGAGTAGGAGTAAGTAGGGTAGTGAGAACGCGAACCAGTCGTTAAACAGCCCTGACTGTACCTGCTCTACTAGAGTCTTGTAGAGCCTCTGCATAACGTACCTAATAGCCCAGGCTACCTCCACGAGGCTCAGCTTAAAGTGCGCCTGAGGCTCACCAGAGAGGTAAACCTCGGTTCTCCTTATCCTTGAGGTCCTAGCTGTAGGTAGCCAGAGAGCTACTGCGAGTAGGAATGATGTTGCCGTTAAGGTCAGCATTAGGGTTGGTAGGTCCAACCTCAACCACCTGGAGCTGGGTGTAGCCTACTTACGTAGTCTACGAAAGCGTTGAGAGCCTCATCGATGTACCTACTTGCATCGGTAGCGGCTCTAGAAGCCTGCTCTAGGATCCCCCCGACCACCGGTGGGTTAAGTACTAGTAGGAGAGCTACTAGGAGAGCTAAAGCTACAGCTAGCTCGGGACCTCTTAACCTGGATACTCCACTACTTACTGGGGGTTCCCCGAAGACCGTTGGATACACCACCTTAAGGTAGCCTAGTAGGGCTATAGCTGATGAGATTAGGAGTACTGCAACCATCTCGAAGTGACCTGACTCTACGTACGCTTGGTAGAGGGCTAGCTTACTGAAGAAGCCTGCTAGAGGTGGTAGACCGACCAGGGATAGAGAGGAGAGTACTATGGATAGCCCTGCTAGCTTGTAAACCCTACCTACAGCCCTTAGCTCGGGGATCCTCCTAGTTCTCGATACCTCGATAGCTACCCCAGCGCTCATGAAGAGTAAGGCCTTACCTGCGGTATGGGTTAGTATGTGGTATACCGATGCTCTAACACCCTCTGAAGTCCCAAGAGAGAACCCGGTGAAGACTAGCCCTAGGTGCATTATGGTGCTGTAGGCTATTAACCTCTTAACGTCTGATTGAATGACCATCATAATCGACGCGAAGAGAGCTGAGATACCACCTACTGAGAGTAGCACTACCTTAACGTAGTTAGATAGCTCGTAAAACTCGCTCAGCGGGTCGTAGACGCCGAAGACCGTGTAGAGGAACCTGATGGACGCGTAGGCCCCGGCGTTAACTACGAGTCCGGAGAGTACTGCGGATATAGGTGTTGGGGCAGCTGGGTGCGCGTCGGGTAGCCAGAAGTGATTAGGGAAGACTCCGGCCTTAAACGTGAAGGTCCAGAGGGATAGTGCTAATACCACACCAACAGCTGCAGTTATGTTACCCCAGATCAGTACTGCAGCTAGGTTTCCGTAGATAAGCCTGTACACCGGTCTGGAAAAGGCTGCGACAAAGCCCATGGTGAGGCTTCCGAAGCTTGCGTAGACTAGTACTGCAGCTAGGAAGTAGAGTAGCCCAGCTATAGCACCGAAGAACGCGTACTTAAAGGATGCTTCAACGGCCTCCCTAGTACTCCTGTAGTAGGCTACTAGACCGTAGCACGTTATCCCTAGGACCTCGATCATTACAAATAGGTTGAAGACGTCGCCGGTGTAGTATATTCCGAGTAGACCTGACTCAAGCCCTAGTAGCAGGGCGTAGTAGTAGGGTAGCCCACTATCCTCACCGAGGTACCAGCTACTGTAAGCTACTATCGCGACTAGCACTAGAGCGGTATACGCGGCTAGGAGAGCTGATAGGGGGTCAACCTCGTAGACTATACCTAGGGGCGGTGGCCATCCACCCATCCTGTACACTAGCGGCTTCCCAGAGCTCGATACGTAGGTATAGCCGTAGAGGGTAAGTAGTAGAGCTACGGAGGTAGCTAGTAGAGCTACCCCGTGGAAGAAGCTAGCTCTTCTAATCCTTAAGGAGGCTAGGGGTAGGGCAAACGCGATCGCTACGAGCAGTGCCGGAGCTGCAGCTACAGCGTGCACGGAGGCCACCTCACTCAAAGACCTTAGACAACCTCTCCTCAAAGACCTTCAGGATCTCCCTGTAGGTGGTCTCCGGGTCTAGAGCTACCGCGTAGATCCAGTGAACGTAGAACAGGGATCTCTCGGTATCTAGGTCTACTACTACAGTACCAGGGGTGTTCGTTATGGAGTTAGCACTACCCACTATAGTGTAGGAGTTCCTAGCCCTATAGGGTACTCTAACTATAGCTGGTCTAACGGGCATGTCCTTACTTAGGATTATCCTAATCACCTTGCTGTGAGCCTTAAACTCAGCTATAGTTAGGTAGTAGAAAGCGTACCTAACTAGGTTAGCGAACCTCCTAAAGCTTAGGGCTTTACCCTCATCCGATACTAGGTACCTTGTAGCTAGAGCGCTTACAGCTATAGCTAGGGCTACCCCTATAACTATATCGTACGGGGCTACACTACCGCTGAAAACTATGTAGATAACAAACACCAGTACTGCTATAGGTACGTACCTCCTCACTCTCCTCACCCCCTTAACTCCCTTATCCTCCTAGTATCTAGGGTCCCGTAGAGTCTGTACACCTGTAGAGCCAGGAATATCAGGAAGAGGTTTACAGCTAAGCCTATTACTATAGCTGTTAGTACTAAAGCCTGCGGGAGCGGGTCTACAGCTAAGCCTACGAAGTAGCTGAGCTCTGCCTCAGCAGTGAGTACTGGAGGTATGGAGAATACCCTGAACCCTATGAATATAGCTAGAACGTTTAGAGAATCTCCAAGTATTGTTAATGCTATGATCTTCTTAGCTAGGCTAGGTCTAGCCACTATACCGTATATCGATATAGCTGCTGTTACTAGTAGGTTGTATAGCGTTAGCGTTAGTAGGAACCTCTCAAGAGTGCTGAGAGCCATGCTCCTCACCTACTAGAGCTGATCTTACTACATCCTCACGAAGGGATAGGAGCATGAAGATTATGAAGAAGCCGAAGCTAACCGCTAGGAACTCCGCTACGTTAAGCCATATTAAGGTACCCGAGATTAGCTGCCCGAATACCTCGACCGGGAAGGCGAACCCCGAGTCTACCTTAACGTAGCTCTGCATTAAGTACGCCTGAGCCCCAGTTACCGAGCTGTAGATTAGTGGTGTGAAGACTACTACCGCTATAGCTACTAGACCGGCCGACCTTAGAGCTACAGCCTTAGATACATCAACACCTACCTTACTGAAGGAGCTAGCTGAGAAGACTACTGCTAGTAGTACTGAAACTACTGCTAGAGCCGCACCTGCTTGGAAGCCTCCACCTGGAGTTAGATGACCGTGAACAGCTATGGAGACAGCCACGGCTATGTTCATGGGTATTAGAAGCTTCGTAACGACCTTAGCTATTAGCGAGAGCCCTATACCCCCTCCTCCACCTACCTTAGGGGCCCCCCTGTAGATAGCTAGGGCAGCTATTATCGCCATGTAGAATACTACGGTTTCGTAGAGGGTGTCCACCCCCCTAAAGTCCCAGACTATGGCCGTTACAGCCTCGGGGGACATGGCCGTTAGCTCCCTAAGGCCTGGGTTATAAGCGAGGGCGAGGAGCATCCTAGCTAGAGCCCTCGTCTCCAGCCCTAGGTAGCCTAAGGCCCCGGCTACGCTTGTTGCGTAGGCTAGTAGAGCTACGGATACCGCTATGGAGACTAGCACTACGACCCTCCTCATCCCCCATCCACCTTCTCGGTCTTCCCCACTAGGAAGAGTAGAGCTGCTGGGTAGAGACCAACAGCTACCGGTAGGTAGACTAGCACTATGTCCGGAGCTCTAAGTAGGTATAGTAGTACAGCGTAGGCTGAGCTCTGCACAGCGGAGTATATTATTGCCCTTACGAGATCCCTCTCCGAGATAGCTAGGTAGGTGAAGACCAGCCCTACGGTACTAAAGAGAGCTAGTAGTACTAGCGTTACATCCATCCTAACCACCTCTATCCTCCTTGAGGTGGTCAGCTATAGCTGGCTCAGGCCTTGCTATACCAGCTCTATGAGTAGCTCTAGCCAGAGCGTGGGAACCTGCTGGAGCTAGTATTAATAGTAGGAAGGCTGCTACTAGTAGCGCACCCCCCATGAAGAACCTCGCACTACCTAAGCCACTACTTGAGAAGGCTATCAGTGCGAGCCCTATGAGGGGGTAGAACGTACCCCCTATAGTGCCGACCGTCGCTGCGTGTAGCCTGAGGTAGAAGTTCCTAAACCTATTCAACCCTATAGCTCCGACTAGGTTTACGAAGCACCCGATAACCAGGATAACTAACCCTACGTACCTAACTACCTCCTCAATCACCTAGCTCGCCCCTTTCGAGGTACTTAGCTACGTATATGTCTAGGGCATACGCCCAGAGTACGAGAACCACCGTGCACGCAACCATTATGGGTGAGCCTATCAGAAGCCCTACTATACCGAAGAAAAGGGAGGAGGTGTAAAAGAAGACATCAGCAGAGAGAACTCTATCCGAGATCGTAGGGCCTCTGCAGACTACGAGTAGGTAGAGTATGGATGAGAGTGAGAGTAGAGGTAGGACTAAATACACCATAACGAGCTCAGCAGGGCTCACTCTAATCACCCACGTTTATCGACGAAAGGCTTAACTCCCTAGATGTGGTTGTTACGTGATCGGCCATCTCGAAGTATTCCGAGGTTACGTAGGCCTTAACGGGACATACAAAGACGCACTGATAGCAGAACACGCACTTACCGTAGTCTACCACTGGGTAGACCCCCCTAGGGTTGTGCTTAAGCTGTTGCGGTAGCTTCTCCATGGTGATAGCGTTAGCAGGGCAGTCTATAGCGCAAAGAGAGCACCCTATACACTTCATTAGGTCAGCGTAGTGCCTACCCCTATGCCCAGGGGCTACTGTTGTTTCCCTCTTCACGGGGTACGCCAAAGTTGAGGGCCTTCTAGCCAGGTTCCTCAATACCTCCCTAACTATGCTTAACCTCACGTAGCACCCCACCTAGCGAGTTCCCTTAAGCTTAGGTACCTCCTAAGCCCCCTCCTCTCGTCTATGACCAGGACCCTCTCCGTACAGGAGATGCAGGGGTCGTACGAGGCGAAGATCACCGGTACGTCGGCTAGCCTATGACCTAGGTACGTGAACTCCGTGTTAACTACGTTGAGAAAGCTTGGGGTCCTTATCTTCACCCTATAGGGGTTACCCCCACCTGTACTGACTATGTGGTAGATTAGCTCCCCTCTAGGTGCTTCAACTCTCGAGATGACTTCACCTACCTTAGCCGCTCTCGGGAAGGCCTTGGGTACTGCCGGCCCCTGGGGTAGGTGCTCTAGCGCATATCTAACTATGTCCACTGAGACGAGGGCCTCCTCAAGCCTAACCATCATCCTAGCCCAGGAGTCCCCCTCGTCCCTTACTACTACGTTAAACGGAATCTCGGAGTACGCTGCATAGGGGTCGTCAAACCTTACGTCGGATCCTACTCCGGAAGCTCTTAGTGTTGGACCTACAACGCAGTGACTCAGCGCATCTGCTTTCTTAATTCTACCGACCTCGGTAAGTCTCTTAGCTAGAGTGTAGTCCTCCTCGAAAACCCTCCTATAGTACTTAAGCCTCTCCTCAATTACCTTCAGCTCGTCGAGTATCTTACCCCTTCGAATCTCGTCTATATCTCTCTTAACCCCGCCTACTATGTGTATATCCGCGTGTACCCGGCTACCCGTTACGAGGTCCTTCAGGTACATGACCCTCTCCCTATCCCTCATGATCAGCATGAACAGAGTATCAAAGCCTACTATCTCAGCTACTACAGCTGAGATCAGCATGTGGGAATGGATCCTCTCAAGTTCCATAACTACAGTCCTAATGTAGTTAGCTCTAGGCGGTGGTTCAACCCCCATTAGCTTCTCTACCCCCTGTACGTAGGTCTGGGTGTGGACAGCGTTGCAGATCCCGCATACCCTACCAGCTAGGTACATCCCCCTAATCCAGCTGTTCTTCTCCATAAGCTTCTCTACCCCCCTATGGTTGTACCCTGTGTTAACGGATACCTCAACGACCTCCTCACCCTCAGCTTTTACCCTCAGCATTATGGGCTCGTGGAGAGCTGGGTGCTGCGGGCCTATGGGTATTTCCACCACCGCCATCTTAAACACCAGCGTCCTTCCTCATGGGGTACACCCCCTTGGAAGTTAGGTCCTCCGGTACTAGGAAGCCTCTCCTAAGCCTTGCGTTACCCTCAAAGACTACGCCGAAGAGGTCGTAGGTCTCCAGCTCCCCTCCTAGAGCTCCTGGAACTATGTCGACTATAGTAGGAACAACAGGCCTCTCCCTACTAACCCGGGTCTTAACTATGAATGCCGCTCTATGCTTAATGCTCCAGAAGACGTAGTTTAGCTCTATAGCACCTTCCTTAGGTAGGTCTACAGCTGATATCATGGATAGGTAAGAATCCTCCCTAACTAGGAGCTCCACAACCTCCCTAAGCCTCTCTAGGTCTACGGGCGCTACGTACCTCCTAGGCCCCGCCTCCCTGAAGGAATAGCTACCTACACTGAGCTCAGCCACCTTCAGCCACCTTATCCAGGAGCTTCTTAATCCCGTAGAGTATGGCCTCCGGTCTAGGGGGGCATCCCGGTACGTAGACGTTTACTGGTACTACCCTATCAGCTCTTGAGAATACTGGGTAGGAGTCTGTGAAGACCCCTCCACTAGTAGCGCAAGCACCGCACGCTATTACGTACTTAGGTGATGGGGTCTGCTCGTAGAGTCTACGCAACCTCTCAGCGGCTTTCTTATTTAGAGCTCCGGTAACTATTATTATATCCGCGTGCCTAGGGTTGGGGGCTAGCTTAACCCCTAACCTCTCGGGGTCGAAGAAAGGGGTTAGAGCAGCCAGTACCTCTATATCACACCCATTACAGGCTCCAGCGTTAAAGTGCATTATCCACGGTGAGTAGCGTATTATCGAGACCCCCATCTCCGCACCGCTTACACTAACGGGAGTAGTAATTTAAGCTAGGAAGTCTAAGCTACCTTAAACAGGTTTAATGCATTGGAGTTTTTTAAGGGCTTCTAGAAAGGCTTTGAGTACCTCCTTAATCGCCCTTGCCACGGGCTCTGTAACACCTAGGCCTAGCTCAAGGCACTGGGGTCTGGTACCCACTAGGTAGACTTCACCTTCAATTAGGTCTAGGAGTAGCTTAAGGTCTAGGGAGTGCGTTGAGAGGCTAGTACCTTGGGATGGTATCTCATCCCTCCTTAGAACTACTAGAGAAGGAGGGTTAGGTTGAGCTAAGACTGCGTCCACTAGTATTACAACCCTCCTACTGCTTAGGATACCTAAGTAGGCCTCGGGAGCTGTACCAGCGTTTACCACCTCTACACACTCCCTCTGGGAGTACCTGGAGACTATGTTAGAGAGAGCTGATGCTACGTAGCTTCCGAACCCATCGTCGCACCTAAGCTCGCTCCCAAGTCCAACTACTACGGTCTCCCCCGGGGCTATAACAGACTCTAGGAACTTAGAGAGTCCTCTACTGTCTTGGAATACCATCAATGAAGATCACCAAACTGCTCTCTAAGGGCTACCCAGTATACCTGCCCAAGTGCTATACCACCATCGTTCGGAGGTGCCTCCCGCGGTAGTATCACCTCCAGACCCTCTGAGCTCAGCTCGTCCATAACCCCTCTAATTACGATGTCGTTTACTGCAGCCCCCCCACCGGCTGGGATTAGCCTACTAACTCGCCTACCTCTGGCTGAGTAGGCTATTGCTCTACCTAGTACCCTACCGATGTAGTACTGCGCGCTGTACGCTAGGTCCTTCGTCGGTAGCATATCCAGGAGCTCCACAAGGCTGTAGAGTAGGGGTGTAGGGTCTACCTCAACTACCTCCCCAACTTTAATTAGCGGTTGCTCTACCTTTGCCAGTAGCCTCCCACCGAACGCTGCCTCCTCTAGGGCTATCGCTGGGCTACCTTCGAACTCCCTCCACAGGGTAACCCCTAAGAGTACCGATATGGAGTCTAGAAGCCTACCTAAACTCGAGGTCTTTGTACCTCCTTTTCTAAGCCTACTTAGGACTACCTCTAGCTCTAGCTCCCCTCCAGGAAGGGCTTTCACTAGCCCCCGCTTCCTGAAGAACTCCCTTACCCCCTCCTCACCCATAAGCCTAAGTAAGTATGAGGCTAGAACTCTAGCTGGGTACTCTACATCCCTATCGCTCCCAGTGATGGTCACATAAGATAGCCTACCAACTCTCTCGTACTTAGCTCCATCTACGTAGAGGATCTCGCAACCCCATATAGCTCCATCGTCTCCGTAGCCTACTCCATCTACCGCTATCCCGACGTACCTCTCCTCGGTAAGCCCTCGGTCAGCTACTGTGCTCAGTACGTGGGCTACGTGGTGCTGTACCTCCTCTACCCTACCTGAGGCCCTACCTAGCTCTATCCCTATACTACGAGACACGTACCTAGGGTGCTTATCGACTACGTAGACGGCTTCCTCAGACCTTACACTGTAGGTCTTCATGAGTAAGTTAAGGTACTTCAGGAGCTCCGATACAGTGTCACCGTTAGCTAGCTCACCTATGTACTGCGTTAAGACGACCTTATCCTCGAATGCAACTGCGGGGGCGCTATGCATATCCGCACCTAGTGCAACTACCTCACGCTCTAGCTTAGCCGGTATCCTGATCCACCTCGGGGCATAGCCCCTACCGCGCCTTAGTAGGACGGGTCTACCCGCGGTAAACCTTAAGACGCTGTCATCGACTCTATTAACTATAACCCTTTCGTGGACTAAGAAGAAGTCTACTATCCTACTTAGCTTACCCCTAGCACAGTTCTCGTCGTAGCACATAGGCTCGTCGCTAACGTTACCGCTAGTCATAACCGCGAACCCGTCTCTAAGCCTACTTAGAAGTAGGTAGTGCAGAGCTGTGTAGGGTAGGAACACCCCCTCGTGCGACATCCCCGGGGAGACGTACTTAGATACAGGACTACCCTCGCGCTTAGGTAGTAGTACTATAGGTCTCTGGGGGGATTTCAGTAGGCGCGCTCCCTCACTGCTTAGCTCTACTAGCTTTCCTGCAACCTCGACATCGAGGGCCATCACGGCAAAGGGCTTTGTAGGCCTCCTCTTCCTCTTCCTTAGCTCAACTACAACCCCATCATCTGAGGCTAGGCACGCTATGTGGTACCCACCAACTCCCTTAACTCCGACTATGTAGCCCTCGTCGATTAGCTTCGCCGCCTCAGCTACTGGGTCAGCCGCCTCTACCTCCTCCCAGTCCTTAGTGTATAGGCGGATCTTAGGACCGCATCTAGGGCACGATATGCCCTGCGCGTGGTACCTCCTCCTATCACCTATATCTCTATACTCAGCTAAGCACTCACTACATAGTGGGAAGTCCCTCATAGCTGTACGCTCCCTATCGTAGGGTACCCCATGCATCATCGAGTACCTAGGGCCGCACCATACGCAGGAGTTAAGGGGGTAGAGATACCTCCTATCACCTGGGTCGAGGACCTCTCTCAAGCACTCATCGCATATCCCTAAGTCCGGGGGTATCATGGACCTGAGGCGGACCCTTCCAGAGGACTTCTCTATGGTGAAGTCTCGGTACCCCGCTGGTTTAACTACCTCTACGTATACGGACTCAACCTCAGCTGGCTCAGGTACACCCAAGGCTATCCTCATCAGGAACTCTAGTACCTTCCTCTCATCCCCCTCAACCCATATCTCCACTTCAGAGCCTCCTGAATTCCTAACGAAGCCTGCGAGCCCTAGGGACTTTGCAGTGAGGTGTACGTACGGTCTGAAACCCACACCCTGTACTAACCCGCTTACGAGTGTACGTAAGGCTATCAGGTTCGGCACCCTACTATCCTCACTGCCTAGCTCCTCTCCAAACTAGGAACTTGCTTAGGAGGTAGTTAAGCAGGAAGCCTATAGCTATACCTACTAGTTGCGCAACTAGCCTACCTACTCCGTAGGCGTAGTAGAGTAGGTTGGAGAATAGCATCTGCGAAAGGAACTGAACTACCACCGCACTGTGGAACTTCAGCAACCTACTCAGGAACACCCCACGGAATGCCGTCTTAAACGTCCAAACCTCGTGGAGGGAGAAGTTAAATATCGTAGAGACCTCAAAGGCTGTCAACACCGATATCCAGTGCTCAATACCTAGGTAGTAACCGGTAAGTGCTACCGTAGCTAAGTTTACCAGAGTTCCTAAGCCTCCAACTATGGCGAACCTTATGCTATCATGAGCTAGGTCTAGTACATGTAGAACGTAGTTCACTACCTCACCTACTCCGAGCTTCGACTCACCCCGGACCCTAGGTCTGAAGACTATGGGGTGCTCGCAAACCCTATTAAACCTACCCTTAACTAGGAGCTCTAGAAGGAACTTAAATCCCCTTGGGTTAAGCTCAACCCCCTCGACCACCTCTCTCCTGAATACGAAGTACCCCGACATAGCGTCCCTAACTCCCCTAACTCTTGGGAGTAGTAACCTAGCTAAAGTGTTAGCACCCCACGACACCAGCCTCCTGAAGAAGGACCAGCCGGGGGTTGCACCACCCTTAACGTACCTAGAGCCGATCACGACATCGCACCCCCCTCGGACCTTCTCGACTAGCCTAGGTAGAGCCTCCGGTGGGTGCTGTAGGTCTGCGTCCATAACAGCTACGTATCTACCCCTCGAAACCCTAACCCCGTCGAGGATCGCTGAAGCAAGACCTAGCTTACTGGGCCTCACCACTACACGAACGCTGTACCTAGAGCTAAGGGACCTAGCTACCTCAGCGGTGCCGTCTGGTGAATTATCGTCTACCACTACTACCTCATAGCTAATACCAGCCTCCGAGAGGTATTCGTGAATAGCTTGGATTAGCTTAGCTACATTATCACGCTCGTTGTATGTTGGGACTACAACACTTACTTCAGGCTCTGAACCCACTCAGTAGCACCATGCTAGATACGTAGAAGCTCACTTAACTCCACACCCCTAGGTAAAGGTCCCCGCTCCCAGGGTTGGGGGAGCCGCTAGTGGAGTCTGGAGACACGTACCTTAATGCTTAGTAGGTCGAGCTCTTGTCTAGTGAACCAAGGGTGACGGTCCCGTAGCTTTAGAGCTGCAGCAACTGATGCTACTCCAGCAGCTTTAGGAAGGCTTAAGCCCTCCTCAAGCACGTAGCACGAGAGTACTGCGGTAAACACGTCTCCAAGCCCTATAGGTCTACCGCTAACCCCCTCCAATGGCTTAACTACGTACGCCCTCCCTTCCTCACGGGAGGCTACTACGAAAGGCTTCTCCCCATCTGTTATCACGATATCCGCCCCAAGGCTATTAGAGCAATCTACGGGGTCCTTCCAGCACTCCTCCGGGAACTCCACCCTCTCCCCCCTTAGAATAGCGTACCTAGCTCCACGCAGTAGTTTAGCTATGGAGTAAACCGCAGTAGGTCTCAGTACAACCCTTCCCGAAGGTTCAACAACCCTAACGAACCCCTGAACGTCGACTACCACATCCCTACCTGCTGTCACCTTAGGTAGGTAGTCTGGGTCCAGCTCCTGCATAGTCTCCGAGATCACCACCTTATCGAACCCCTCTAGAGCTCTCGTAACAGTACCTGGGTCAAGCTTAGAGGTAGATAGGAGTACGAGCTCCCTACCTCCACCGACTAGTTCTATCTTGAAGACCGTATCCCCCGCTCCTACCTCAACTACATCAAGCCATCGCAGCCTTTTAAGGTATCTCGATGTAGGGCTAGCCGACGTTACTACCCTAGCTCCTACCTCCATATAATGTAGGGCTGTACCTATGTAGTAAGCAGGTCCGCCAAGTACCACCCGACCCTCTACAATATCTCTAGTAGATGCGGCTACTACAGCTAGGATAGTACCACCTCACGTAGAGGTACCGTACCCCTCCCCTCTCTCTGCTATCCTCCTCATAACCTCCTCGTAGAGCTTTAGTAGGAGCCTCTTCCTATCCTCCATCAGTATCACATCGCTGTATCCGTGAGCTACAATACCGTGGGCGAAGGGTGATGGAGGTCCGTAAACCCTAACTACCCTAACGCTAATAGCCCCCTTCTCTACTAATCTGAGTACCTCCTCAGCGTTCTCAACATCCATTACGTCCTCCATAACCTCCCTGTAAGCCTCCTCCAGTATGGGGAACTTCGATATGGACTCCGCTACCTTCATCATGACCTCCGCGTTAGCCTGCCTACGGCTGATGCTAGTCTCCTCACCTCTGTAGTTCCTAAGTAGAGCTAGAGCTCTCTCAGCACAGTGCCGGAACCTTCTCTTAAGGACCTCGGACCTCTTTAGAGCTCTCCTTAAGACCTTCCTAAGTCCCTCAGCTTTAAGAGCTTCCAGAATCTCCTGTACTACCTCCTCACTAACTTCAGGCTTTCTAGCTGGTATGGTGAGCATGAAGCCATTATCGGTTACCGTTACCCTAACGCTTACCCCTAAGGCATCGCTTAGGAGTAGCGCTATAGCCCTTGAGAGAGCGTCGTTAACCTTCCTACCGTAGAGGGTGTGGAAGATTACGTTATCTGCCTCGCTAACCTCATCGTACCAAAGCTCAACAAGTACCACCTGATCGTCCGGTACTACCCCTAAGTACCTATTCTGCTCGTTTACGTACTCAACGATGTACTTAGCTACCCTACGATCTACTCTAAACTCCTTAGAGACCTGCTTAATAGCTCCCCCAACCCCGAGGGTAGCTATCAACCTAGAGACATACCCCCTGAAGCTAGATACCTCCACAGCTGAGTCGTAGGCTAGGGGCAGCATTTCGGAGAACCAGCTAGGTACCGTAGGCCTCTGGTGCTCTACCCTCCTAACGATGGCCCTCATACCTCCGGATCGGATGAACTGGTAGGTCCTACCCCCCAGGACGAAAACGTCCCCGGGCTCTAGGTACTCTACGAACTCCTCCTCTAGGTCCCCGACATACCTCCCATCCTCCGTAAACACCTTCACCTTAGCTTCGTCCGGTATGGCCCCGGAGTTTAGGTAGTAGATCATCCTAGCCCCCCTCTTCCTTCCGAAGGTACCCTCGTCCTCGTAGAGCCTTATCTTCGAGTATGTCCTAGTTACGGAGAGCTCCTCCTCGTACTTACCGGCTAGGTAGTGCACTACGCTCATGAACTCGTCCCAGCTTAGGTCGTAGTAGTTGTATGCTCTCTTAACTACCCTGTAAGCCTCCTCGAGCTTCCACTTCCTCTCCAGGGACATCCCGACTATGTGCTGTGCGAGTATGTCGAGGGGCTTCCTAGGGATCTTAACTCTATCAAGCTTCCTCTCCCTAGCTAGCTTAGCCAGAACCGTAACCTCGACTAGGTCGTCCCTATCGACGGCTACTACGTACCCTCTACTTACATCGTCTACCCCGTGCCCGGACCTACCGACCCTCTGGATAAGCCTAGTAACGCTCTTCGGGGAGCTTAGGAGTACTACAGCATCTATGTAGCCTACATCTATACCTAGCTCTAGTGACGTAGAGGATACTATGGCTCTGAGCTCCCCGTTTTTCAGCCTGTTCTCTACCTCAAGCCTTATGTCCCTACTTAGGGAGCTATGGTGCGCCTCCACCTCATCAGCATCTACTACACCGTCCTTCTCGAAGATCTTCCTAAGCTTGAAGACGACCTTCTCGGTGGAGCTCCTAGTGTTAGTGAAGACCAGTGTGGTCCTATACCTCAGTACTATATCCCGGATCTCCCGGTAGATAGCCTCGTTAATTACCTCGGCAGACTCCCTAAGTATATCTACCCTAGGGCAGAGGACATCTATCTCCATAGGCTTCAGGAACCTTGCGTCGATTACAACGCACTCCCTGGGTTCGACGTCGGACCTAAACCCGACTAGGAACTGAGCTACCCTATCTAGTGGAGCTATCGTAGCACTTAACCCTACCCTCTGGAGCTCTCCAGAGACGAGCTCCTCCAGCCTCTCGAGGCTGAGAGCTAGGTGAGCCCCCCTCTTACTGGACGCTAGCTCATGTACTTCATCTACTACTACCCACCTAGTACCCGAGAGCTTCTCTCTGAACTTAGGGGCTACTAGGGATATGGCTAGGGACTCCGGTGTGGTTATGAGTATGTGGGGTGGCTCCTTAAGCATCCTCTGCTTCTCACTTGGCAGGGTATCGCTTGTCCTTACCTTAACCCTAATCTCCGGTAGCTCCACACCGAGCTCCCTAGCTACCTCCCTTATCCCTTCAATCGGTACCCGCAGGTTCTTAACTATGTCGTTGTTGAGGGCTCTAAGGGGTGATACGTAGACTACGTATATTCCATCCTCAAGGTCCCCCAGCTCCCCGTACTTAAGTAGCTCATCTATTATGGGTAGGAACGCGGCTAGGGTCTTACCCGTCCCGGTAGGGCTTGATATGAGGACGTTGTAACCCTGCTTTATGTAGGGTATAGCCATGAGCTGAGCTGGGGTAAACTTAGAGTAGGTCCTCCTAAACCAAGCTACGGTATACTCCCTTAGGTGCTTGACGACCTCAGCCTCATCGGGAACTCTATCCACTAGCTTAACTATACTCCATCTCCATGCAGTAGCTCTACGGCATAGCCTATTAAGCCCTCAAGCTCTCTGAGTATAATTGCTCTAAGCGGTATAGAGCTTGGGTGGCTACCGCGGGGGTTAAGGAAACCGCAGCACTGCTGTGCTCTGCCACAGTCTTCCTACTCTCACTAGCTATCGGCCTAGCCTACCCGATACCCCTTGAGGAGGTTGAGAAGCAGGTATCCACGGTTATCGAGCCAGCTACCTACGCTAGGGACCCTCTAAGCTTTACCCTAGGGCTACTATCTGCCATACTGTACAACAACGTAGGGATTGCTGTTAGGTGCGTAGTCCTAGGCCCTACACTCGTGTACCCCTTCTACGTACTCTACGCTAACGGATACACGATAGGGTCTGTAGTTAGCCACGTCGGGGTACGCTCCCTAGTGCTAGTACCCCACGGAGTTCTTGAGCTACCGGCTATAGTCTACTCCGGCTATGTAGGTAGTAGGTTAGGGCTTGCAGTTACGTTATCTATAGCTAGGAGAGCTCTAGGTAGGGGAGCAGGTTCCGCATTACCGAGGGAGTTCTCAAGATCCCTCAGAGACCTTAGACTAGCCATACTCTTCCTAGCTGCCGCAGCTGTAGTTGAGGTATTCGTATCGCTACCTCTAAGCCACATACTCAGCTAACTCCTCTTAATTGTTCTTCCAAGTACCTCCGAGTAGGTGCGGATCTAAGAAAGCGTTAGAGTACGGTGAAACACGACGTAGACTTATACGAGAGCTGAACTCCGTCTAGGTATATTAGCTACACACCAACCGATCTCCTGGATGAAGATAGTCATGCCCACTGAGCTGTGATGTTGTTTGGGGTAGCTGATAGGCTTGGAGGCGTATTTATACCCCTACCCACCCCCTATTCTAGGGGCTTTCGTGAAGGCTGCTATAATTGCTGGAGGGCTTGGTAAGAGGTTGAGGCCTCTTACAGAGGATAGGCCTAAGCCCTTAATTGAGGTAGGTGGGAGGCCTATAGTTGAGTGGCAGATTAAGTGGCTTAGTAGAAGTGGTGTAGATACTGTAGTAGTACTAGCTGGGTACCATAGGGAGAAGCTAATAGAGTTCCTAGGCTCTGGGTCTAGGTTCGGTGTTTCCGTTGTTTACGTAGTTGAGGAGGAGCCTCTAGGTACTGGTGGAGCTATAAAGAACGCTGAGAGGGTCCTTGGGGACGAGGTCTTCCTAGCCGTTAACGGGGACGTAATAACTGATATACCTGTGACCGAGTTGGTGAGGTCCTTAGAGAGTTACCCGGATGCTGTAGTAGCCATAGCTCTAGTACCGCTAAGGTCTCCATACGGAATCGTTGAGGTAGACGGCACTGGTAGGGTTAGGTCCTTCAGGGAGAAGCCGGTACTAGAGGAGTACCTAATAAACGCGGGGGTCTACGCTATGAGGCCTGAGGTCTTTAGGTACCTACCGGTTAAGGGGGATATAGAGAGGGAGACCTTCCCAAGGCTAGCCAACGAGGGTAGGTTAGTGGGTAGGTTGTTTAGAGGCTACTACTGGAGGTCTATAGACACTGTAAAGGATATCGAGGAGGCGTCCCAAGAGCTTACCCAGCTAAGCTGGCTGAGGAGTTAGCTAAAGGTCTTCAGGGCTTGAGGAACTCGTTGAGCTCCCTCCTTAATGTAGGCCTGGACGTAACTAGTACCTGGGCTCCGTACCTTACAGCTTTAGCAGCTTGAGCTACGTCGTTCACCAACCACACGATCACGGGGATACCTCTACTAGTACACTCCCTGATTAACCTCGGCCTAGCTAGAGCTGGTGGTACAGCTACGGCATCCACGCCCTCCCTTTTCAACAGTACAATGTTGGGGAAGGGGTTCAATACCCTTAGAATAACCTTAACTGATTTACTAGCCCCTCTAATGGCTCTAGCTTGGAGGACGTCGTCCACGGCTAGGTAGACCCTGCCGACAGCTCCAGCATCCTCAATAAGCTCAGGTAGGGTATCGAGTAGGGAAGTATCCCTAACCCACAGCACAAGGTCTGCTGTAGTAGAGGAGATAAGAGTACCCACGTCAGGTACTTGGAGAGCTCTCCGAACCTCCTCATAGCTTAAGTTAGCTACATCAACTCCTCTGATAACCCTGTCGAAGATCACTACCGGGACCCTGTCCTTAGCTACGTAGACATCGACTACCAGTCCATCAACACCCACTTTAAGGGCCTCAACTAGGTCCTTAACACTAGCCGAAGCACCCTGTAGGAACCCCCTAAATGCGTACACCTTTACCACAGCACTCCACCATAGAATCCTAGCTAACCTAGGCTTAAGCTACTGAGGAAGGGGAGGAAACTAAAAAGCAGGTTAAGAGGAAGGGAAAACGCTTTAGTTTTGAAGCTATTTGTTAGCTACCTTGGTGCTACGGACTTCCTTAGGGTTAGGTAGGCTAGTGTAGCCATTATGAATGCTAGTAGGGCGAAGATTATGGCTACGTACGTAGCCATGGATGCCGTATCGACCTTACCTGATACGTCCTTTATGCCGGCTACGTCGGACTTGAGGGTGGAGATATCCGCCTTAGCTGAGGTTACGTCGGACTTAACTGTAGCTAAGTCAGACTTGAGGCCGGCTACGTCGGACTTAAGTGCGGTTATGTCAGTCTTAAGTGTAGCTATATCGGACTTAGCTGCGGCTACGTCGGACTTAACTGTATCTAGGGCTGTCTCTACGGTGCTTAGCTTCTCAGCAACGGTCTTGAGGGTTCCGGATATGGCGTCCACAGTACCCTTTAGTGTATCTACCTTAGAGCTGACGGTATCTACCTTACCGCTGACTGTGTCGATCTTAGTGCCTAGGGCCTTTACATCGCTACTAACCGTAGTAAGGGTCTTGGATAGGTCGTCAACAGCCTTCTTGATGTCCTCGATGGAGGTAGCTAGGGTATCTATCTTAGAGGTCACTGTCTCTACAGCTGCGTCTATCTTAGAGGTTATAGTCTCTGTGGAGGTGTCTATCTTAGAGGTTATTGTGGTTGTTGCCGCATCGATCCTGGACCTTAGCTCGGTCACAGCTGCATCTATCTTAGAGCTTATAGCTGTTAGGAGACCGCTTACAGCTGTGCTTACAGCGTCTATCTTAGCTGCTAGGGTCGCCTCAACCTTAGCTAGGTCCCTAGTTGTTGCGAGTATCGATATGTTGTTGACTACGTATACGTAGCCTGCTACAGCCTCCTTAGTTGTGCCGTCAGCTAGAGCGTAGACTAGGCTAACCGCGTAGGCACCTGGCTCTACTACGGGTACGTATATCCCTAGGACCTTAGTGAACGGTGAGGTTAGCTTACCGCTGGAGTCTACTACCCATCTAGTTACGTGTGCGTTGAGGGTGTAAGCCGCGTCGGTCCCGTTGAAGAGTACTGCGTATATGGATACACCTACCGGGAACCCTGTACCTATTACCCTAACGAACCCTGAGCCAACTATCACCGGGATAACGTCCTTGTTGAGGTCTAGTATCAGTAGCTTAGGTACTATCTTAGGTGAGGCAGTTATGAGCTTAGTGGTGTTGAAGAACGTGTCTACAGTTATAGACCCTGACGCCGTACCTACTGCAGTTATGGTGTAGGTACCCTCTGGGAGGGTGGGTACGACGAAGGATATCTCCTCAGTGCTAGCGTTAACCTTAACAGTCTTCACTAGGATACCTCCGAAGTAGACCCTCAGGATCTCTCCTGGTGAGAGGCCGTAGATCACTACCTTTATTATATCACCGAGGTAGTCGCAGGTGCCTGTGTAGACAGCGCACTGAGCGCAGTACTTAAGCCCTGTAACGCCTACGCTCTCCGGGCACGGGCATACCTCAACTCTCTTACCGTCCAGCCCGGCGAAGACCTCGGGTGTTACCTTACCTGTGTACCAGTAGGCCTTAGCACCTATCACTATAGCTAGCGTGTACTCGTAGCCCCACTTGTCTACACCCCATATGTAGTGTACTCCGAACGTAGCGTCCTTAGGTAGTGTGACCTTGAACGTTAGGTTACCGTCCTTACCTAGCCTGAACGTACCTAGCGGTACTATCTTCTCCCAGTAGACGTCTAGGTAGTTATCATCGTACCCAGGTGGTATGTGGCCCCAGAGCGCACCTGGTGCGTAGCCGTAGGCGGCCATGGTTACCGTATCTCCTGGGTACAGTATACCGGTTGGTGCCACTACTATTAGTAGAGGCCTAACTATGTAGTAGACGTTCCTGAACTCGAAGCTCGGCCCGGTCAGAGGCTCTCCAGTTAGGGTTAGGGTAGCTACCTCAGTCATAGCGTTGTAGCACCAGGATATAGTCCACTTTATGTCAGCGTCAGTGAAGGTTAGGGTCGGTATCCTAACGCTGTAGTCTACTACAGACATGTTCTCCGGGTACTCGTAGTACCTACTTACCGTAGTACCTGTGTCCCTGTTGGTGTAGGTTAGGGTTGCGTTAGCCTTAGTTATTACTAAGGTGTACTCCTTTAGTGTTAGGAGTATCTGGTTCGGGTAGTCGTAGAAGGTTGCCCAGAACTTGTAGGCACCTGGAGTTGGTGGGGTATCTGGGTAGTAAGCTGTGGGTGTTATGTTGAAGGATAGGTGAGCTATGTTAGCTCCGGTGGTCGGGTCGGGAGTTGGGGTAACGGTGATCTGGAACATCAGTACGTAGGGTATGGTCGTTATGTTGTAGAGTGCGAAGAGGACGTCTCCAGTTTCGGTTAGGCTAGCTGCTAGCCTGTATAGCTTACCTTCGTAGGGTATGTCTATCCTGAGTACCTCGGTCTTTACGTAGGTCATGTTGGTTGCTCTAATTGCGTAGTCTAGCTCCCCGTCGACGTAGAAAGTCACCTTCACGCTCGCCCTAGTACCGAGTGCTGCGAGTACCGCGGACTCCGTTATGGTTACAGTACCAGTAGCCCCTAGAGCTATAGTGCTGGTGTTAGTTAGGGTAACGGGTACCGGGGCCTCGTAGACTATAGGTATGTACAGCCCAGCGGTCATGTTGATTCCTTTACCACCTCCTATGTAGGGCTTTAGGTTGGTTACGGTGAAGTAGCCGTACTGGTCCGTTAGGAAGGTAGTGGGCATCGAGAACGTGTACCTCACGTTGGTGAAGTTAATATTCCACAGCTCTATCTTCAGTATCCTAACGTTGGGGGCGAAGCCGTAGCCCGTTATAGTTATACCTGTAAGCTCACACACTACAGCATCGCACCTACCGTGACCTTCACTAGGTGTTAGGACTACCTGAGGCCTTATCTCTAGAGTACCCTTCTTAGCTTCGGTGGTATCGGTGTCTACGCCAATCCCTAGGACCTTATAGGTACCCCTAGGTAAGCCGTAACCGGTTAGCGTAAGTAGGTTGACCGTAGCGCTACCTGTTCCGTCTGTCCCTATGGTAACGGGGGTTATCGTGAAGTCGTCGGTTAGCGGGCCCTCGAAGCTTAGGGTGTCTACAGTATCTCCAGGTATGTAGCCTAGGAACTTAACGGTAACCGTTAGAGGAGCACCGGTGGGGTCTACTATAGTGGTTGAAGGTGGTACTACAACGGTCTTCGGGTAGACTACTGTCTCCCTGTAGTCAGCTGGGGTACCCCATATCTCTAGGATTACGTAGAGGTCTATCAGCCCGTCAAGGTTGGCGTCGGTAGCTGAGTCTAAATTCTCGGGTAGGGTCAGTATCGTGTCGTAGACCCCGGGTACTGATGCATACCTGGAGACCGATGCCCAGGTCACCGTGCAGCCGTAGTCGGGGCATAGCTTAAGGGTGTACGTAGTTGCTACGAACACCTCTACGCTTACTATTACGGGCTCCCCTGGGTATATCTTGGCGGTCTTAATCTCGACTATCCTACCTCCTGCTATCTGCGCTAGGACTGCTGTACCTGTTGTTACTACTAGGCCTAGGAGTAGTAGAGCTACTAATGCGGCTGAGTACAGCTTCCTGGGTTCCATACGTATACCCTCATTACCTAACTCTACGGAAACCCATTTAAGGGATATGGGTAAACCTGTACACAGTCAGGTATACGCGTGTATACAACCCCTACTGGAGCTTCCTCAGCAGGAAAACCGCTACCCTGTAGTCCCAGGCCTTAGAGTCCCTGCTGAAGCCTCCCTCGTCGTATATCAGCTTGAAGTAGACTCTGTAGTAGCCGTACTTGTAGCCCTCCACCGAGTGGGCTAGGTAGTCGCGTACCCTGAGGCCCTCAAGCCTGTACTGGAGGTATACGCGGTCCTGGGGTATGTAGGTGTAGGCGTAGCTGGGGGTGAGCCTGAGCGGTGCGCTGTGGCCTACGTACCCGTACCAAGCCCCCTCCTCAACTCCGTCGTCACCCCTCCTAAGCTCTACAGTAGTGTTGTAGCCTGCCTCCCACCAGAATAGGGTTCTGTAGCCTACTAGCTTAACTATGGTCGGGGGCCTCGTGTCGTAGGACCTCAGGGTAGGCCCTACCCACACGTCCCCGCAGACTACGTAGTGCCTATCCAGCTCATCACGCTCTAGGGTGCAGGTAGCTGGGTACCTACCTAGGGTTACGTCGTAGGTAGTCCTATTGAGTACTACCAGTACGTAGTACCCGGGGTCTATAGCCTCGAACCTGTAGACGACCCTCAACCTAACCTCGTAGTACCAAGCTGCATCAGGTGGTGAGGGGCAGGTACTCACCTCGCAGGACCCTTGAGCACCTACGTAGACATCGAAGCAGTACCTAATACCCTCCGACTCTGTGCACCTCCTCTCGTATAGCCACTCCCTGTAGGGGATACTCCACTGCCACGTAGGTATCGTAAGGTTCTCTAGTACCGGCCCGTCCTCCGAGCACTTCTTAAAGGTTACGAGCCAGTATGCTGGGTTAACGTACGGGTACCACCTCATACTTACGTAGAGGAGGTTACCGCACTGGGGGGTGTAGTAGGGGTCTAGGCTGAAGTAGGTAGCGGCTACAGGTACGTACTGCCTAGTAATGCTATCATAGTCCTCAGGCTTCAGGTACTGCGCTAGTAGGGAAAGGAGCCTAGACGTTTCGTAGTCCCCGCCACTAGAGCTACCAGCCCCCCTAGGTCCTAGGAGTACGTACCTACCCCCCTCAAAGACCAGCAGTAACCTCCCTCCAGACCTAAGTCTATCAACTAGAGAGCCGTCCCCAATGGTGGTCGGGCCAGCTACGTAGACCTCCCCACATACCTCCACCAGCTCCCCACTCTCTATGAGGTAGGCTGCTAGTAGCCTAAGGGGGGTTGAGCTGGTAACGACTACTCCGTCTTCTATAACCTTAGCTTCTATAGATGCTGAGTAGACTCTGTAGAGGTCCTGTAGGTAGTCAGCTAGCTGTACACCACCCTCACGGCTAACCCGTATAGCTGCCGCAGCTACAGTAGCTAGAGCTACCAGCACTAGAGTAGCTGCAGCTAGTGTAGAGATGGAGGCTCTAGCCACCTAAACCACCCTAACCACCCTCACTACGTAGTCTCCGCAGACTACCGCAAGCTCACTACAGGAGGTTCTGTAGGTATGCGCTCCAGGCGGTACCTCGAGGACCTCGGGGTAGCTACCCTCTAGGCAAACTAGCTTAACTACGAGTACCCTACTACCCCAGTTAACTAGTACCACGTAGCCATCTACGTAAAGAGCTGAGAGCCTCGGTACCTGCGGGGAGCGCCCGATCGAGGTACTTACCGAGCTAGCTGCGTAGAGTATGGAGAGCCCTACACTTAGAACTACAGCTAGCAGAGCTAGCTCTACGTAGAGCTGGGCCACGCCCCTCAACAGACCACCACCAGTGTAGAGCCATTTAAAGGGTTCCCGAACCCCCTCCACGTAAACTCGGCTACTGCCGTGCTTTAGGAGGTGCTTAAAGCCCTACGCTGGCCTAGCTTAATTTAAAGCTTTTACCAGGTAAGACAGTCGGGAGGGTTAGCACCGTGGTAAGCCGAGCTTCAGCAGCACTGGTAGTAGCTGGAGTAACGTTGCTGCTTCTCTTTCTCTACGTAGCCGTACTCGGGGTAGCTAGCCCCGGTAGGGTCTACGTGGTCTTCGATAGCTGCGGTTATGAGACTGTGAAGGCTCTGGTCTCCTCCTACCCTGAAGCTAGGGGGGAGGTGCACCCTCCTGGGCAGCTACCCTACCCACCACCTCAGGGGGCTGTAGTGGTACTCCTAGTAACGAATATCTCGCCTAGAAGTTACGTGGAGCAGGCTCTAGCCTGGGCTAGGGAGATAGCCTACGCTACCTACATCACTACGGACCTACTTAACCTATCTAGTTACAGGGTAAGCTCTACTGATATCTGGCTATACTGCACGTACGGGGATAGCGAAGCCCTTAGAAGGATCGCCGAGGTGGTTCTAGGGGTTAACCTAGTTAGTAGCACTCCACACCCCCTGAGTACCAGCGCTCTAGCAGTTGCCGCAGTTCTCGTAGCTACATCCATAACCCTCCTCCAGGTACTCAGAGAGAAGGTCGAGGACTTCCTAAAGAAGGTCGGAGCCGTTATAGCGCCCCCACTCCTTAGGTTTAAGGTAAGTAGGGAGGAGGCTCTAGAGCACCCCCTTAGGAGAGCTATATACGAAGCTGTAGCATCTGCGGGAGCTCTACGCTACAAGGACCTCATGAAGTTCGGTAGTAGAGCAACGATAGACTGGCACCTATGGATCTTAACTAGGAGTAAGCTCCTAGTTGAGCTTAGGGTAGGTAGGGGAAGGTACGTAGTAAACATCCTAAATCCCTCTACAGCTTTAAATACGCTCATAAAGCTCGATGAGAGGGTTAGATGCGTTGTAGAGAACTCCGGTAGACCCCCACAACTTATAGCAGAGCTGTGCGGTGTGGATCCAGTATCTACATACAGTATCCTAGAACTACACAGAAGAGCTGGTGGAGGTATAGCTTTCCGCAATAGCTAGCTTCTCACCTGCTTTCGAGCATTAAGTTCACGTTTTACCGCTGACTCCAGAGTCTAGCTCCTCTGAGTATAAGGTGGTGTCGTAGAGTTAAGCCCTTCGTAACTGTTTCAGTTTTTATGTAGGTTTACATGGTTTGATGTTACTCCTCTGCTATGAGAAGCGCTTATAAGTTCTAAGAGAGCTAGAAGTAAGAGAGGCACCAAGCACCCAAGATGTGGGGGTTATGGGGTGCCCTCTAACGCCCCCAAGCCCGATGAGAGCCCGGGCGGGATGCGGGGAACAGAGATGAGGCGATGAGAACCCACATAAGAGCTGAACCCCGTCTAGAGCCGCCGGCGGGATTTGAACCCGCGACCACCGGCTTACAAGGCCGGCGCTCTGCCGGGCTGAGCTACGGCGGCTTACTCAGTTTTCCTAGTCTACGAAAAGCTTATAAGCTGTGTTAGGGTTTTCTCTAGTAGCGAGCTAGGGTGGGGGTATATAAATTTTTCGGTGGACCGCATGGTTGCAGGTTCTGAGAGCGGTCAGGAGCCTGCGGAGGAGAGGTGCCCGCCGGATAAGATAGTGTACGACGAGTCTAGGGGTCAGTACGTCTGTACAGAGACTGGTGAGGTTATAGAGGAGAGGGTTGTGGATCAGGGACCTGAGTGGAGGGCTTTTACATCTGATGAGGAGAGTAGGAGGGCTAGGGCAGGCTCTCCGCTGTCCCCCATGATACACGATGGCGGGCTTACCTCCGTTATAGACTGGAGGGATAAGGACGCTACCGGGAAGAAGCTGGAGATGAAGAAGAGGCTTGAGGCTATGAGGTGGAGGAAGTGGCAGCTGAGGACTAGAATACAGAGCTCCGTGGATAGGAACATAACCCAGGCAGCCGTTGAGTTGGAGAGGATAGCCGACCAGCTAGGGCTCCCGAAGTCCATTAAGGAGGAGGCTGTCTCCATATATAGGAGAGCCATCGAGAGGGGGATCGTGAGGGGTAGGTCCGTTGAGGCTGTAGCAGCTGCAGCTCTCTACATAGCCTGCAGGATCCATAGGATACCTAGGCTACTCGATGAGATAGCTGAGGTAACTAAAGCCGATAAGAAGGAGATATCGAGGTGCTATAGAATGCTAGTTAAGGAGCTAGAGGTAAGGGTACCTCCAACTGACTCAGCAGACTACGTACCTAGGATAGTATCAGCTCTAGGGCTTAGCGGTAGGGTAGCTAAGAAGGCTGTAGAGCTACTAGAAGAAGCTAAGAAGCTCGGTATAACAGCAGGTAAGGATCCGACAGGTGTAGCTGCCGCAGCTGTCTACGCCGCAGCACAGCTACTAGGTATAAAGAGAACCCAGAAGGATATAGCCGCAGTTGTAGGGGTTACTGAGGTAACTGTTAGGAATAGGTACAGAGAGCTAGTTAGAGCCTTAAAGCTGCAGCTACCCGAGGAGTAGGCACCTACAGCAGCTAGAGCAACCCGGGTCAAGAAGGGGCTTCGCAGGAAGTAAAATAATACTTTTAGCTTAACCCTGTAGCGAGCTACTCCTCGGACTCTATAGTTATTATATTCTCCGGTGGTATCCCAAGCTCCTCGACTAGTATCTGCTTAACCCTCACCTTGTGGTTACCCTGAAGCTCTATGTGGTTATCCTTAACCGTACCCCCTACAGCTAGCTTAGACTTAAGCCTAGAAGCTATCTCCTTTAGGTTGTAGACGTCCCCGTCTAGCCCCTCTATTACCGTTACCTCCTTACCGAACTTCCTCTTCTCAACACGTATCTTAACGATCTGTTGCTCTGAGCTTATCTGAACGCAGAGCTCCTCCGGTAGCCCTCCGCATATGGACTCTAAACTTATCCTCCCCCTACCCTCCATTCCACACCCTACTTCGTGTAGTCTTAGCGTGGTACCTTATAAAGCTTTTAGTAGTTCAAAAGTTCTCGAACCGGCCAACAACCTGCCAGAGGTTCGTAAGCGTACTAGTGTATTACGTTGCGTACACTTATATGCTCTACCTCGGAGAATCCTCTGGTGCAGCCGTGTCTAGTAGGAGGTTTGTAGCTATTCCCGAGAGCGTTTTAATCGAAGCGATTAAGGTAGCTGAGAAGTTAGGTGTACCCTACACATCCCTAATAGAGAGGATCCTAGTTGAGGTTCTAAGAGTTCTGAGGTACAGAAGGGACTTACTCGACTCCCTAGCTATGGTAGACGCCTACACGGACATCAGGAGGTTAGGTGGTATAGTACTACCGGAGCAAGTAGTTAAGGAGATCCTAGGTAAGGTAGATAGGAGTACCTTCGAGAGCCTCTGCTCGGAGCTTGCTAGGATGGGGTCTTGGTTCGGGGAGATCAGTAAAGCTAAGAGAGCCGTTACAGTATCCGAGGTCAAGAACTCCCTAGGGCTGTGGTTTCCGAGCTCTTCGGTCGACGTCTCCAAGGACGCTAATACTGGTGAGGTTAAGTTTGTCGTAAGCCTCGTAAACCCGTCGAGAGAGCTCCTAGAACTAGGGAGGTGCTTAGTTGAGGGGTTAGCTAGAGGCTACGACCTAGAGGGGTGTAGCGTTACCGTAGGTAGCTCCCTAATAGTTCTCAGGGTGGGTAGGCTTGCCGAGGAGTAGGAGGACCCTCGGGGTAGACCTACACTTAGCTGAGGAGATTAAGATCATAGCTCACTCTAGGGGTATGAGCTTAGCTAACTACCTGAGGAAACTCTTTGAGGAGGTCTTAGAGGCTGAGAGAGCTGGATACTTTGCACCTAGCTTACTAGCTGAGAAGAGAGCTGAGGTAGTACTCAGTAAGCTAGGGTTTACCTACGTACCTCTAGAGCTCCTTAACGGGCCCCTCACACCTGAGTACGCAACAGAGGTAGGGTCTAAGGTAGGTGCAGCCCTTAGGGAGTTGGGTATCAGCTGTACAGAGGTAATCGAGAGGATCGCTATGGACAGCGATATAGCTGTAGTAAGAGGGGATAACCTAGTGCTAGTGCCGAGCTCAGGAGCTAGGGAGCTGCTGAGGAAGTTCCTAGCTGGGCTTGCAGAGAGCTGCGGTATACCCACCTCCACATCCGGTAACCTCATCATAGTAAGGTTACTCAGGTAGCGCGCCCAAGCTAAGGTTTTTTAGGCTGTAGCTGCAGATAGTATTAAGGGGCCCGTCGTCTAGCCTGGTTAGGACGCCGCCCTTACGAGCTCTAAGGGCCTGCGAGAGGCGGAGGTCCGGGGTTCGAGTCCCCGCGGGCCCACTAAGTCTCTTAGGTATCTCAGTCCCCGAGGGGCTGTTCCTTGAGAATGTGCGATGCATGCGGAATCAGGGAGGCTAGGGTCCTCCAGAGGCATAGTGGGAGGGCTCTTTGCAGTGAATGCTTCACTAAGGATATAGCTGAGAGAGTTAGGAGAGAGGTAGTAAGGTACAGCATGTTCTCCCCCTCGGAGAGGCTTCTCCTAGCTCTATCCGGAGGTAAGGATAGCTTCGTACTTATGGAGGTGATTAGAGAGATTCACGACATTAGTAAGACCGGTGTAGTGACCGTAGTAGAGGGTATAGAGGGTTATAACAGGGAGGAGGACCTGGAGTGGCTTAGGGAGGGCTCTAGGGCTTACGGTATAGACCTACACATAGTTACTCTTAGGGAGTTCACAGGTTATAGACTAGACGATGTAGTTAAGCTAAGCTCAGCAAGGGGCCTTGGGGTAAGCCCCTGCACGTACTGCGGGGTTCTAAGGAGAAGAGCTATAAACTACGTAGCTAGGCTACACGGGTACGACAAGGTACTTACAGCCCACAACCTAGATGACGAAGTCCAGACATCCCTCATGAACCTCCTAAGAGGGGATACCGCAAGGCTAATCCAGAACCACCCCTTAAGCCCAACCCTAAGCCGCTACTTCGTTAAGAGGGTAAAGCCCCTTAGGAAGGTCTACGAGTGGGAGACCTCGGTGTACGCGTACTTAAGGGACTTTAAGTTCCAGGGGGCTGAGTGCCCCTACATAACCTCTAGACCTACCCTAAGGGCTGAGCTTAGGGACTACCTCTACGAGGTAGAACTATCTAAACCGGGTACCATAATGAGGATGCTGGAAGCTGTAGATAGCTACGTAGAGAGAGTACTACTGGGTAGAGCTTCACAGCTTCCGGAACTACCTCAGTGCGAGTTCTGCGGCTCACCAACTGCGTACGGTAGGAGGTTATGTGCTACCTGCGACCTCCTCAGTAGGCTAGGTATACTGAAAGCTATCCCGTACTAGGTGGACTCGACCTAGCGGCTTGAGGACCCTCGTCCTCAGCTGGCTTAGTGTAGTAGTACTCCCCTAAGCTCTTTAGGTACCTATCCAGGTAGGAGCCCGGTTTGTTGATCCTAGGCCTCCCCGTTTTCACGTCCCGGCGGAATGTTACCTCCAGCTCCTTAAGTAGGGAGTTCATGCCCTTCCTAACGTCTATGGGGCCTACGCTCCTCCCTCTAACCCCAGGCTCTCCCGAGAACACTATCACCCTATCGGATATGTAGTCAATTAGCATGAGGTCGTGATCTACTACTAGGCAGGCAGCCTTCCTACCCTCTATTATCTTCCTAATAGCTCTTGCTACAGCTAGCCTCTCATCTACGTCTAGGAAAGCCGAAGGCTCATCTAGAACGTAGAGCTCGGCATCTCTTGCTAGTGCTACAGCTATTGAGAACCTCTGGAGCTCCCCTCCACTTAGCTCGGAGATTCTCTTATCGCGGATTCTGTGCAATCTAAACTTCCTTATAACCTCCTCGCCGAACCACTCGCTGGCAGCTATACTCTCCTTAGTTAGGCTCTCCAAGGCCTCACCTACCGTAGTCCAGGGGTAGCTCTCGACCTTTATGTACTGGGGCTTGTAGGAGATCCTAAGCCCCCTAAAGGGGACGTAGCCCTCGTCCGGCTCTAGTTCCCCTACAACTAGGCGGGCGAACGTTGTCTTACCTATACCGTTAGGTCCTACAACACCGACTACCTCACCTACCCTTACCTCACCGCTCCCCACCTCAAGCCTAAAGCCGTCTAGCTCCTTAGACATGCTGGGCCAGGACATGTAGACCTGCTTACGGCCTAGCTCAACCAGCCTCTGCTCCGGCTGTAGGTTGAATACCACAGGCTCACTCCTGATCCTTACGTTCTCAGCTGGTAGGTAGCCGCTGAGGAAGTGGTTAACCCCGGAGCCTACGGAGTATACCTTAGAGTAGATCCCGTATACCCCTGGCTCTCCGTAGACTACCGATACCAGGTCTGCTACGTAGTCAACTACGGTTAGGTCGTGCTCTACCACTAGGGTATAGGAGTTCTTGGGGACGTACATCCTTACGGCCTTAGCTACTCTAAGCCTCTCACTTACGTCTAGGTAGCTAGCTGGCTCATCGAATACGTAGACGTCAGCACCCCTCAGTAGTGCTGCAGCTACAGTTACCTTCTGCAGTTCCCCACCGCTTAACATTGGGATCCTCTTATCGAAGAGCTTACCGAGCTCTAGGTCCCTCTTAACCTCCCCGAGGATCCCCCTCTCGTCTATCCTTCCCAGTACCTCACCTACGTAACCCTTAACGTAGGACCTCACAAGGTCTACGTGCTGTACCTTATGTACGACCCTGAACTTCCTATCAGCTAGCTTGGAGAAGTAGTTGTACAGCTCCGTTCCCCTAAAGAACTTGAGGACCTCGTCCCAGCTAGGCTTTAGGTCTAGCCTTCCGAGGTTAGGTATTACCTCCCCAGCTAAGATCCTTACAGCAGTAGTCTTACCTATACCGTTCCTACCTACAATACCTAATACCCTCCCCTCCTGCGGTATGGGGAGCCCGTAGAGCTTGAAGGCATTGGGGCCGTACCTGTGAACTAACCTCTTCTCAAGCTCATCCGGTAGGTTTACTATATTTATAGCTTGGAACGGACACTTCCTAACGCATATACCGCAACCGACGCAGACATCCTCGTAGATCCTCGCCTTACCTAGCTCCTCAGGTACCTCTATAGCCTTCTTACCAACCCTGTTAACAGGGCAGAAGCGAACGCACTCTAGCTGACACTTCCTAGGGTTACAGAGGTCCCTTTCTACCGCAGCTACTCGAACCACCCTCCAGCCCCCATACTCAGCTTTACTACGCCTTTAACACCTAGCACAGCAATTAACTAGCTCCTATCACCTTAAAGACTGTATCTATACTGGATGTAGGCGAGTAAGAACTACAGCCCTCATTACCGGCGTCCAACGCCTCCTGAAGGAGGGGGTTTGTTCACGAACCTGCGGGAACCTCTAGGTTAGAAGCACCTATGCTATTGTAACTAAAAACTCGGTCTCTATACCCCTCTACTCCTCTTCCTCTTCCCACTCTTCCTCTTCCTCCTCCCACCATTCCTCCTCTTCTTCCCACCACTCCTCCTCGAACATGGGTATCACTCAACTTCAGCTTCTAGTACTAACTTATAAGCTTTCTCTAGGTGTGCCCCTAGCTGAGGATCTTCAGTACCCCTGCGGACATCCTCTCAAGAGCCTCTAGTGGGGGCTTCGGAGGTTCCTCAGGCCTTAACCGGCACCTAGCTAGGAGGTCCGCTATGAAACCGCTACCCCCTCCAAGCTCACCGGGCTCTACACAGGCTAGTACCACTACATACCTACTCGACTTAAAGCTACTTAGCTTAGTGAGAACCTCACCTATCTGCCTATCCCCGAAGTAGTATAGGAGGAACTCTATAGACCTACGTCTACTGATGTTTAGACCTAGCCTAAACGCGCGGATAACTAGGTATGCTACTAACGCTACGTACCCTCTCCCGTAGTAGAGCTCCTCCGGGATCACCTGAGCTAAACATCTCTCCCCAGCGGTATCTAACTGCTTAACCACATCACCTACTAGGCTACCGTCGATGTAGCACGCATCTACCCTTACCGAGTTCAACTCACTTAGGTATCTTTCAATGGCGTCCGCAGAACCTCCGTGACTTACGGGCACTAAGCTTACTACATCCCCATCCCTTACTACGTAGCCGTAGCCTCCCAGGAGCTCGAGGTCCCGGCCGTTTATGAAGACTATGTAGAGAGGTCTTACCTCACCTTGAGGTGATATAATGTCGCTGAGCTCCCTGTATCTCGAGGCTAGAGCCTTAAGGAACTCCCTAAGCGTAAGCCTATCGGAAACCTCTAGACTGAGCTCCGAAGACCCTACTAAGCCCCTTAGGTGACCGTATAAAACTACCCTAACTTTCATCAGAAACCTCCAGCTCCTCTAAAGCAGCTGCAGACTTCTTGGAAAGCCTAACTAAGCGAGTTAAGTAACCAGCTACCTGGTTCCTAAGCTTCTTAGACCTAACGTCCAGGTACTTCGATACGAGCTCCTTATTCCTAGCGTAGTCCTCCGAAACCTCACCGGGGTATAGCTCCAGTAGTTTCCTAGCAGTCCTCTTCACCAGCGATGTGTAGACCTTACCCATGCTCCTACCTACGTAGTACTAAGAAGCCCGGCTTTTAAGCATGGAAAGGAGGCGTCCCTCCAACACGCACCGCATACTCCATCCAGCTACTCTAAAGCTAGTCCACAGTAGCTTTGAGAATACCCTAGGGTGTAGAGGAGGTCAGCTTCTGAGTGTTCTTGAGATTTTGGTGCTTAGCTCAATTACGTATGAACCTCTTTCAAATACGACTGCAAGCGCTTTAAACTGAGGTAAGGACATTAGCTTGTAGGCTATTCTCTCGCTTAACCTAGGGTTCTCAGGTATTACTAGCTTAGCTACGTAGCGTGCGGTAGTAGCCTCCGGGAGAGCGAATGCTACAACTACAGCTGAGTTGAGTATGAGGTCCTTAGGTATGCTCTGAGGATCCTGAGTTACTACTACTGCGGAGATACCGTACTTTCTACCCTCCCTAAATATCTTCTGAAGAGCTTTACCCCTCCTTAGGAATCTATGTACCTCGTCTACAACAACAACTAGCTCCTTACCTAACCTCTGGGAGAGAGTGAAAAGCTCTTCAAGTACTACCTCAACTACTATCTGGGACACACCATCGCTAAGCCTCGAGAGGTCTAGGACCGCCCCGGAATCCAGTAGGTCCTCTACACGTACCCTACCAGACCTAAACGCATCTACTAGGCTCTCAACGTACGGTACTAGAGACTTAACTACAGCTTGGGATACCCCTAGGTTAACCTCACCCTCTGAAGCCCTTAGTACGAGGTCCAGTAGGTGGCTAAGGTCCGCGCCCTCCCCCCTCTCCTTGTAGGTCTCCAGCAGAGCCTTAGAGAGAGCTATCCTCTGCAGACTCCCTAAGGCGTAGAAGTCCGTTACAACGTCAACTAGGAAGTCTACCCTCTGCCTAACCCCCTCTTCACTAGCTTTGAATATGTTTAGGGATAGCTCTGCAGCGTTTAAGCACCTGTAGCTTCTTAGTTCACCGCAGTACTCCCCGTGCACGTCGAAGACGACGGTAGCTATGCCCAGGTCTACAAGCCTAGAGGCTATCTCCTTAGCTAGGGTAGACTTACCCGTCCCAGAAGCACCGACTACTACCACGTTCCGGTTAATACCCCGCCAGAAGGGTACCTTAAGTTTAGATATGGGAGGACCTCTAACTACCTCAACAACCCTACCTAGGGTCAGGTACCTCCTACCCCCACTAGCTAGGGCCCACCCGAAGGTGTGAAGAGCCGGAATTAGCGGTAAGGTGAACGGAGATAAGGAGGAGGCTGCGGCTACTATAAGTACCTGTGGGCATAGTGAGGCTAGGTATGCCTGAGCTAGTAGTACTACCGTAGCTGCTAGAGCTACCTCTAGTGTGGGAGCACCTCTACCGGATAGAAATTCCCTTACTACAGCTACTACAGGACCCCCCAGCTGTACCCCAAGTAGCTCTAGTACAGCTGAACCTAGGAGGGAAGCACCTACGGATATCGGGATTGAGTAGTAGTACTTAGGAGTACCTAAGTAGAGTTCCAACCCTCTACCAACCTTAACCAACCCAGCTATGACCCCAACTACGTACAGCCCTAGGACAGCTGTAAGCCAAGGGTAGGACAGTAACGCTGTAGAGACCATGAAGGAGGTTTCAGCTAGTAGCAGCAGGATACTACCTGACCTAGATGCCACGTAGCCGCATAGAGCTACTACCGCCGATGCTACAAGAGTCTGAAAAGCTGGGAAAGCTACTGTACCTGCGGAACTGAGTATAAGCCCGGTAGCTAAGTTTAGACCTGTAAGTATTAGCGCTGCCAGTACCTCAGCTAAGTACATCGCCTCTAGATAGTCTTCGCAGAGCTATTAAAAACGCGTATACCCGTTTAAAGCCTAACCCGAGTTTACAGCTGAAACCTCGACCTGGAGTGTAGGCTGTTTCGTAGTTTATGGTTAGATGTTAGGTTTAAATCTCCCACTTCATCTACTAGTGTGGGAGCCTTCTAGGTGATGGGGGCCGTGCCCCGAGCCTAGGTGGGCTAGCTGTAGATGGGGGCCTCTTGCCGTTGGGCTCGGCGGCAGCCCACGACCCTGCACCGATAGCCCGTGAACCGTGGGCGAGGTGGAAGCCCCTAGGTGCAACGAACATAAGCTAGTGAGGGTGAGCATCTAGGGGCAAACGGTGATCGTACTAAGATCTTGAGTGTGAAGCTTGCGAGCCTTCCTACCTTAAGGGGCAAGGTTTTGTCTGCGGGCTGTAGGTGTAGGTAAATATAGCTAGCTTTAGATTGTACTTCGGGACTCCTAGTGGGTAAGTATAGGAGGTATGCTAAAAGGAAGAGGGTTAGGAGGAAATTAAGGAAGCTACTCCTCCCCATCGCAATGGCTGTAGCTTTTCTATACGTAGCTATGACTATAACCTTGGTAATCCCTCTGCAGAGTGATTTCTTACGGTACACATTACTCGGTGATAGGGTAGTTAATGTAACCCTACTTAGAGCTACCTACATAGCTCCCCCGGAGGATCGGAACTACACGGTCCTAGTAACTGTAGGTAGCGAAACCTTAGAGTTCAGCGTTCCGAGAGGTAGTGAGTGGAAGACCCTCCTCCTGAGGGAGAGCAAGCTAGTTAGAGTTAGCGAGGAGGTAGTCAACACTTTCTTCAGAGTCGCCGACTCCCCGGTTGGTGTTTCCTACCCGGGTCCCTACCTTAACCTAACTAATGTGGGGAGGTCGGAGGACTACATCTTAAGTCAGTACCCGCTTGAGGTATACTTCATACTCTCCACCCAGCTATGCAATGCCTCCCTAAAAGCTGAGTACAGCGGAATTAGCTTAGGTAGTATTAGAGTAGAGTACGTGGAGTGGGAGGACGGGCCCAGTAAAGTATCTGAGCTAGCTTGTAGTGGAGGTAACTGTGTAGGAACAGTAACGAACAGGTGCGTGTTTAGCTACAGAGTTAGTGCAGAGCCCACAGTTGCGGGAGTATTGAGGCTCAGGTATGAAAACGGGAGAACTTACTTAAGGTTAGCAGACAACCCGTGGATAGCTGTCACACTCTACATAGCAACAGTACTTCCACTATGGGTTTATGTAAGGAGGCGTGAGATGGCTGTACCTACCTAAAAACATTCAAACCACGTACCCGAACTTACCGAGTCTTTGCCGTAGACTAGAGGAGTTTAGAGAAGTTTTGAGCGGAGCTACAGTTCTCCAGCGATTTCCTTCTAACCTCTTCTAAACATTTTTCGACACACTCCCTAAAGGCCTGGGCCGAGAACCCCATTTCAGCGCAGAGCTCTCTACAAACTCTTAGACCGTGGGTTCTGAGCCTCTCCTCATTGGAGACTCTTTCACTACTCACGTGGAGCACCTGGCCAGTATTTAGCTATAAGCTAAAACCTGAATGGAACTCTCGCTACCTCCAACCTCCTTAGGTCTACCTCTACCACGATCCCGGACTGGAGAGGTATTCCAGAGACAATTTCATTAAGTGCTCTGTAGTACTTCAGGATGGAGGATGAGAACGTTGCTGAACCGTCTAAGCTCTGCAGGAGGTAAAGTTTGTAGTAGTCGACTACCTTAGAGTCTCCTAGCTTATCTGGGTTTAGGTAGGAGGTCACCACGAGGATAGCTTTACCCTTTACGTAGAACAGTATGGAGGTGTTCATAGCTGTCTTAGTGTACTTGGATGCCTCCCTTACCTTCTCTACGATATCACTTAAGCTGAGACTCCTTAACGACCTGTATATGAACTCCCCAAGGTAGTATGTATCGGTAGTATCCTCAGCTCTAGGAACTCCAAGGTCCCTAGATATAGCGTTAGCATCTACAACACCGTTATGCGCTACCCACATATCAAACTCCCTCCAGGTGTAGTGCAGTGGGTGGGTGTTCCCGATTCTAACAGACCCCTCAGCACGCCTCCTAGAGTGCGCTACCACTAACCAAAAGGCCATTCCTTCAGCTGAGCCCCTGAGCTTACTTAGCGCGTGAGGATCCTCGTAAACCGGTCTAGTACTTCTGTAGTGGTCTACTAACTCCTCCCCACCCTCCAGAACCCCCACTAAGACGTAGCC
>Ga0209393_1000102_pt1 | contig 41492 bp, 40 predicted proteins | sample SSWtaG_2_FD_184117 | JGI IMG/M metagenome (GOLD analysis project Ga0209393, IMG submission 184117) | Hot spring microbial communities from Sandy's Spring West, USA to study Microbial Dark Matter (Phase II) - SSWsed_130316 (SPAdes)... | ecosystem: Environmental > Aquatic > Thermal springs > Hot...
CATAGTCTCTCTATCGAGGTCTAATGCTGAGATAATATCTCTATTGTATAGTTTAATCAATTCCTACGTCACCTCTGAGATTATGCTTACCATTTATTCTTTAGTATTTCGTTAAGGCTTAAGCTTGCTTCCAACTTGAAGAAATAATAATGTAGCGAGTTAATTTACTCTTCTAATTCTGCTAGGTATCTCTTTACTAATTCATTCGTTAATTTTTCATATTTCTCTGTTGAACCTACACCGTACCAGAAAGCATCTACAATGTATGGGTTAACGAGTCTCCACTCTTGATTAAGTAGGGTATGAAGTCTGACATTATATCTAGGTTGTTCTTCTCTAAAGCTAGTCTATCTAGTTTTGCTAGGACTCTCCATCCTCTCTGAAAAAGTTTATGATCTGTTCAGCCTTATACCTGAACAGGATGACTATACCATTAGCTGAGCCATCTCATATTAAGTATAACATATTCAAGTAGTAGTTTCTGCTTGGGACCTACGGGGACTATAGGGTTAGAGGGCATACCCAACCATATGGGTCTTTAACCCTCTAGTCTATCAGTAAGCTTACCAATCTACTTATCACTTTATTATCAAGCCTATGGAACATGCCTATCTTTATACCCATCGGCTAGTCTTCTACTAAGAGTTTTTATAGCTCTCTCATATGATTCTATGTCTCCTATATCCCACCATTCTCCATCTAATATGTATCCATATACTGGAGTCTTCTTGTATAGCCACTGGATAAAGTCTCCCAGCCTATCTCTTCCACCACCTCCACTGAGATATTCTCCGATCATCTCAAAGACTTGCTTAGGAAAGATGTAGATCCCTGTGCTAACTAGTGTTGAGGCAGGTCTTTCCGGCTTCTCCACGAAATCTACTATCCTAACTTCATCATCTATCTGGACTACTCCATACAGTTTTGCAAGCTCAGCATCTCCAACATCATATAATGCAATAATTGGTTTTCCAGAATATCTCTTAACCATAGGTCTCAGCGAGCCTGTGAATAAATTGTCTCCCGCAACTACTAATACGTCACGTTCTAGCTGTTGGGATAATCTAGATAATGCTTTAACTGCACCAAGCTTCTCTTCCTCTGAACTGGATTCTTCAACACTAACCTCTATCCTAGTCTCCATATGAGCTCTAGACCACTCCTTAAAGTCATGCTCAAACTTTAGGTTCGTTGACACGATTACATGCTCTACGCATTCCAATTCATTCAGCTTCTCCATAATATATTCTATCACGGGTTTACCGCATACTGGTAGGAGAGGTTTAGCAATATTCAATGTTATAGGCCACATCCTCTTACCATAGCCGCCAGCCAGGATTACTGCATCAAACTTCAAGACTCTCTACTCCTAGAGTTTTCCATAATTCATATTTCGTAAGATATCATTGACATGCTACTCTCTTATATACTTATATTATATATACTATTCCACTCTTCATACTGAAGGTTTGATGTTCATAATCTAACCCAAGCTTATCTAAAGCCCATTTATACCATGGCCTCTTATCAACTATTATACTTATTATATTATAACTTGTTTATACTATACATGAGTTCATCTCTAAATTCCGTAGCCTGGCTGTATTGTCACTATGGTCGTAGGAATCTGAACGAAAAATCACAACAGAAAGAAGCTCTAATAGTTTAGAGATGAATTTATAGCTTAAGAGCCCTCATAAGTAAGATGAAGACGTTAAATAAATCCTACCATAAGAGGGGTTCTAAAGCCGGCAACCTCTTTGAATCTACATCTTAGCAGACCATACATATTCCTAAAACTTCTTAACATGTAGCTTAGTCTCATCAACAGCTATACACCTCTTATACCTTGGCTTGATCTTCGTAACACTTCTTCTTTGGTCTTTATTATTATGGTTAAGTTTCTGAGTGCCGCTATTACGGATGATAGTCCTCTATATCTCTCCGGTAAGCCGTAGTTGTAAGGTATCTCTCAGTAGTATGAAGCATAACAGAGTAAGCCTCCTCATACAATGGATAGTTGTTAAACCTAGAAAGCTTAGATAACTTATTAAGAATATAATTCTTAAACATTCATAACAAAACAGAAGCAAGACCATAGACATAAAAAGAAAACCCTAAGTAAAAGTTAGCAGGATCCCATTCTTGAAAGTATTTTTTATATAGTAGATGTTATAGGGAAGGATTTGATAGCGGGGTTTAGATGCTTAGCTAATTGGTGGGTGATGGTTGTCCGGCGACCTCCTCGTTAAGAATGGGGTAGTCGTAACTTCTAGTGGGCTTCGGAAGCTTGATATACTTATAGTTGATGGTGTAATTGAAGCTCTAGGTAGAGATCTTCAAAGAAGTAATGTAGAAGTATTAGATGCTGGAGGCTTACTTGTCTTCCCAGGGGTAGTCGATGAGCATGTACATATGAGAGAACCTGGATTAACATATAAAGAAGGTTTCGAGGCGGGGACGGCTGCTGCCGCAGCAGGTGGAGTAACTACTATACTAGATATGCCTAATACAATCCCACCTGTAGATTCATCTGGAAAACTGAGAGAGAAGAAGAGACTCCTAGAGGATAAAGCATATGTAGATTTTGGGCTGTACGGGGTACTCCATGATTCAAATATAGATGAGATAGAAGAAATGTGGAGTGAAGGAGCTGTAGGATTCAAGGTATTCCTCGGTCCTACCACGGGGGATATTCCTCCTCCATCGGATAAGACCTTGATCGAGGCGTTCGAGAAAAGCGCAGCTCAAGGCTTCACTCTAGCTTTTCATGCAGAGAACTATAGCCTCGTTGAATATTATACTGAGAAGATCAAGAAGGTTGGATTGGATAATCCTGAAGCATACCCTGACTCAAGACCTAGCATCTGTGAAGAAGAAGCTGTATCAAGGATAATTATCTTAGCTAGAAAAACAGGTGGGAGAGCACTCATAGTTCATACAAGTACAAGTGAAGCAGTCTCATTGATTAAAGAAGCTAAAATGAAGAATGTTAAGGTATACTGTGAAACATGCCCCCAGTACCTGTTATTGGATCGTAAAGCGTATAGAAGGTTTGGAAGCCTAGTAAAGATAAACCCTCCATTAAGAGAGGAGAGTGACCAGGAAGCTCTATGGAGCGGGCTGAGGGAAGGTGTAATAGATACTATCGGGTCTGACCATGCTCCACACACTTATGAGGAGAAAACCATGGGTAATATCTGGGAAGCTGCAGCAGGATTCATAGGAGTAGAAACTTTACTCCCATTAATGTTGGATTCTGCTCTGAGAGGGCTGATACCGATAGAGAAGATACCCCTACTACTCTCTGAGAATCCAGCCAGGATATTCGGAATATATCCGAGGAAGGGATGTATAAATGTTGGAGCAGACGGGGATTTAATCATAGTAGACCCGGCTCAAGAAAGCATGATAGATTCAGAGAAACTACATAGTAAACATAAGATCACTCCATACGATGGGGTTAAGATTAAAGGAAGGATAAGATACACGATACTACGTGGAGTAAAAATAGTTGAAGAAGGTGAGATCGTTAAACATAAAATAGGTAGATTCATCAAGCCAATACTAGATCGGGAACCTTAACTTGCGACTTCGCTGCATAGGTAATTTCACGCTCAAGGCTTCAGCTAATTCATCTCCCATTATTCTAAACTTTGATTCCCACATATCTTATTTGAGCCTATCTGAATGTTTTGTTGCATACAATAATCGTTGATAGAGAATTCTAGTATGTCCCAGTCCTAGCGTTGATAATCTTCCTTTTTAGCTATTGTCATCTTTTAGCTGCTTCTACTTAACCATCATTAAGTTTAATGTACTCCTTTATTGCTCAATCTATCTCTATCCCATGTCTTCTCAAGGCTTCTTTAATTTTAGCGATCTCTTCTTTTAGAACTCTAATCTCTCTCACTAACATCTCTATATCTGATGGGAAAACTGTAGATGGGATCATAAAGATACAAGTGCATCATCAGCTATTAACTTTGCCTAAATGTTAATTGAAAAGCTTTTAAATATGATGACTAAGCCGAGACTTTTACAGCATTTACGGAGAAATCATGCTTCACCTACATGTCTACCACTGAGAACATCTTCTAGGTCTCTTCTCATCTATTAGCGTAGTTTGTAGTAGACGGGAAAGTTGTAATAATCGTCTTTAGGAGGAGTCTCGTCTAGCTTATGATTGTAGAAGCTTTCTCCGAGATTTCCAGTAGAGTTATTTTAGAATCCATTTCATGCAATATTCTATCTTCAGCAAATAATTGGATAGGTAAAATTTGTATTGTTAAGGTTTAGTTGTATGTTACATTAATATTCATTACATCCTTCTTGCTTGTAATATCTGAAGGTACATAGGAGATGGTTGACCTAAGATACCTCTTTAATCCAGCTTCAATTGCAGTCGTAGGTGTTTCGCAGAATCCCTTAAAGATAGGAAGCATCATATATCAGAGGCTCACTAAGAATAAGAGTCTAGGGATTCTCAAAGCAGAAGTGTATCCTGTGAATCCCAGGGTGAGTTCTCTGAATGGTATAAAAGTCTATCAAAGCATATCTGAGATTCAGGATAATGTTGATTTAGTGGTTATCGCTATCCCAGCAGAAGCTGTGCCAGACGTTGTAAGAGAAGCCGGCGAAAAAAAGGTTAAAGTAGCCATAATCATTAGTGGAGGGTTTGCTGAGAGTGGTAGGATAGACCTAGATGAAAAATTGAGGAAAGCTATACAAGATACGGGTATACGTGTCGTCGGCCCCAATACCATAGGGATACTGGACCCATATAGTGGGGTTGATACATTCTTTCTACCCAGGTTTAAAATACTATCAGATGGGAGAGTAGCAGAGAACCTCCCAGATGTTACGTCTGGAGATGTTGCAGTAATCTCTCAGAGTGGTGCTTTAAGTGAGATAATAATGGATTGCTTAAAGGTAAGCGGCATAGGTATCAGAGCTATAGTATGTGTAGGGAATCAGGTAGATCTAAGTATTGAAGATTTCTTAAGATATTTCTCGGATGACCCCTTAACCAAAGTTATCGCAATATACATGGAGGGTGTTAGAGATGGTAGAAGGTTTCTCAATGCATTGGCAGATGCTTCAGCCAAGAAACCGATAATAATACTGAAAGCAGGCAAGACAGAGATAGCTGGTAGAGCAGCATACACGCATACTGCAAGTATGGTTGGAAGGATCGAGGTTTATAGAGGAGCCTTCAAGCAAGCAGGCGTAATAGAAGTTGAGGATATGGAGGAGATGGTTGATGTAGTTAAAGCTTTCAGTATGATGAGCCCGGCCAGGGGAAAGAAATTGTTTATCCTAACTAATGCAGGTGGCTTAGCCGTTATCTCATCCGACCTAGCTATACGTTATGGACTAATAGTACCTAGTCTACCTGAAGAGGTTAAGGAACGGCTTGAAGAATTGAAGAGTAGAAGATTAATTGAACCGATGGTCGTTATACAAAACCCGTTAGACCTAACTGCGCAGGGAACATCTGAAACTTTCGAGGAAGTATATAGAATAGTTGCTTCCAGCAAGTTCTTCGACCTTTACTTATTGATGCCGAGTCACCAGCCTCCCTCGTTAGATGATACAGTAATTGATAGGTTATCTAGGGTATCTAGAGAATATGATTGTTGTGCAGTAGTATGCGAGCATGGAGAATCAGAATGGTCTAGATACTTTAGAGAAAGGTTTGACCAGCTAGGTATACCTTCATACCCAGATGTTAGGAGAGCTTTAAGAGCGCTTTCAGCCTTAACTGCATATAGAAAACCGAGAAATAAATCGTATCAGCATCCAAGCGGAGCAAACAAGATTAAATGGTTGGATGGTTTAGAAGATGGCTTACTCGACTATGATTATGCTGTAAAACTGCTAAGCCATTATGGTTTAGAAGCCCCTAAAACATTAAAGATAATCAATGAAGAAGAATTACCTACTGTAAGTCGAAAACTATCATTCCCAGTAGTCATGAAGGTCTTTTCTAGGAGGATTGCGCATAAGACAGATGTAGGTGGAGTAATACTAGGGATAGAAACGTATGGTGAATTAGCCGAAGCATATAGAGTCTTGGAGAAGAGGGTCTCCGAGATGGGGTTGGAATGGGAGGGTGTAATTATTCAAGAAATGGTTAAAGGGGTAGAGTTGCTTCTAGGGTCAAGCTATGACCCAGTATTTGGTCCAATAGTAACATTCGGTATTGGAGGCGTACTCACGGAAGTCTTGAGAGATTTCTCAGTTAGAATCGCCCCAATAGATTCTACTGATGCACTAGAAATGATTAATGAATTGAAGATGAAGAAGATCCTTGAAGGATTTAGAGGTTTACCACCCGTCAATCTAGAGAAGCTTGCCGAGAAGATCTCAGAATTCTCCAAGATAACATGGGAGAACCCTTCAGTAAGACAGTTGGAGATAAATCCTCTGGTAGCCTTGGGGGATAGGTTTATAGCTGTGGATGTTAGAGGATTGGTATCTAGGAGCGAACATCAACCCTGGTTCATATGATTTTATATTCTTCTCCTGATGGAGAATCGGTTACATGCGTTATATTATGCTTAAGCAATTGGTTCAACCGTAGTTTGTTTTTTATTCCACTCATCTTCCGTAAAGGCTTGTCTTAATGCTTCTCCGAAAGCCATGAATGCCGCATACCATAGAGTATAGGGGGACTCACCTCTGATCAAGTCTATGTGGAGTGTTCCTTTAATAGCTTGAGCAAACTCTGTAAAGAACAACTTTACTGCTTCTTCGGATACCTCTCCTATTCTACCAAAAGACTTTAAATTTGGCCCCTTCGTTATCCAACATCCACCTCTACCAGCTAAGAGGATTCTAACCTCTACGAAGGCTTCTTCACATAATCCTTGGCTATATCCAAATGCTTTCATACCCACTGTCTTGCTTCTCTCTCGCGCCATAATGTTCAAGACTTCACCTAGAGTTCTTCCTATGTTCCCAATAAGCCAGGTGGTTGGTTTTAATGACTTAGCCTCAACGTTAATATTGAGATTTAATTTAGAATACTGAGCAAATATATGCAGGATTTTATCAAATGATTTTATACCCGTATTTATCTTCCAGTCTTCTCTCGAGCCCACGGAGATTCTACACTTTATAGTTAAATCTTCGATGGTCCTGACTACTTCTACTGCCCGGGTATTCGCTTCTACTACTTTCATTATAGGCTTACCTGTAACCCCTTCTGTAGTCTTACCTCCACCAGAAATTCTCACACTGCTAGTGGAAACTTTATACCACTTCCAGGTTTAATGTTATTCGACAGACTATTAACCGTTACTATCTCATGGTAACAATCTTAAAAGATAATCATTATCATTTATATATTGAAGACTTGGAAAAGATGTAATACTATTTAAACATGTCTGTTTACGTGATTAAAAATATTGCAGGCAAAAGTAATAGAGAGACTCAACAAGTTTTGAAAAAAGCATTACCTACATTCCATCTATCTAATTTTCTTCTAGGCCCCCTCTACTTCTATCAATCCTTTTTCTTCTAGTGATGCTAGGATACTCTTTATCTCTCTCACATCTAGCTTCAGTTCTTCTGAGCATTTCTTCAAATCTATTTCACCTCCATTCTTCGAGATGTATGCGTAAATCTTGATCTCATTCTCATTCAAGGCTGGTATATCTGGGAACCTATTCTTAACGATCTCTACAGCGTTTCTCTGAGCCTCAAGGAGGATCTTCTCAGCCTCTTTACTTAGTTCCCCATAGTTTACAGGTTCAAGCTTGTTGTATACTGTTGTAGCTGTGAATTCTTCAATGCATACTGAGAGTTCATGGAGGTTCTGAACTATTTCTGGAGCTATCGGTTTTAGCTCATCTTCTACTTCTGTTAATAGAGAGGTTAGGGGGACTATTAGACCTATTACTTCAGTTATTTCTATTATTGTCTCCAGCCTAATCTTTACTTGCAGGAGGAGGAGCTGGCTCTTCTTAACGATCTCTGCGAGCCTCCTTATCTCAACTATCTCTTCAGCATAGATCTTCGCTCTCTCTTCATCCATACTCACCAGACATTCTACGACTTTTTCAAAGTACTCCTTACTCTTAGCCTCCATCTCTGAATACCTCAGCCTAAGCCTTTCTATCTGAGCGTTAAGTATGCTTAGAGAGTTCTCAAGTCTATTACGGAAAGCTACTCTAGCATCTTCATCCATTACATCCATCTACAACGATATCCAACTAATGATAGTTTTATCTCTTACTCATAGATAATCGCTTGTAGATTCCAAGAAGAGTACCCAGAAAATATCGAATACATATCGGTATCTTGGCCACACATATTCTAGAAATCAGAACTAGAAATCTTACGATTCTAGAAGAGTAATATCTAAAATAGACTGTGAAAAGAGTTATAGCAGGTAAAGCATGTGTGGTATATCTGGGTGCATTATTAAAGAAGGGAGTGTGGCCAATATATTGTACAACTCGCTTAAAAGGCTTGAGTATAGAGGGTACGACTCAGCGGGTGTATCAACGATATATCAAGGCCGGCTTTTAGTAAAGAAAGATGCGGGCAAGATTGATGAGATACATTCTAGACTGGACCTCCTAGATCTACCTGGGAATATAGGGATAGCACATACAAGATGGGCCACGCATGGTGCACCCTCCCAGGTTAACGCTCACCCCCATCTAGATTGTACCGGGAGTATAGCTGTAGTTCATAATGGAGTATTAGAGAATTTCCTAGAATTGAAACAAGAACTTGAAGCTAGAAAACACACGTTCAGGTCTAAGACGGATACCGAGATAATAGTTCATCTTATCGAAGAATACGTAAAGATGGGTAAGAATCTTACCGAGGCAGTATTAGAGGCTGCTAGAAAGCTTAGGGGAAGCTATGCTATAGCAGTAATCTATGCTGGTGAACCTGATAAGATTGTAGTTGCAAGAAACGAGTCCCCGTTGGTCATAGGATTAGCTAAAGATATGAATTTAGTTGCAAGCGATGTTGCAGCATTAATTGAGTACACGAATAGAGTAGTATTCCTAGAAAATGGGGACATGGCTACAGTGACGGCTGATAACTTTCGAGTAATTAGGATAGATACTGGTATACCTGTTGAGAGGAAGATTACTGAACTTAGCTGGACGCTTGAAATGGCTACTAAAGGAGGCCATCCACACTTCATGCTTAAGGAGATATTCGATCAACCGAATGTTCTAAGAGAAGCATTGAGAATACAAGAGAAGTATCTTGATCTATTAACGGAGTTCCTAGATAGAGGGAGAGAAGTATTCCTAATTGCATCTGGGACGTCTTACAATGCATGTATAGTAGGCTCATATATGTTTTCGAAACTTGCTAGACTATCAGCATACCCAGTTATAGCATCGGAATTCATTGAAAACTATGGTTCATCTATAGGGGTAGATACAGTGATACTTGCATTAAGCCAATCAGGTGAGACAGCAGACGTCTTAACATCCCTAGACTATGCAAGATACAGAGCTGCTACCATAATCGGTATAACTAACGTCCTTGGCTCAACTTTAACTAGAGTCGCTAGGGCCTACGTTCTACAGAATGCTGGTCCAGAGATAGGTGTAGCAGCTACAAAGACATTTACATCTCAATTAATGGTTCTAGCTCTCTTAGCTTTAAGACTTGCACGGAAGAGGGGGAAGGTCTCACAGTATGAGATAGATGAATTTCAAGATGAATTAAGAAGTATCCCGCAGCTTGCTGAGAAAACACTAGAAATATCTAATGAGCCTATCAAGAAGCTTTCGAGAGAAGTTGCAAAATTCTCTAGCATGTTTTTCCTTGGAAGAGGTATAAGCTATGCTACTGCTCTCGAAGCAAGATTAAAGATAATGGAGCTCAGCTATATTCCGAGCATCGCATATCCTGCAGGTGAAAGTAAGCATGGGCCTATAAGCGTTATAGAAGAAGGCTATCCAGTATTCTTTATAGCTCCTAATGATGAAACCCGCAAGTATTTAATAGGGAATATAATGGAGATGAAAGCTCGCGGTGCAAGAATATTCTGTGTTGGAGCGGAGGGGGATGAAGAAGTAAAGCAGCTTTCAGACTGGTTTCTTGGATTACCGGCTACCCATGCATTACTCTCACCAGTAGTCTATATCATACCATTCCAGCTACTAGCATACTACACATCTATCGAGAGGGGATACGACCCTGATAAGCCTAGAAATCTTGCGAAGAGCGTTACCGTTCTCTAAGATGAGGGTCAGACAGCTTGTTAGAAGATATTTTCTAGGCATCCATACCCCAGAAGCCCTGCTTATCAGGCGTCATCTACAGGCCTCCTCGTTGAGGTTGAGTGAAGAATAGTTTTGTCTCACCCATTGTTTTTACATGTAGTTCTCTTACTTTTACAACTACTGGTATATCGTTAACGATTCTTCCTACTATAAGGCATCTCTTGGGGGGTAGTGCTTTAACAATCCTCTTAACAGTTTCTGCATCAACTCTAGAAGCTTTAGCCAGATAGTCTAGGTCTGAGTCATTAGTAAAATTGAAGAGGAATATGTTGTCTGCCTGCCTGTAGACAGAGTCTGGAATCATGTCCGGCTGATTTGTAACGAATATTGGGAAGACGCCGATATGCCTCATCCTTGTTACTAAGTCATCCCAGTAAGTATCTCTCAGATAGAGGTGGGCTTCTTCAGCTAGAAGGAATAAAGGTGGATATTGATTGTTCTTCAATATTGTTGAGAGCTTGCTTAAAACATATTCTACTACAATCCTCCTACCGTGAGGTAGACTCTTGGAGAGATCGACTATTAGTGCTCCACCATACTCTAGCTCTCCAAGCAGGTTTTCTAAACTCTGCGGATTCTCATCATTAAAAAATTCTAAGTCTTCGATCGATAATAGCCTACTGAGTAATGCTTCTCTAATAGATTCATTCATCTGGGTCTTGGTCAATGCCTCTATTAATCCTTTAAGAGTTACTCTTCCATATATTCTCTCAGTAATATACCATATCCTACTAAATTCTCTAAGACTGGCTGGAGGAGTATCATATACGTATCGGAGAATATCTAGCATCGTCTTTAACCCTGTATCTTCTATCGCTGTCTTGAAATTCCGGCCTGGAATCATTACTTTAAGTCTATCAGATAACTCACTCTCTGAGCCATCAATCTTCTTTGATAACCCTCCATACTCGCCGTTAACGTCAAAGACTAGTATCCTAGCTCCATATTCTACAAGCCCTATGACTAGTAGTTTTGCAAGATGCGATTTCCCCATTTCTTTCTTTCCAGTAATTATTGTTAATTTACCATCTAGAGATTCTGCGTTAACAGTAAACCAATCACCCATACACTCACCGAGTAGTATTGCCCGTCTACCACTGCTTCTTGAAAGCTCATTTATTAGAGAAGATGAGGCTTTCCCGATTCTTGAATAAAATCTAGATGGAAGCCAGAGTATATCATTTCGAAGGTCTCCATCAACTAAGACTCCTCTAAACTTACCTATTATCAGCCTCGCTTCTCTCAATTTAGCTATTAGTGACCCGATAGAATAAGGGTCTATTGATGAGAAATTCTTCACATCTTCCGTTGAAAGTTCTCTAAGAGTATCTTCAAGCATCCCTGGGAGGTCAGCATACTCTATATCAATTACTTGTATCAAAAGCTTCTTACTGTTATCTTCTATCACTAAGTAGTCTCCACGTTCAAGTAATTCTTCATCTGGGGAGGCTAGAAGCTTGACTGTATCATTGCTCTTGGAGAGTATTTTCATCTATAATCACCATCTACAGGTTGGAAGAGGATGTCTCTAACATATTCAGGGTAGAGTAGCTCTACATCCATTTTCTTTAATATTGTTTGTAGAGTTATTGTATCGAGTCTTGTGAAAGTTGAATAATCATGAGCCAGTATAAGCGTCTCGGGATAACCGTAGATTAAAGGGTCGCTCTTTAGCAGTAAACCGAAGAATGCAGGTATATCAGATTTAATTGGTACGTCTACTCTATAACCTAGGCTCCCAGCACTTAAACGGGCTAGGCAGATCCTCCCAAGTGTTCTAACTTCATAGTTACAGTAATGTCTTAGAGCGGTTGTTAAGTCTATAATGTATGGTGGCTCTTCTTCTATGTAGATTGATTGGAGATATGCTCCTGAGACTTGTATGAAGCTGGTCTTCGAGAAGGCTATAACTACATTCCCATTCTCTTGAGCCATTCTTAATATCTTCTCTAATACGTTCTTGTAATGATTAAAGTTATTAGCTACGAGACATCCATCAAAAAGTATTATTGAGTCTCTAGACTTCTCAACGATATGTTCTTGCATCCTCCTCTCTAAAAGCTCAGTTAAAGCTCTCTGAGCATTAAGATAGAAGTCGTATCTACTAGAGTATTGGATGAGTTCAGAGTATTCTCTGAGGATGTTCTTAAAGTTGATCTTGCTAACATAGAATAAGAATGGACCTAGAGTTTGAATAGAGATAGAATTATCTGTATCTCTAACTACTATAGCTCCCTTAATAGATATTACTACTCCATTGGAAGACTCCGCCAACCGTACAGAAGAAGTATCCAATGCAATTATCTTCCTCCTCTCCTCAACTTGTCTCGGCTCGTAGACCTCGAAAAGATACTCATCTAGAGTAGAATTGAGCCCTATATAGATTTCATCTAGATAATCCCTGGCCAAATCTTCCCTTGAACTAGTATACATACGTAAACCCTTCAAAGAAAAGAGCGATTCTAGACCAATCTTAGAGAAAGCTTTAAGAAACTCCAACTCCTCTATTATCTGGTGCTGGAGATGTTCCATGCCTCACTTACCACTATAATTTATTGTCTAAGTGTGCTTATAAATGTTGCTCAACTTGAGCATGATGTATAATGAGAGAACAAGAAAAAATTAAAGTAGAAGTAACTATAGGACCGGCAACGGTTAGGATAGAAGCTCCTCTAGACAAGGTTGAAGACACTGTTAAACAGGTTATTTCAGCTCTAAAAGCCTCGCTTCCCCAACTGAAGATAGAAGAGAAAACGGTAGCTAGAGAGCTGAAAGGGAAGAGCTTACCAACTTGCTCAATATTGCTCAAGAATCTTATTGATGAGGGATGGTTTGATAAGCCTAGAACCCTTGCGGAAACGGTTCATGAATTGGCCAGAAGAGGGTACAACTATGATTCTACTGCTGTCTCCCACTCACTGCTCGATTTAGTTAGAGAGAGAACTTTAACTAGAGAGGGATCTCCTAGGAGGTACATATATTATAGAGCTCAAACAGCAGTAGGAGCAAGCATTGAAGTAAAGCCTTCTGAGTAGAGACTCCTTAAGGCTAACTTAAACATCGTTGTTTAGCTTTGAGATAGAAATCAGGTTTTACATTGTTAAGTAGCTGACTTTCCAGAACTCCAGTTTAGTATAAGCTAAAATTATAAATGTTATATGGTTGATGTGGATGGATCGAGCATGAGCATGAGAGAGATACTCGACCAGCCTGTCTCTAGGTATATTATAAGAGATTTCCTAGTATTAGAAGCAAGTAAGAACATCGTAGAAGCTGCAAAATTAATGAAGGAGAAAGAGATAGACTTCATCATAGTGATGGAAGATGGAAAGCCTGCGGGAATGCTTACACTTAGAGATATAGTTTATAAAGTTGTTTCTGAAGGAAGAGACCCGAGGAAGACTAAGATAGGAGAGATATCTTCAAAGCCCTTACTAACTGTAGATTCTAAGAGTAAGGTAGGTGAAGCAATAAAGTTGATGATAGATAATGATATTAGAAGACTGCCTGTTATCGATTCAGGTATGCTTTTAGGTGTAATAGTCCTTAGAGCCGTCTTCGGGCATATATTAGAGAAAAGCATACCTCTAGTAGAGTTGGAAGCACCGGAAGGTGTAGGATGCCCATACTGTGGCTCAGTATTCAAAAGCCGTGAAGAATTATCAAAACACATAGATAGAGTACACATAGGTGCAGGAATCCTTGAAGGAGCTGCAGGAAGAAGAGAGTGAAATTAAGAATACATGCATTTATCATCTAGTTTCATGTTTTTCCCGCTAGGAAAAATAATATTTCTACTTCAAGTAATTGGGTTGCTGAGTACTCATGGGCAGTAAGATATGCTTTATAGGACATCTTACGATCGATGAAATCAATTATGTAGATGGCACGGTAAGATATTCTCCGGGAGGTACAGCATACTACTCTTCTATGACGTCATCCCAGCTAGGTTCGAGAAGCCGAGTATACTCGGTAATTGGGAGAGATTACCCTGAAGGTTATTTGAGAACTCTCCTAGAAGCAGGAGTTGATATTGCTAGAGTAGTTAAGCATAGAGAATGCAAGACAACTAGATACAGAATAGTGTATAAAGATGGTGATAGAGAAATGTTTCTTCTTGAGGCAGCACCTCAGATCGTAGTTAAAGAGATTGAAGATGTAGATGCAGTATATCTCGGACCAGTAGCTTGCGAGATAACTATAGAATATATTGAGAAGATAAGTAGAGAATTTAAAACAATGCTAGACCCTCAAGGAATTCTCAGAAAGATAAATCAAGATAAGAGGATTATATTAGAGAGAAGAATCGATATAAACAAACTTAGGAGAGTCTGGATACTTAGATTGTCACGTGAAGAAGCAGCTACTCTAACTGGTGAAGTAGAACCTTTAAAAGCAGTTGAGAAGATACTGAAGCTAGGAGTAGGGAATGTTATCTTAAGTATGGGCTCCGAAGGAGTAATAACAGCAAACGATAAGGAGAAGTACTTCATACCTAGCTACTCAAAAGCTAGAGTAGTTGACCCAACAGGTGCAGGAGACGTTCTAGGCGGAGCTTTTCTAGCGGAATTTCTATCTAGTAGAGATTTTCTATGGGCTTCATGTATTGGAGTATCAGCAGCATCTATCTCGATAGAAGATTATGGAGCGAGAGCAGTCTTATCTAAGGATTTCAAGAATAATGTTGCCATGAGAGCTTATGAAATCATGGAAGAAGCTCGTGAAATTTATCTATAAGGCCCCTCCTATAAATAGTGTAAAATGGAGTCCAGCGGGATTAAGTATAAAGTAGGTGTTTACGATAAGGAAGATATAGATTTAACAGTTCTTCTTCAGCAATTCCTTGAAGAGAAGTTTAACGGTGAGGTGGGTGCATTAGCTATCTTCATAGGTAAGGTTAAGAGCTTTAGTAGAGAAGGGGTAGAGGTTTCATACTTAGAGATAGAGACGTATAGGGAGCATGCTAACAAGACTCTAGAGAAGATCTGTAGTGAAGTAAGAGAGAAACATGGTTTAGTATATGCAGGCATATGGCATTTAATTGGAAGATTTAAAATAGGTGAACCATTAGTGTTGGTTATCGCTGCGGGAAGAAGTAGAGAAGAAGTCTTCAAAGCATTACCCGAGCTAGTTGAGAGATACAAGAAGGAACCTGCACTCTTCAAGAAAGAAGTCTATATTGATGGGAGCTACAGGTGGCTAGAGTAACTGACTGGAGAAGTTATTCTTCCAATATAGTTGCATAAATAGTATTATCAAGTTGACAGGTTCTGTCTAGAGATGAAGAAGTAGCTAGTGAGATTGTTAGAAAACTAGTCAAAAATATAAGGGGAAGGGACTGGCCGATGAGCTTTAGTAGCTGTGAAGTAGGCGGGATAGCCACCTGTAACCCCTAACATGGGAGTAGAAGAGTGAAGCCTGCCAGCCACACAGCTTTTACTGCTCATCGGCCAGCAGGATTGTTGATTGTTTGGTTATCTACTGGAAAAATATGCTTTCCTAAATATCTTTAGTATTCTTGACTGTAGTTTGTATATTGCTTTCTTCCGTGGTAGAGAGTCAATAATCTCTTTGAACTCTTTAGAAGTCTCCCATTTATCTTTCCATTGTTTTACATTCACGTAAATATTTGTAGCTAGTTGGGAGAGATGTGTAGGATATGATGGTTAAATCTTCCTTTATTGTGGTCTGGTGTTAGCCCTACGACTCTCTTAAGAATATTCAATGGTAGATTTAGTGGGAGCTCTATTGTTAACATAGCCACTTCAATACTATCTTTGAATCCTAGTAGCCTGCAAGCCTCCCTATAGATAACATTATTAGATAACATTTCAATGATCTTCTTCGCAACCTCTCTTATCCTTCTCCATCAATCTTACAGAATCTTTCAGCTCATAATCATATCCATCATTCTTAATCCACTGCTTCAATGTCTTAATCCTCTTCGATAGAAGCTCATACTGTTTATCAGTGGGCATAGCTTAGCTTTCTTCTCCACCTCCTGAATTGTTAAAGGTCTAAATCCATCTCTTGAGATCTTTGAAAGTATTACTGCATCGTTCTCATCACTCTTCTCTACATTATTCTCTAATCTAAGCTTCTTCAGTATTCTTACATCCTTCAATAGATACACCTTGACGCCTCTCTTCAACAGCTCTAAGACTCCCTCATATATCTCTGGAAACAGTGTATCAATGGATACTTCATCAACGTTCTTTAGTCTAGTCAGCTTATTTACTTGGAAGACTCTTTCACCATCATAGACACAATGGGGTTTCCGTCTCCGTTTACCATTAATAGCGGTTGGAGATGTATCAACGAAGACAGTCTTAGCCATCTTCAACACCCCACTCTACTTCTCCACCATATTCTTTGAAGAATCCTGCAAGGTCTCTAGCCAGCTGTCTAAAAGCCTTCTCCATGTTAGTGCCCCTCTTCAGATATCTTAAAGCTATATTGTCTAGTGGATGTAGTTGATGACGTCTTACACAGTAGAATATTATCCGTTCCTTGAAATCAACGAATACTGCTGGAAGCTCTCTCTACCATTCATCCTCCTCCAACCTTCCTTCACTCTAAAGAATACCTTGAAACATCTAGCCACTTCCTTGGCCGTCCTAGGGTCTTCGAATATCATCCAATATATACCTTTAGAGGAATATAAGGATGTTAATCCTACCATCAAATGGTGCATGTTCATGGCTAGGCTTATCAAGCCTTCCAAGCTTTACAAGCTAGACTTCTTCAACCCACCCCCTACATAATACTTAATAGAGAAGTTAGTAATATAGGAGAAGAGATAGCTCATAAGGGCAAGCAACTTCTCTATGAGAGACTGACTTGTATGTTTATGTTCTAGCGTATCCTCAAGTATAGAAGAGTGAGCCTCCAGATATCGGTGGAATAATTACTAATTCATCCCCATCCTTAAGTATTGTATCTCTATATTTAGCTCTTGGAACCACGTCACCGTTCAGGGCGATGTTCATCCCATCCCTAAGCTCGCCACTAGAATCGAGGAGATACTTCCTCAATCCAGCATACCTTCTAAGTAACTCATCTATATACTCACATATAGTTGAGTTTAACGGAAGATCAATCTCTTCCTCCATTTTCTTCGTCTCTTCTCTTATAAATGCTAGATACCTAGTCTTAACCCTAGGCATGCTATATTAGAATTGATCTACCGGAGATTTAACTATACTTTTCATAACTAGAAGACTTATAAATAGATTATCAAGGATGTGTAGTATACAAAGAATCAGAGAGTCTGCCAAAGCAGGTTTAATAGCATGCTAAAAAATTATTGATTGAATATAATGTAAGGTCTCGCCTAAGATTATTAAGATGCCGAAGTTGAATGCCTGTTGTGCTGTTAGAAGATCAGCTGCTTCAGGTACTTTTTCGTAGAAAGCCCTCACTAGTCTGATCGCTTTCGGGAGAGTTAGATATGCTATTAATGTATAAGCTGAATATATACTGGATATTACAAGGAGTATCAGTGAGAAGTATATTGAGGATAAGAAGTATTTGTAGAATGAAAGTGCTCTCTTTTTACCAAGTATTACAGCAAGCGTTTTAACTCCTGCTGCTTTATCATAATCTATCTCTCTTAGATTATTTGCGAAAATTACTAGGGCCACGAACATGCCAATGGGGATGGATGCATAAAGAGGGGCTAAACTGAGTCGGCTTGTTAATATATAGTATGTTCCAGTAGTCATAAACGGCCCCCATACTAAGAATGCAGATAGCTCTCCCAGCGGTTTATGTTTAAGCTTAAAAGGCTCCCCACTATAAGCATAGGCAAAGAATAATCCAAGTACGGTAAAGACTGGGATAATCCATCCTCTTATGAAAGTTAGATAAACTGTAATAGAGACAACTATAATGTAGAAGAAGAGGATCTCATAGAGAAAAGTAGAAACACTAATCTCTCCAATTAATAGATAATGCCTTCTATACTTGCTAGTAGGTGAATAATATCTATCAACTCCATACCTAACATCTAATAGGTCATTGATCATATTCGCAGCACCATGGAATGCTATAAGCCCTACGACTACTAAAGGAAATAACATGAGGTCATAAACTCCACTCTGATAAGCTAAGAGAAGACTGATAGTTGGAGATAGCAAAGTCATTATGAACGACCATGGACGAGTTGCAAGGAAAAGTATCTTAAGATTCATCTGAATCGTTAGTAGCCTCGTTAGAGTTTCTTAAAAAGGTTTCATAGAGATCAAGTAATCCCGTTTCAAACAACTAGAGTGAAGTCTATTTTGATATATTCAATCTCTATTTTTCATTCTATGAGGTACTATTGGTTTTAATGTTACTTCTATCTCTCTGTGTTTTTCTTTACACTTGATTTTTAGCTTTTCTCCTTCATTAGCGTATTCAGGTCTAACGTATCCTAAACCTATGCCTATGCCAAATGTGAAGGAGAACCCTCCACTTGTAACATTTCCAACTATCTGATTGCTTCTATCAAGAACCTCATAACCTCTTCTCGGTATGGCTTTCTCAGCACATTTAAAACCGACTAGAACCCTTCTAATCTGCTTAGATTCAAGTATCTTCATTATAGCTTCTTTCCCTGTGAAGTATTCTTTTGAGAAGTCTATTGCGAAATCAAGTCTAGCTTCTATTGGGTTTGTTTCTTCATCCATATCGTATCCGTATAGTGGGTATCCCGCTTCAAGTCTTAAGCTATCTCTACTAGCTAAACCACATGGAGTAGCTCCTAGAGAGATTATCCTACTCCAGATCTTCCTAAGCTTCTCTATATCCCATGTCCAGAACATAAACTCGTATCCATTTTCTCCTGTATATCCACTTCTAGTTATTAACGTCGGTACATTATCTATAGTAGTTTCAAATCCCGTAAACCATTTCATCATGCTTAAATCTTTCTCTGTAAACTTAGATGCAAGCTCTGTAGACCTCGGTCCTTGGAGAGCGTATAAACTTGTCTCGAATGTTAGATCTACTACTTCTACGTTTAGCTTCTTAGACCTCTCTAGGAGCTCTGATAATACCCTATCATGAGTAATAGCGTTTGAAACAATTATGAAGTAGTCTCGCCTATCTGGATGTTTAAAGACTGTTAAGTCATCTATTATCCCACCACTCTCATTACACATTAAACAATACTTCATCTTGCCAGGTTTAAGCCGCTGAATATCTATTGTCAAGACATGCTGTAGGAGGGTTGGAGCATCGCCTCCTCTTACAGCTATTCTCGTCATATGCGTAATATCGAATAAACCTGCTCCAGATCTAACCGCCAAATGCTCTTCTCTATTACTTGTAAACCATAAAGGCGACTTCCATCCTGCGAACCCCCCTATCTCTGCACCTATACTAGAGTAATACGATAGGAGAGGGATCTCCTTCATAGTTTATTTCCTCTCCTAGTGTATACTCTCCAAGATGGGGTCATCGTTTTTGGATGAGAAGCTTTAACTTCGTTTATCCTCCCTACACCCGTATTATGTGGAGCTGATTTAACTTTTTCAGGGTCGCTATATGCTTCTTCTATTACTCTTGATAAAACATTATAAAAGTTATCTAGCTCTCTCTTTGATTCCGATTCTGTAGGTTCAACCATGAATGCTTCTTCAACAATTAGTGGGAAGTATATTGTTGGAGCATGGAAGCCATAATCTAGAAGTCTCTTTGCTACATCTCTCGCAGTTACACCTGTTTCTCTGTATAGCTTAGATAAGCTAACAACGAATTCATGTTTTCTAGGTGATTCAGGAGCGTATGGTAAGGTTACCCCCTTCAGCTTCTTAACTTTATAGAGTAGGTAGTTTGAAGCTAAGACACTTGCTTCAGCAACCTTCTCCAATCCTTCGCCACCCATCCTCAATAAGTATGCATACGCTTTAACTAGAACACTGAAATTTCCATAGAACATTTTTATCTTCCCAACAGCTTTAGGTCTATTATAATCTAAGTAGAATACCCCCCTTGATTCATCATAATTAACCAGTGGTGATGGGAGATAGTCGACAAGCTTATCGACTACTCCTACCGGTCCAGATCCTGGGCCGCCTCCACCATGGGGTGTTGAGAAGGTTTTATGTAGGTTTAAGTGGACTATGTCGAATCCCATATCTCCCGGTCTAACTTTACCTAATAGAGCATTCAGGTTTGCTCCATCATAATAGAGTAAACCATCGACTCCATGGATTATCTCAACTATCCTATCTATGTTCTTCTCAAAGACGCCGAGCGTATTCGGGTTTGTCAACATTATTCCTGCAACTTCCTCATCAACCATCTCCTCCAATTCATTTATATCTACACATCCATCTTTATCGCTCTTTACGACTTTAACTTCGTAGCCTGCCATCGTCGCACTAGCGGGATTCGTTCCATGAGCTGAGTCAGGAACAATCATAATGTTCTTGTTATGCAATCCTCTATCTCTATGGTATGCTCTAATTATTAAGCAGCCTAGGAATTCTCCATGAGCACCTGCAGCAGGCTGTAAGCTGAATCTACTCATACCGGTAATTTCTTTAAGTATCTGTTCAAGCCTCCACATTATCTCTAGGCATCCCTGGATAGTTTCTAATGGTTGAAGCGGGTGAACATTAAGTATCTTTTCATCATAAGCTAATTCTTCATTCATGACTGGATTATACTTCATTGTACAGCTACCTAGGGGGTACATCCCAGTACTTACGGAAAAATTCATCTGGCTTAGACGGGTAAAATGTCTTACTACTTCAAGCTCAGATAGTTCTGGGAGGGATAGTTCTCTCCGCTTTAATCCTTCAGGGATCTCGTCTAAAGCTTCTTCCAATTCCCTCTCTAGTACTTCATCGATTTCAGGGAAATCTACTCCTATAGCTCCAGGTCTACTTAACTCAAAAATCGTTGGCTCAATCCATCTGGCTTGCCTGTAACTCATCCTTCCACCACCTCTCTTAGAGATTCAGCATACAGGTCTAGGTCTTTTTTAGAATGGATCTCTGTAACGCATGTTAAGATAGCTTCAGGTAGGTCGCTATAAAATCTACCTACATCGACTCCAGCCAGGATCTTCTTCTTATAAAGTTCTGCTAAGACATGCTCAGCCTTCTTACCTCTCACTCTATATGTGAATTCTTTGAAATGTATGGCTTTGAAGAGTGGAGCTTGAAGATTGCCGATTCTAGACAGCCTACTTATTAGATACTTGGTCCTAGATAATATCTGTCTCCCTAATTCTATTATACCATTCTTTCCTAGTAGACTTAGATATACTGCTACGGCAACAGCGCATAATGCTTGGTTTGTACATATGTTGCTTGTAGCTTTCTCTCTCTTAATATGCTGTTCTCTAGCTTGTAGAATCATAGTATATGCTCTCTCACCTCTCGTAGTCTCTGTGAGACCTATTAAACGACCTGGAAGCTGATGTATAAGCTGGCTATCCATTCTGCAACCCATTATTCCAAGGAGTGGGCCACCAAAACTCATTGGGATACCTAGAGGCTGACCCTCGCCTACAACTATATCTGCTCCAAGCCTACCTGGAGACTCGAATATTCCTAGCATGGATGGGTCAACGCCAATAATAAACAGTGATCCACGATCATGCGCTATCTCACCAACCTCTCTAATGTTGATTGGTATGAAGCCGAGATACGATGGATACTCTATGTATACTGCTGCAACATCTCTGTCCATCTTATTCTTTAGGTCTTCTAAATCTACTGAGCCGTCAACCTTATCCTGAGAGTATTCTTGGAGTATGATGCTGGATGGCTCACTATAAGTCTTCGCTACTTCTAGACGTTCATACGATATGTAGTGAGGATATAGTATCTTGTTCCTTCTCGTCACTCTCTTAGCCATTCTAAATGATTCTCCAAGAGCTGTAGCCCAATCATACATAGATGCGTTAACAACCTCGATGTCTAAGAGTTCAGCCATTAAACTCTGATACTCGAAGAGTGCTTGAAGTATACCTTGAGAAGCTTCAGGTTGATATGGAGTGTAAGAAGTTAATAATTCACTCCTCCTCAATACTTCTTTAACAACAGATGGTATGAAGTGGGGCCACACTCCACCGCCTATGAAGAGCTTGACCTCACCTACAGCAACATTTTTTGAAATTATGTCTTTGATAACCTGCTTGACCTCAGACTCGGTTAATGGTTTAGAATACTCTAGCTCTCCATGCATAAATAGTCTAGGAGGTATATCTTTAAACAATTCATTTATATTTCTTAAACCCATTTCTAGGAGCATGCTGGATACCTCTTCATCCGTTAATCCTATGAGAGGATGCTTCAAGACCATGTACTCTCAATTAATTATATTCCTTCTCAATAATAAATAGATAGCACTCCTAGAAGATATACTGTTTACTCTTCATCATCCTAATCATTCTGAGTATGTCTATTGGTAGATTAATGAAACCTTTGAGATGTCTCGGTAGACTCATTACTAGATACTTTTTAGCCTGAGCTATGAATGGTTGTTGAAGTTTCTCTACTGCAACTATGCCGTAAATCCATTTGTATAAGTAGAAGATATAGTGGGACCACCTCATAAGAAAGTATAGAGTTAGCCTATTCTTCTTTAATACTGGGTGTAGACAATCATAGAGGATCCAGTTTTTAGTGGCCAGCAACTTGTTATGAACTGCCTCAATAAATGCTCTTGAGCCAGGTAAAGGCGTATATATGCTAAATTGTGCTGCATCAAGCCCTTTCTTACATAAGTTTAATGCGAATTTAATTGTTTTGTATGTTTGCTTTAGAGATTCGTATGGTGCACCGATTATGAAGCCTGCTAATGTTGCTACTCCAATCTTTCTAAGTATTGAGACTGCTTTCTCGCTGACTTTTGGGATAAAACCTTTATGCATCTTCTTTAATACTTCTTCATCTCCTGATTCAATGCCAATGAAAGCTACCTTCATACCCGCCCTCGCTGCTAACCTCATTAAATCAGGATATTTTACAACTGTATCAGCTCGTATCTGGCATATCCACTGTATATCTATGCCCTCCCTAATAACGTCTAGGAAGAGCCTTCTTCTATCTTCTATATTTAGGGGGGTTATGAAGTTATCATCAACAAAGAATACATACTTCCAGTTATCCCTTCTTATCTCTTTCAATTCGTAGAGTATACGTTCCCTGCTCTTTACCCTCCATCTACGACCCCACATAGGAGAAGCTGAGCAAAAATCGCATGAAAATGGGCATCCTCTACTTGTCTCGGCTGTCGTAACTGATGAATCTCTACCGAATGCTTTTAAGAAATACTTCTTCTTATCTAGCAGGTCTCTTGCAGGAATAGGCAACTCATCTAGGTTTTCTATGAATTCTCTGTTTTGTGTTTCTATGTATTTATTATCTTTTACGTAGGCTATACCCTTTACTTTACTTGGACTCCCCCCTGATTCTAGCGTATCTATTAACTCAGTAATTGTGATCTCTCCCTCATTCTTAACCACGTAATCAAAGCCGTTGTTCAATGTCTCTCTGGGCATGAAAGTTGCATGGTGTCCGCCTGCAATACAGACTATCTCATTATCTATTTCCTTGACTATCTTAGCTATAGTTGAGGATACTGGAGCAGTACATGTTGCAGTAATAGATACACCTACGTACTCAGGTTTAAACATCTTAACTGTATTCTTCAAAAGAACTAGAACCTCCCTAACACTATAGCTCTCAGTCAATGAATTCAAGTCTAGAATCTTTACTTTATGCCCGCGGTCTCTAAGTATTGCTGCTATACTACATAACCCTAGTGGAGGACTAATGAGTCCGAATATAGTTCTATATGCATCACCCTCATTCGGAGGGTTTATTAAGAGAATAGAGCTCATGGATTATCATCCCAGTCATATGCAGAGCCAGCCTATAATATAGCTTCCTTAGACATCAACATTTCTACCTATTCAATGGAGCAGTATCTAGAAAACTTCATAATGCTTTCATCTCCTAATGGAAGGTTTATTTCTAAATGACTTATCATTATTGGTATGCTGAGTTTCCCATTAATAGTTTTAAACTTTAAGGTTTACCCTGAAGTAATAGGAGAAAACGGTATCAGATTAGCGAAGTATGCTGAAGAAGTAGCTAATGAATATGGGGTAGGTGTAGCTGTAGCTCCACCAGTAACTATGCTTAGTAGAATTGCTAATTCAGTGAGTATCCCAGTCTTTGCACAACATGTTGACCCACATCCCCCCGGAAGCTGGACGGGAAGCATCATAGTAGAAATAATTAAGGAGTGCGGAGCAGTCGGCTCAATAGTTAACCATTCAGAGAAAAGAGTATTCTTGGCAGACATTTCAACGATAATTAAGAGGCTTAAAGAAAATGGCTTAATCCCGCTACTCTGCACAGACACCGTTGAGACGACTAGAGCTGGAGCAGCACTATATCCGGATATACTTGCTATAGAGCCTCCAGAATTAATAGGTACAGGCATACCTGTCTCAAAAGCTAAGCCGGAGATAGTGGTAGGCGCGGTAGATGTAGTTAGGAAGATTAATCCTTCAACGCATATCCTATGTGGTGCAGGCATATCAGCTGGTGAAGATGTAGCTAAAGCAATCGAACTAGGCACAGAGGGGGTACTTCTCTCAAGCGCATATGTTAAAGCAAGAGACCCTAAGGCTATCCTCTCTTCGATGGCTGAATCAGCTATTAAGGCTTGGGAGAGAAATCGATAGGGATCAAGGAATACTCCATACATCTACTAGAACCATAAGAATCTGCGATCCTCTACCTCATCAATCTAGTAGCTTTGATCATGGTCATGCTCATAAACTTATTTCTATATGCTAGTCATTATAAATGAAGAAGGGTCAAATAATACGTATCCATCCTGCTAAGTCAACTCATCCATTATTTTTCATTCAAAACGGATTGAACAGAAAATTGAAAAATTTGAAAGTTACTTGTTTTTGACCAGTTTTCGGATGTAGTATGTATTTCCTTCGTATTCTAGCTTCACAAGCTCGCCATTACGTAAAAGTTCATCGATAATTTGCCAGCCCACGCCATTCTTCCTCAAAAGCTCTTTTACTGCTTCTTCCCGCATTGGATGCACCGCCGTTATGCTTAGCAGATCCTCTCTGATATCACCGGTAGAGGCGAAGGCATTTCCTTCATATCCTATCAAGTATTCTACCCTATCATTTCCAAGCCTTTTAGCAAATATTTGGAAAGCTGCATTTATGTTTTCCTCCTTAGCTGGTTTAACCCACTTATTTATACGCCTCCACAGGTCAAGGCTAACTGCATCGACTTTCAATGACACAAAATCCGCAGCTAGCAGGTCCTCTCTAACATCTCCACGCCAAAGCAAAGAAGCGTTTGTTATAATTGCTATAGGAGCTCTAATATGCTTTAGGAGCGATACCTCCTTGCCCAAATTAATATCCAGCGTTGGCTCTCCATCCGGCACGAATGTGATATAATCTATCCTCTCTCCCCTCGATGCTGCCTCATCAATCTTCTTTTCAACTTGCATCAGAATCTGCTCCGGCTCATAGAAGACCCGCCTATCAACAAGCATACTGCTAGTTCTGCCTAACTGACAATAAACACATGAATAGGAGCATGTTTTCGGCGGAATATTATTTACCCCCAAACTTCTTCCCAAACGCCTAGATGGAACAGGCCTAAAAACCAACCTCTCCATATTCTTCAACACGTCACCTCCAACGATAACTCTGAGCAAAGTCTTCTCCACATAGCCGCCACCTTTTTTGCAACATCACATTCAAGAGAATACTCTACTATTGCTTTTCCGTTAACCGTGGCCTCCGTAACCACAGGGTTAAAGAGAACCTCCACATCATTTTCAGTATTATCCTCATTTATGTCGTACATATTCACGCATACGAATGGTCTAACATTGAAATGCCTCAAGAGCTGTACCGCTCTTTCCAAGTCGTGGATTCCCGAGAGCGTGGGCTCTGTTACCACTAAACCTGCATCCACCCCTGTAACAGAAGTTATAGCTGGGCATGCGATTCCAGGCGGCCCATCAATAATTATGAGATTGCTTTTCTCTTTTTCAGCTATTAGTTTGGCATTTTGCCTAACAACAGTCACAAGTTTTCCTGAGTTTGCTTCACCTGGCTTGAGCAGGGCATGAGACGTAAACCCGTACCTTATCTTTGAGATGTAGACATAACCTGAAACTCTCTCAGTTAATGTTACGGCGTTTACCGGACAGACTATCACGCAGACACTGCATCCTTCACAGGAGAAAGGGTCCACTGTAAGGTCTTCCGTTATTGCATTGCATCGGCATTTTTCTCTACAGATGCTGCAATCAACACATTTTGTCTCGTCAATAACCGCTATTCTTGAACCCCTAAACTCTCTTTCTTCAAGAATTTCTGGATGCAGAAGCATGTGAAGGTTTAGAAGCATCGACATCACAGTCTGCGAGCACGGCTCTTTTCGCCAGAACAGCGAAAGCCGCAGCTATGGTTGTTTTACCTGTTCCACCCTTCCCGCTTAAAATTGTCACCTGCTTCATTTGTTCACCATCTTTTTAACATCCTCAAATAATTTTTGGAATTTACCGATCCACTCCGGCATCTCTAAGCTGGATGGAACCCCCCTAGAATAAAGCTCTGTAATCCTTCTCTGATAGGGGATTTCAAGCAGAATCGGTATATCTTTCTTCTCGCAGTATTCATAGACTTCTTTCCTACCGCCTACCCCAACCCTGTTAATCACAACGCCATGAGGAATATTCATATCCTCTAAAACTTTAACGATTACCTTCAAGTCATGAAAACCGAAGGGTGTTGGCTCGGTTACAAGGATGCAAAGTCGCTACCTTTAACTGTTTCAATTAAGGGCAGCTTTGCTCCAGGTGGGGCATCTAGAATAGCATTGCTGCTCCCATCTAGACGCTTTTTCAACTCTCTAATTAAAGGGGCGGCCATCGGTTCGCCGACTTCAAGCTCGCCAAAAACAATCCTTAAGTCATCTGCGAAGCCCTCTTTAATAACCCCGATTCTGTTTTTCACTTCGCTAATAGCTTTTCTAGGGCATGTTAAGATGCATCCTCCGCAGACGTGGCAGAGCTCTGGAAAGACTAAAACTTTTCCTGGAACTGCTAAGATAGCATTGTATTGTTGAAGGTTTCTGATCTCTGATTCTCCCAAATAGTCTAATCATACAGCCCCTGCTTCTAACATTCTTATCTGTACTTCTCTTCTATTTTATACTCCTCCAATATTCTAAGTAATATATCATGATTCTACATATCAAATTTATTCTTCCTATCCTTTCTGGAAGGAGAATGTATACTGTTGATTTACGTGTAGGGATTCTGGGAAGATGTCTAATAGGAGATCAGAGTATATTAGATGTTTTTAATACTTTGTGCTGGCGTGTATTTATTGTTAAGCTTCTCAAGGCTTCCAAGATTCCCGAACTAGAATTCTTAACCTACCTCATAGAGAAATCAATCTTCCAGGTAAACGGTTATTCTCTCCCCTCTTGGATTAAAAGCGTGGATATCTCTAGTGGTTTGGTATGGTGGTGTCAAGATCAACATTACACTTCCAATAAAATGGTTTAAATCTTCAAGAGATGGGTAAGGATGCCCTGAAGGGTGAGAATGAGCTAACCCGATTATAGTGAAATCTATTGGGAGAAGGTCAAACCTAAAAGATGTTGAAGATTCATCATGTTGAGATAGAGGAGCGAAGAGGACTTCATCTATCTTAACAAAATCTTTCTCCTTCTTGCCTCTAAGTAACATGAGCATCTCCCGGGGGTGAGTATTCCGAGCAATTTCAAGTAGACTGTGAGCAGCATCCTTCGCTAGCATAACCTTCTTGAACATTTTAACTCATCTCGTAATGCTTCATACTGTCGATAACTCTATGCTTATTAAAGTTACACTCTGAGAAACTGATTAACCTGAGCATGGAAAGATTAATAGCTTGCTTGTATCATAAAATAGCAATTGAGAAAGATGGCTAGTGAGAGCCAGCAAGTAACAAGTTTGGAGAAGTTTTCAAATTTTACAGAGTGGTTTGACCAACTCCTATTAAATGCGAAGATAGCTGATAATAGGTTTCCCGTTAAAGGCTTCTTAGTATACTTAGAGAATGGAGCATATATTATGGAGAGGATTAGGAGAATGCTGGAAGAGAAGCTTGAGGAGACTGGGCATAAACTGACACTTTTCCCACTTGTAACTACACAAGAACTCTTCGCGAAAGAAGCAGAGCATATCAAAGGGTTCTCTAGAGAAGTCTTCACCATAGAGCAGAAGGGTGAGAAAGGCGCAGAACGTGTATTGATTGTTAGACCAACTTCTGAAACTATAATGTACCCTATGTTTAAGCTCTGGATAAGAAGTCATGCTGACCTACCTCTTAAAGTTCATCAAAGCGTAAATGTTTATAGGTATGAGACAAAAGCTACTAGACCATTATACAGGGTTAGAGAGATCCCATGGAATGAAGCTCATACAGCACATGAATCTCCAAGTGATGCAGAAAGACAAGTTAGAGAAGCAATAGAGATCTACAGCCAAGTACTTAGGGAGCTTGGGATAAGTTTTCTATTACTGAAGAGACCTGATTTTGATAAGTTTGCTGGAGCGGTTTATTCAATAGCTTTCGATAGCTGGAACCCGGATGGTAAAGTTAACCAGGTAGCAACAGTCCACAACCTAGGGAGAAACTTCTCAAAAGCATACGATATAACATTTGAGAAGAGGGATGGCTCGAGAGGATATGTTTACCAGTTATGCTATGGGTTTGGATATAGTAGGGTTTTAGCAGCTATAATTGCACAGCATGGTGATGATAGGGGATTAGTACTTCCACCATCCGTAGCACCCACCCAAGTGGTAATAGTCCCAATATTGTTTAAAGGACAAGAGAGAGAAGTAATGGATTATGCAAATAAGGTATTCGATGAATTAAAAGATAGATGGAGAACTGTTCTAGATGATAGAGAAGATGTTACACCCGGAGAGAAATTCTACTACTGGGAGATGATGGGTGTACCGATAAGAATAGAAATTGGACCAAAAGAAGTAATTGAAGAAAAGGTAACCCTAACTCGGAGAGATACTCTAGAGAGAACTCAATGCAGTAGATTCGATGTCTCCAGAGAAGTGGAGAGGCTGATGGAGAATTTAATGCAGAATCTAAGGGAGAGAAGTGAGAGAATGCTCTATCAATTGATTATTGATGCTAAAACGATGGAGGAAGCTTCTAAAGCCATAGATAACAAATGTATAGCAAGGATTGCATGGTGTGGTTCAATAGACTGTGCAGAGAAGATCAAAGAAAATGTAGGAGGAGAAGTTAGAGGGGAAAGATACGATATAGCTGAGCACCCGGATAGACCATGTATAGCTTGTGGACAGACAGCGAAGACAATAGTATATGTAGCAAGAGCATACTAGCAAAAATCCTAAAATACTCTACAATCTTTCATTAAGATATGAAAGCATTAAAGATAAAGATAAATGGTAAGGTTCTTAGAACCGGCTACAGATGGTATATCGTAGATGCAGCTAGAGAGAAAGACTTAGCAGGATATATTGAGTTTACGCCGGAAGGAGGCTTACTACTTCATCTACAAGGTGAAGATAATCTCTTACAGGAGGTTATTGAGAAGATAAGGAGCCCCCCTCAACCAACAGTAATTAAAGAACTTAGTATTGAAGAAGTAAAACCTGACCCAAAGCTTAAAGCATTCACGATAAAGTATGGAACTATCGGTGATGAATTACATGAAGGATTTGGGCCAATACAGTTTGAATTAGAGTATTCTCTAAAGAATCTACTGAATAGTATTGAAGACATTAAGAAATCAATAAATGATATGAGTAAAAAGATAGACCAGCTATGCGAGTCTTACATGAATATGCTTGAAGCATATATCAAATCTTCTGGAAAACAAGTTTAGCTATAATCTAGAGTACTTAACTCCTAACAACATAATTGTCTACTAAATACTTTTAGGGTTAGAATATAACATGATATAGAGAATGTTGAGGGTCGGGGTTTTCAGTGATACGCATATTGGCAGGAATATCCCAAGAGTAGTCGGAGAGGCTAGGAAGCATGCTTTTAGAGAAGCTTTCAAACAAGCTATCAACGTATTCATCGATAATAGAGTAGACTATGTAGTACATGGAGGAGACTTATTCGAGAAGAGAAGTATGACGCCTGATGATGCTGGATTCGTTAAAGATGAACTCTATAGATTAGTTAAAAATTCTAGAGAGAAATGGGGGAAAGATGTAAAAATATTTATAGTTAGAGGTAATCATGACGGGTCGCCAAGTAGCTGTGTATTAGAATACGTAACGCATCCATTAGCAGACTATCTACAAATCATTGGAGAAAGCATAAAAGAAGAACTCCAATACTATGGTGACGGCAAGATACTAGTCACTGGAGTAGGCTACCATCCATTCATAAGAAAGAGGTTCAAAGATCTTATAGGCAGCCTATCAGAAATAGTAGAGTCATCGAAAAACAATCAATTCAAGATACTCTTACTCCACAATTACATAGAAGGGGTCAATGTTATACCACCATATACTCCTGAGCACTCAATAATAAATAGAGATGACTTAGAGAAGATACGGGTAGACATAGTTGTAGTTGGACATTACCATGAAAGAAGTGGGTTAAAAGAGGAAGACAATCTTAAATTTATTATACCTGGAGCGATAGAAGCGGTAGACCTTGGTGAGAAGGGGCCGTTCGGAGTATATATTCTAGATGTAGATGACTCAGAAAGAATACAAGCAAAATTTATTGAATTAACACCTGCTCAGCATGTAGCTCTCAGGAGGGTAGGGTCTGAGGAGCCTAAGCCTCTACAATGGTTTAAAGATAGAGTCTTGGAAGAAATCTCTATCTTCATGAACGAGTTGAGTGAGAAGAAGCTTCCAGGAATCTTAAAAATAAAAGTTTCAGGTACAGCTACAGATCTTAAAGTTTCTCCAAGGATATTCACTGAAGAAGAGCTGAGGAGGATTAGAGAAGATAATCCAAATCTACTATACCTAGAAATAGAAGAAGACATTACGCCTCTGATTAAAGAGGAATTAGGAGGGGCTATGCCAATATCCAGGGAAGACTTAGTTAGAGACTTATTCAAAGAGCTTGGTCAGGAACCCAATATAGTAGAGTTAATTGAAGAAACATCGTTAACATTGGAAGAGAAGGCAAGCGAGAAAACAGGACTCTTAAAAGACTCAGATAGGTCTGTTTTTGTTGAGAGATGGGCTAGGATATTATTAAATAAAGTTGAGGGGTGCAGAAATGAAGATTAAAGATTCACTGTCTCCTCCAGACTCTACAATGAAAGTAAATCAATCTATATTGTTAATAAAGATTTTATCTCTCAATTATGGTTAAAATAAGATGATTGAAGAGATACGTTTAAAAAATTTTGAAGGTTATGAAGATGCAGAAGTTAATTTTACTGGAGGCTTAAACCTCATCACAGGTCGGAATTCAGCCGGTAAGACTTCACTACTAGATAGTATTGTATATGGATTATTCGGAACAGTGCCGGGAATCGAGAATAAGCTACTCATATCCCGTAGACCTACAGTTAGAGATGCGGAAGTCTACTTAAGGTTCAGAAGCCCTAAAAATAATTCAAGAGTTGAAATATATAGAAGACTTGAAATAAAACATGGCAGGGTCTACTCAGTTAACGCTAGATTCCTAGTAGATGGGAAAGAAGTTCAAGTTGAGAGTCTGGAAGACCTTAGGAGGAAGGTGAGCTCACTACTCGGGATAGGCTATAGGTCGTTTAACTGGATAGTATACTCTAGGCAGGGAAGGATGCTAGAGATCCTTGAGCCGAAGAAGGAAGAGATGGATACTGTGTTAGGGATAAGTCTACTTCAAGAACTCTCAGAACAACTCGACCAAGCAAGGAAGAAGTTATCAAGAATAAACGGAGTAGATGTTGAGACAGAATATAGAAACCTAGTTATGTACGTCATCCCATCAGATGAAGAACGGTTAAGAGAGGTAGAAGAAGATATACGAACGATATCAAAAGAGATAGAAGAAATAAGGGGGGAATTAACATCTATAGAATCTCCGACCGCCCCCATATTGTTCCAGAAAATTAGGGAGCTGGAAAAACAGAGGAGTAGATTATTAGAAGTTAAGAATACTAAGAGAGATTTTCTATCAAGGTATGCTATTGAAAAAATCGACTTAATAGTAAACGAGGAGGGGAGGATAAGAGATAGATTGAGGAAGCTGATAGATGAGATCCATGAACTTGAGGAAAGATTGAATGAGAAGATTGTTGAGAACGCTTCTATATCTAGCAAGATTAGAAGTTTGAGAGAGCATTTAGAACAACATCAAAAATTAGTGAAAGAGGGTAGAGGCGTATGCCCTACCTGTGGGCAAACCATAAACATACTGACACTGTTCGAGATAATAAATCGGGAGGAGAACGAGATAGTTAATCTTGAGGAGGTCCTCCATCAATCTGAAGAAGAACTAAGTTTGCTGAAGAAAAAACTTGAAGAGAAGAAGAAGGATGAGAGGGAGAATAGAGAAAGACGTGAAAGACTAAATGCATTAATTGAAACATTCAGGGAATTGGAAGATAGAGAGAAGAATATTACAAGGTTGGTCAGCATTCTTGAAGCTGAAGTTAACTCTATGCTAAGATCCTTAAATGTAGGTTTAGATGTAAGAGACCCGAAACTCATAGAGAAGATAAGCTACTTGATCCCATCTCCAGAGATTATTCAAGCAAGGAAAAATAAGCTTGAAGAACTAAATGCTAAGCTGTCCAGTAAGATCAAGGTTAGAGAAGATATCTTGAAGAAGCTTGAGATAGAAAAATCAAGATTAAAAGAATTGGAGAGAAGAGCTAGAGCAGTAAGTATCGCTAGTACTTTAAGAGACAGGATCCTAGAAGTATTAGAGAAGAAGAGAGAGTCTATCCTAAAAGTATTAGCCTCTAGAGCACTCGATATACTTAACTCAATGACTGACCAAAGATTCTACCATTCGATAATTATCGATCCGCAAAAGTATTCTGTAAATGTTCATCCAGTAGGTTTGGATGAGCCTATTCCTGCGACTAGGATTGGTGGAGGACATCAAACATTAATTTCCCTAGCCCTAAGGCTATCAGTGTTATACTTTATCAACTTCAGGCATTTAATAATTTTAGATGAACCTACATATGGGGTTGACCAGGAAAATCTCCAACTTTTACTGAGTCATCTATCGAGTCTAGGACGGTACATGAAGCAGACGATAATTGTTACACACCACGGTTATGGTCTAGAAGAAGCTGACAACATAATAACGGTATACAAAGATAGTAATGGTATATCAAGAATTAAACATGAACTATGAGATTATTCTGATATCTCCTCCAATACTTTTCCTTTAGTTTCCTCTCCTAATACCATTGTGGATACCGCAGCTAGGATGTGTGCTAGAGCAAATACTGTAAAGGCTGGGAGAAGAGCTCCACCGCTAACTTCAAACAGGTAACCAGTAATGGATGGCGCAAGTATCCCAGCAAGCCTCCCGACGCTTGCAGCAACCCCAGTCCCTGTACCTCTAAGCTTTGTGGGGTAAAGTTCAGGAGTATAAGTATAGAGCCCAGCCCACGCGCCTAGATTAAAGAAGGAGATTACTCCGCTGTAAATGAGTATAAGGTTTAGCTGTGTAGTAGAAGCTAGTAGGAAGCATCCTATCCCAGCAATCGCTAAATATGACACTAGGACGCCCTTCCTACCTACTTTATCAAGTATTAAAGCTGCACTATAGTATCCTGGCACTTGGACTAGTGTTATTATTAAGACCCATTCTAAGCTTCTCACAACTTCGTACCTGAATAGTGAAGCATATATTGATGGGAGCCAGATGAAGATTCCATGGTATGTATAGACTAGGACAGCCCAGAGTAGCCATAGTATCAGCGTTCTCTTCAGATATTTTTCATAGAATAATGCAGTTATACGAGTTTTCTCTTCTTTTCCAGCGATAATGCTAATCTCTTCTACATCTGCAATTAGCTTATGTTTTCTCAGGATATTCCTTATATCGTCTATCTTTTCTTTCTTTTCAAGAAATCTTAAAGATTCTGGAGCATAGTACAGTATGATGGGTATTAGTATCAATGGTATGTATGATGTTGCGAAGACACTTCTCCACCCTACTTGAGGCATGATAATTCTTGCAAGGACTATAGACAGTATTACACCGTACACCCACGCTGTCTCGACTATTCCAACGAATCTCCCACGATATCTTGCAGGAGGATACTCAGACATATACACGGCTGGAATAGGGAGGGTCCCACCTAGTCCAAACCCTGCAATTATTCTGAATATCGCCATGCTGGAATAGTCCCATGCAACCCCACATAACCCTGTAAATACCGAACCTATCAATATCATTAAAATCATCGTATATTTTCTCCCAATTCTATCGGATATTAACCCACTTAATATTGCTCCAAAGAACATTCCAAGATATCCGAAACTCAGTAGTATGCCGGCTTCTGTAGGAGAAAGCTTCCACTCCGCGGTAATACTTGGAAGTAGAGCTCCAATCAGCATCACATTCATTGCTGTTAATCCATAAACTAAAGATGAAATCGTTAATAGGATATAATGGAATCTAGTAAGCTTTAAGCTCTCAAGTATCTTCACTACGCTCATCCTATCCACCCTAGCCTCTCCTATCGTATCTTAAAGTAGTTTATCATCTACATATGCTTTTAGATGAATTGATCAAGGAATCTTAAACGTTTCGATGGATGTGGATGTGTGCTGAATATTTCTTCGAAGATGCTTGGTTTCTGGCTCTTAACTTCCTCTATAAGTTTTTCTATGTCTCCTCTATATGCTTTAATCTCAACTTCTGGGTCTGATATGAAAAATGCTTTAAACTGTTCATATTTTTCTCTAGTCATTCTACTTATCCTTCCTGATGCTACCATTATCCTTACGAGCGCTCTCTGAAGATTCCTCGCCCCACTACTCGCTACTCTACTTGAATGTGCATCTGCATAGTATTCTCTAAGTCTACTCATGTAGAAGACAAACAAGTTGAAGATGAAGCTGAGAACCATTAAGGCTAGACCTAGCAGTAATGCTACCGCTCCACCGTTTCCTCTTTCTCGGCCAGCTCCTCCTCCAAACCATCCAGAGATATATAGAGTATACCCTATATAGTATATTATCGCTGGAATTATACTTATCATCATCATCACGATTACGTCTCTATGTTTCAGGTGACCTATCTCATGACCTACTACTGCTTCAACTTCTTCCTGGTCTAGATTTCTTAGGAGGCCTCTAGTAACTGCAACCATGTTTCCAGTTAGTGGGCTACCATATGCGAATGCGTTGGGTATGTCTATCTCTGCGATCATTAGTTTGGGAGGCTTATTCATTCCACTTTTCCTAGAGAGCCTCTCTACAATTTCATGAAGCCATGGGTGCTCTTCTCTCCCTACTTCTCTAACCCGGTAGACTGCATTGATAATGTATGGTCCAATAAGCCATTGGAAGACGTGAAAGAATACTACGAATCCGAGGATTCCGTAGAGTCCGAAGAAAGGTATTCCTAGAGCTGTTAAGACCGCTACAAGTATAAGTGTTGCTAAAGCTGTCACCAGGGCCCATACGCCTATCATCGATAGCCTAAGCTTGAGTAGAGAGATCCTGGTAGCCGCAGTAGATTCCCTATCCGACATATATTAACCCCTGAAATGTACAATCGGGGACCTAAATTAAAACTTATCTCAAAATAACTTCCTAAATATGAATTGAAAAGATATATCTGTGAGGAGTTAATATTATAGTTGATGTTGGATGGTTAAGACAACAGTCTCGGTTATAAAAGCTGACGTTGGCTCGGTGGCTGGGCATACTTGCCCTACTCAAGAGATGTTAGAGTATGCGAGGAAGAAGCTTTCTGAAGCTAGAGATTCTAGGATAATCAAAAGCTACTATGTTTACTCAGTCGGAGATGATATAGGTTTAGTAATGACTCACGATAAAGGAGAAGACAACACTCAGATCCATAAGCTTGCATGGGATGTCTTCAAGGAAATCACGGAGAAGGTTAGTAAACCTCTTAAACTTTATGCAGCTGGGCAAGACTTACTTAAAGATGCTTTTAGCGGAACTATTAAAGGGATGGGGCCGGGAGTTGCAGAATTAGAATTCGAGGAAAGAGGCTCAGACCCGATAGTAGTCTTTGCTGCTGATAAGACTAGCCCAGCAGCTTGGAACCTAATTCTATATAGAATATTTGCTGACCCATTCAATACAGCTGGACTCGTCATAGACCCTATCCTACATGATGGATTCATATTTGAAGTAATGGACTTGAGAGATGGTAGGATAGTTAGATTGAAAACTCCTGAAGAGACATATGACCTACTAAGCTTGATAGGTACGATAAATAGATACGTTATCTCAAGAGTCTATAGAGCGAGAGACAATGAACCTGCTGCATCAGCATCTACTACTAGATTATCGTATATCGCAGGAAAATACGTTGGGAAAGACGATCCCGTGCTTATTGTTAGAGCTCAATCAGGGTTTCCAGCTATAGGAGAGATAATTTCAGCATTTGCAATCCCCCATCTCGTCCCAGGATGGATGAGGGGAAGCCATTATGGACCATTAATGCCAGTAAGCTTTAAGAAGAAACAAAATATTATCAGCTACTTTGATGGACCACCAAGAGTGATCGCAATGGGTTGGCAGGTATCAAATGGAATACTAGTTGGAGTAGAAGGTAATGAGCCTGTTGATTTATTTGAGGATCCCGTATGGGATTATAGTAGGGAGTTGGCGACCAAGATAGCGTTCTACATGAGGAGTATGGGTGAGGTTATGCCTGCAAGGGTTGAGCTGGAGGAGATGGAGTATACAACATTACCGAAGGTGTTAGAAAAGCTGAAAGAGAGATTCATCACTACGCTAAAGTAGGGGAAAAAGAAGTAGGTAGAGTGTTTTTAGAAGTTATCCTAGAAGTCCTCTTTTATTATTGTTTTTCTTCCATTTGCTTGGCATCTCTGAACAGCTTTCTTTATAATTTCTTTAACGACAGAGTCTAGTCCATCTAGAGCATCAGATGCTAACCTTATTCCTTCTGGCAGTAATTCTCTCACCTTTGATTCAACAATTATCCTCTCTCTCGCCATCCTCAATCACTTAATAATATTTTTGAAATCCGACTAATTTAGTTTTTCAGGTGCGCAATAAAGCTCTAATTTGAGGGTAATACATCTATATGCTTGGGGGCTATGTATAATTATTAGCTAACTCTATGAGTATCATGGGGGCTTGATACTTGAGCGGCTTAGGTATATTTCCATCAAACATCTTTAGAGCATACGATATTAGAGGTGTATATGGAAGAGATTTAACAGATGAGCTGGCTAAAGCTATAGCATTATCTTATGCAAGCATGCTGGATAATTCTGGTGACGTCCTGCTCGGTCGTGATGTTAGGTTGAGTGGTGAGAAGCTTATGAAGAGTGTCTCGGAAGGATTGAGAGAAGGTGGATGCAATGTACTGAATGTGGGGATAGTCCCAACCCCCGTAAGTTACTTTGGAGTAGTCTGGTGGAAATTGCATGGTGGGATACAGATTACTGCAAGCCATAATCCTCCAGAATGGAATGGGATGAAGCTTATTACAGCAGAAGGTGATACGATCTCTGAAGGAGCTGGAATGGAAGAGTTAAGAAAGATTGTCTTAGAAGGTAGATGGAAGATATCGGATAGACCCGGAGTCGAAACATGTAGAGAACTAGTACACGACTATGTGGAGTTTCTACTATCTAAGGTAAAGATTGAGAAGAAAATGAGGATAGCTGTAGATTATTCTAATGGGGCCACGACCATGGTTTTCCCAAAGATTGCTGAGCTTCTAGGCATAGAAGTTATCGGATTAAATGATGAACCTAACGGTTTATTTCCAGGTCACTTACCTGAGCCGACAGAAGAAACATTAAGAGAGCTTCAAGAACTTGTAAAGGAGAATAATGTTGAGTTTGGCGTTGGATTTGATGGTGATGGTGATAGAGCAGTATTCATAGATGATAAAGGTAGGATTCTGCCTGGAGACATAGTCTTAGGAGTATATGTTAAGCACTTAGAAAAGAAGGGAAAGGTAATCTACGATTTAAATTGTAGCTCAGCTCTCCGTCAAGTCATACTAGAAAATGGGTGTGAGCCAATAGAATCTAGGGTTGGTAGAGCATACATGTTGAAAGAGGTTAGAAGGCTTGGAGCAGTAATAGGTGGAGAAAAGAGTAACCATTTGTATTTTTCAGAGGTATGGGGGTTCGATGATGCTATCTATGCAGTCTTGAAAATGGTAGAGATATTATCAAAGACAGGTAAGAAGCTCTCAGAGATAGTTGATACTATACCAGTCTACCCATCAACACCTATAATGGTATTCGATTGCCCAGATGAAATAAAAGGAAAAGTAGTAGAGAAGATTGCTGAAAAACTCTCAAATGAAGGATTAGAGATAAGTAGACTAGATGGTGTAAAAGCATACTTCGAGGATGGATGGATACTCATTAGACCCTCTAATACTATGCCTCAGATAAAAATGTCTGTAGAAGCAGTTACTGAAGAAAGACTAAGAGAAATAGTTGAATATGGAAAGAAGCTAATCGTAGACACCATCAAATCTATACAATAACCAAACAATTACTGAGGAGGATACAAATATCTTTATCCAGTAATGTGTGCTTGACAAGGCCCTATTTTTAGAGGGTGGGTAGGTCTTTACAGACATCAATCCAGTTACATTAGGAGCAATGTATTGCAAATAATGAATCTTCCAGGCATCAAGTTATCCCTCCAATTATGTTATGCCAATTCATACCGTAGGTCTCTAACTTCATAATGTAAAAATACTTACGCTTCTCTTATCAAACACTAAAAACTCAGTTTAAAGATTTAATTCTAAATAGTTATTAGCCTGGTTACCCTATTTTATCTAGGGCGATGATGAATCCTGGCTGCCAGAATTAATGATGAAGGTCGAAAGCTCTGAAGCCCTATGCTAATCTACTCTTCATCCTGTACTGAAAACGGTATATGGGTAGTTATGGATAGAGATGCCTTATGGGATGATGTAATATCAGTCCTCTGACAAGTGAAGATTATGGGACAGACTGACCATTAAATTATTCTTGATACTTCTTCATAGTCTTCTCTACTCATTCTCCAACCGATTGAACCCAGTATCTCTTCTAGATGCTGTGGGTTCATTGTTCTAGGTATAGCTACTACATTATCGTGTCTAAGCACCCAGTTTATAGCTACTTGTACTGCTGTCTTACCGTATTTTCTTCCAATACTCTCTAGCTTACTCTTGTATGGTTCTTGGGCTACTAAGCCTTTAGATAAAGGTCTGTATGCGATAACTGTGATGTTATTCTCTTTACAGAATGGTAGTATTTTATCTTCGATTCCTTTATCAATGATGTTGTAGAGAACTTGGTTCGATACTATATCTGTATGTGAAAGATACGACATTGCCTCCTCCATGTCTCTTACAGAGAAGTTGCTTACTCCTATGAACCGCGTTTTCCCCTCTATTACTAGCTTCTCCATGGCTTTCATAGTATCTCTTAAAGGTATGCCTGGGTTAGGCCAGTGGATCTGGTATAAATCAACATAATCTATCTTTAGCCTCTTTAAGCTGCCCTCCATTGCTTTTAATACATCATTATACCTAAGATTGGAACTCCAAACTTTTGTAGCTATGAAAACATCATCTCTATTAAATTCTTTAATAGCTTCCCCGACGATTTCTTCAGAATGCCCTGCTCCATATACCTCTGCAGTATCTATGAATGTTACGCCTTTATTAATTGCAAGCTTGATTACCTCTATTGCTTGCTTATCTGCTGAGTAGTCAGGAGTGAATCTTCCACCTATCTCCCATGTTCCGAAGCCGATTACTGGTATGTATACATCTGTCTTCCCTAGTCTCCTATACTCCATAACCATCAGTAAGGAGGTGTTTCCAGCTTATATATGAATTATCTTAACCTCCTTGCACAGTTGTATTCTGCTAGTAGGTTCTTGACCTCATCATCTGATATATCTCTCCACTCAATATAAGCATCAGCAACAGCGAAAACCCTACTAGACCTTACATTTAAACATATAACCATGTCTACTTTATCATGCAGCATTCTTAATGCTTCAGATGAACCTGTTGGAACAGCTATTATTACTTGTTTACTTCCTCTATTCTTCACCGCTTCTACTGCAACAGACATAGTGTATCCAGATGCTAATCCATCATCTGCAATTATAGCAATCTTATCTTTAACGTCTAGGTTATACTTTATTAGCCCCCACTTTCTCATCCGAGATTCTATCTCATTTAGCTCATTAGATATGCATCTAGCAATAATGTGTGGAGGGAGCTGAGCTAACTCGACAACTTCACGATTTATCAGATATCTTCCATCCCAGCTTACCGCTCCAAGACCTGCTTCAGGATTCCATGGTAGATGGATCTTCCTAACCATTACGAGATTAAACTCTAGGTTAAGCTTTCTAGATAGGATTAACCCTATAGGGACACCACCTGATGGTATGGCTAAGACTACTGTATCCATTCTATCTTTATACTCTGATAATCTCTCAGCAAGTTTTTCAGCTGCATCTACCCTATCTCTGAATATTTTTATCTTCTCTCTCAGTGAAGGATCATCTATTATCTTCATTTCCTTCTTTCTCTTCTTCTACCGCCTCAACTAATAATACATCCCTGATTCTTCCGATAACTCTTACTCTTTCTCCAGGTTTTACTTCTCTCTTAGATAATGCTTTCCAGAGCTCTCCACCAATTCTAACATATCCTTCTACTCCAGGTGAAAGTAGATCTACCGCTCTACCATACTCATCGGGTACTTCTTTCAGGTAGGGTTTGCTCCGCACTGCTTGAATAGCTTTATAGATTAGGAAGCCAAAGAAGACCGAGATTATCATCATTACGATCGAGATAGTTGTTATAAGTTCGCTAAACCATATCTGGGAAACAAACTGTTGTCTAGGTGGGGAGCCTGCCATCAATATTATACCTATACTCAACGATAGTATTCCTCCAACAGCAGCTGCTCCGAATGTATGAGATAAGACTTCATATACTAACAATGCTCCACCTATCCCTACTAATAGTAAACC